>JAEEGL011608319.1_pt1 | contig 10872 bp, 9 predicted proteins | sample 9134231 | NCBI WGS metagenome assembly JAEEGL01 (sample SAMN16246548, study PRJNA631951) | gut metagenome | biome: gut microbiome; feature: rumen; material: fiber-attached | host: Bos | place: Iran: Karaj | collected 2018-10
AGATGGGCTCCTTTCTTTCTCTCTTTCTCAGGCATCGTTCCTCCTATCCGCGGGAGGATACTCTGTCATTATCTCACATTTCTCTGAAAAACTAACTTCCGTTTTCTATGGCCAAACCTGAATTTCAAAATTCAATTAAGGTTTTTTTCAGTCTAGTTTTCAGTCTGCGGTTTTCTGCGGATCGACCGGTTTTTCACCGTTTCCGCGTCCGTCCACAGCATACTGTATTCCCGGCATCGTGACAAGCCGGCCGGATTATTTCATTTTTTCTTTGCTTTCTTTCCTCCCGGGCCTGTGATATACTTCTTCCCGGAAGATAAGGGCCTCGGCCTGCGTGACTTTCAAGTTTCCTGCCCTCCGAAAGCAGGAGAAGGCAAGGTATTCCAGCCGGGTTCTGCCTTCATGCCGCTCCCCCAGCTTTGCGGGGGAAGCGGCCAGGAATACAGGTTTACAAGGAGGATCATATGACCACCCCCTTCAACGAATGGGAATTCTCACCGAAATGGAGCGAGGACTTCCTTTATTTCCGCGCCGAGGCAGAAGCTGTGCGGCTGCCGCACAGCGTGAAGCCCCTCCCTCTGCACTGCGCGTCTCCCGCCGATTACGAAACGGTCTGCGGCTACCGGAAAAAGCTTTTCGTCCCTGCCGACTGGACGGGAAAGCACGTTTTTCTGCGCTTCGACGGCGCCGCCCACATCGCGTCCCTGTACGTGAACGGGATCGAAGTCTCGGCCCATTTCGGAGGCTATACCGCCTTCCGGACCGAGATCACGGATTACCTGCGCAGCGGCGAAGAGAACCTCCTGGCCGTCCGGCTCGATACGACCGAAAATGCGCAGATCCCGCCCTTCGGCTTTGCGATCGACTACCTCACCTACGGCGGCCTTTACCGGGAAGCCTTCCTGGAGCTCTATCCGGAAAGCTACATCGAGGATGCGGTCATCACGACGCCCGAGCTCACCCGGGCGCACATCGAGCTCACCCTCGTCGGAACGGCGCGGCGCGTACGCATCCGCATCCTGAACGCGGAGGAAAGCTGCGACTATGAGCTCACCGGCAGCGGCGACACCTTCGACCTCACCTTCCAGGACGCCAAAGCCTGGAGCCCGGAACACCCGAACCTGTACACCTGCGAGATCACCCTGATGGAGCAGGGCGGCCAGCCGCTCGATATCCGCCGGATCTCCTTCGGTTTCCGCACCGCCGAATGGAAGGCCGACGGATTCTATCTGAACGGAGAGAAATACTTTATCCGCGGCCTCAACCGCCACCAGAGCTACCCGGTGATCGGCTACGCGGCGCCCGAGCATCTGCAGCGGGAAGACGCGCGCATCCTCAAGGAGGAGCTCTGCTGCAATCTGGTCCGCACCTCGCACTATCCGCAGAGCCAGTACTTTATCGACGAATGCGACCGGCTCGGCCTGCTCGTCTTTACCGAGATCCCCGGCTGGCAGCACATCGGCGACGAAGGCTGGCAGCTGCACGCGCTCGACAACCTGAAGGAAATGATCCTCCAGTACCGCAACCACGTGAGCATCGTTCTCTGGGGCGTGCGGATCAACGAGAGCCAGGACAACGACGATTTCTACACCCAGGCCAATACGCTGGCGCACCGCCTCGACCGCACCCGTGCGACCGGCGGCGTCCGCTATCTGGAGCAGAGCCATCTGCTGGAGGACGTTTACACGTTCAACGATTTCTCCTACAACGGCCGGACCGCTCCGGTCCGCCCGAAGAAGAAGGTCACGCCGGATATGAACAAGGCCCTGCTCATCACCGAATGCAACGGCCACATGTATCCGACCAAGGCCTGGGATCCCTGGGAAAAACGGCAGGAGCACGCGCTCCGGCACGCGGCGGTCATGCGCGGCGCGATGGCCAGCGGCGAGCATGCCGGCTGCATCGAGTGGTGCATGTTCGACTATCAGACGCACCAGGATTTCGGCTCGGGCGACCGCATCTGCTACCACGGCGTCACGGATATGTTCCGCAATCCGAAGCTGGCCGCATCCTTCTACGCCAGCCAGGGTGAAGAGAAGCCCGTCCTGGCGATCGGCTCCTCCATGGACATCGGGGATTACCCTGCCGGATACATCGGCGATATCTACGCGTTCACGAACGCGGACGAGGTGGAGCTCTACAAAAACGGCGATCTCGTGAAGAGCTTCACGCCCCCCGAGGGCGCCCTGCCGCACGAGCCCATCCTGATCGACGACAAGATCGGCGACCTTCTGGAAACGAAGGAAGGCTACAAGCACAAAAAAGCCGACCTCATCCGCCGCTGCCTGCTGGCCGCGGAGAAGGACGGCTTCAACAACCTTTCCCTGATCTGGAAGCTGCGCCTTGCCTGGTGCATGCTGCGCTATGGGCTGAAATTCGAGGACGGTGTCCGGCTTTACGGCCAGTATATTGCCGGCTGGGGCGGCAAGACCACTTCCTGGCGGTTCGTGGCCAAAAAGGACGGCGCGGAGACCGCTTCCGTCACCCTGGCCCCCTCGGCGAAGCTCCACCTGGAGGCGGTCCCTTCCAAGACGGTCCTGGACGAAAACGGGACCTACGACATGGCGGCCCTCCGCATCCGCGTCGCGGATGAATACGGCAACACCGTTCCGTACGCGGCCCTGCCCATCCGCCTGTCCGTGGCGGGAGCAGCCGAGCTCGTCGGCCCGGAGACCGTCGTCGCGGAAGGCGGCATGACCGGCTGCTACGTGAAGTCCGCCGGCCGCAGCGGCACCGCCACGCTCCGCCTGACCTCGGATCAGACCGATCCGGTCACCCTGTATTTTGAGATCAACGCATGATCTGAGAATAAAAGCAACACCCCATCAATCCCCTCAGGAGGCTCGCATGCAGCAGCTCACCACCAAACAGAAGCTCGCCTTCGGCATCGGTGCCGTCGGCAAGGACATGGTCTACGCCCTGTCCGCCAACTACGTCCTGTACTACTACCGGGACGTCATCGGCCTCTCCGGCACCTTCGTAGGCCTGATCCTGATGATCGCGCGTATTTTCGACGCGCTGAACGATCCCTTCATGGGCATCGTCGTGGCCAAGACCAAGACCAAATGGGGCCGCTTCCGGCCGTGGCTCTTCACCGGGACCGTGCTGAACGCCTTCGTGCTCTACGCGCTCTATGCGGCGCCCAACCTGAAGGATGCAGCCATGATGATCTTCTTCTCGGTCATCTACATCGTCTGGGGCGTGACCTACACGATGATGGACATCCCTTACTGGTCGATGATCCCCGCCATCACCGAGACGCCCAAGGATACCGAGAACCTCTCCGTCGTCGGCCGCACCTGCGCCGGCATCGGCGCCGCGATCATGGCCGTCGGCACCATGATGGCCGTGGAGCTGTTCGGAAAGAAGGACGGCGTCGTGGACGAACGCCTCGGCTTCAAATGGGTCGCCCTCGTCGTGGCGGTCGTTTTCCTGATCACCGAGATCATCTGCGTGATCCACGTGAAGGAGCGCCGCGAGTACACGATGAAGACCTCCTCCGTCAAGGAGATGTTCCGCTCCCTCTTCCACAACGACCAGGCCCTGATCGTCGTGCTCACCATCGTGCTCGTCAACACGGCCCTCTACCTTACCTCCAATTTGATCATCTACTTTTTCAAGTTTGATATGGGCGGCGAAGGCTGGCGCGGCAACTACACCCTCTTCTCCTCCCTCGGCGGCGCCTTCCAGATCGTCGGCATGATGCTGGTCTACCCGCTGCTGCGGAAAAAGAAAACAAACACCGCCATCTTCAAAATCAGCCTGTTTGCCGCCATGGTCGGCTACGTCCTGATCCTGGCGCTCTGCCTGGCGGGCCAGTCCGGCAACCTGATCCTGATCTGCCTGCCCGGCATCATCGTCTTCCTGGCGAACGGCATCCTGTCCGTGCTGACCACCGTGTTCCTCTCCAACAGCGTTGACTACGGCGAGCTCAAAAACGGCCGGCGGGAAGAAAGCGTCATCTTCTCCATGCAGACCTTCGTGGTCAAGGCCGCCTCCGGCTTCGCGGTCTTCGCAGTCGGCGTCGGCACCGACCTCATCGGCCTCAAGGGCAACGTCGAGACCGACGAGATCGACTACGTTGCCTCCGATCAGACCCTGGTGCTCCTGCGGCTGCTCATGACCATCCTCCCGATGGTCCTGCTCGTCGTTGCCTACTTCGTCTTCCGGAAGAAGTTCCTCCTCTCTGATCAGATCGTAGTCGAGAATGCGGAGAAACTGAAAGCCATCCACGACTCCGAAGCGAGCGGAGACTGATATGGCCCAGCTGTCGTATGAAGCGCGCGTCCTCACCGACGCGGGAGAAGAGACCGTAAAAGGTCTCTTCTCTCTTGCCGCCGGAGCCAATCACGTCCGGGCCGGTCTGCCTGCCGGGACGGTCGTCTCCGTGACGGCTTATATGCCGATGCCGGCAGACGCCGACGAAAAGATCTTTCTGAACGGCTACCAGAGCTGGACCTACTGCCCCGAATACAGCGCCTCGGACAGGATCCGCGGCCTCAAAGGGACCCCCGGCTTCGGGATCAGAATGTTTAAGCTCGACCGCTACGCGGACTATCACTTCGTCGACTACCCGAATAAGAAGGGCCTTCTGCACGGCTTTTCCTACGGATATCTGCGAAAAGGCGGCCGCTTCCGTCTCTTCGCCTCGCTGGACGAGGAGCCCGGCTATACGCAGTTCCTCTATGACGCGAACGCCCACGTGCTGCACCTGACCCGGGACTGCGCGGGACTGAAGGTCGCCGGCGAGTATCCGCTCTTCGATCTCTTCTTCGCGGAGGGGACCGAGGCGGAAGTCTTTGACGCGTGGTTTGCCGCGATGGGGATCACCGCCCGGACGAAAGAGCCGATGAAGGGCTATTCCAGCTGGTACAACCGCTACGAGAACATCACCGAAAAGGATATCGAAGGCGACCTTGCCGGCTGCCGGCCGATGCTGGATCCCGGCGATATGTTCCAGGTGGACGACGGCTGGGAGCCGCACGTCGGTGACTGGCTGGAACCCGACCCGGTCAAGTTCCCGGGCGGCATGAAACAGATCGCGGACCGCATCCACGAAACAGGCCTGCGGGCGGGACTCTGGCTCGCGCCCTTTGCCTGCACCGAAACGTCTGCCCTTTATAAGGACCACCCCGACTGGGTCATCCGCGATAACGGTTCGCCGTGGCATGCCGGTTCCAACTGGGGCGGCTTCTTCGGGCTGGATATCGACAAGCCCGAAGTCGTCGATTATGTGCGCGCTTCGTTCCGCAAAGTCTTCGACGAGTGGGGCTTCGACCTCGTAAAGCTCGATTTCCTCTACGCGGCGGCCCCCTTCGGGAACGGGCGCGAGACCCGCGCCGGGCGGATGATCCGGGCCATGAAGCTCCTCCGCGAGTGCTGCGGAGAAAAGCTCATCCTCGGCTGCGGCGTGCCTCTCTGGCCCGCCTTCGGCCTCGTCGATTACTGCCGCATCGGCTGCGACGTGGGCCTCGACTGGGATGACAAGCCCTGGATGCGCATCATCCACCGCGAGCGCGTCTCCACCCGCCATTCGCTCACGAATACGATCGTGCGGCGGCAGCTTAACGGCCGGGCCTTCGGGAACGATCCCGACGTCTTTTTCCTGCGGAAGGACAATATCAAACTCTCCCAGGAAAAGAAAATGCAGCTCGCGAAGGCGGCTGCGCTGCTGGGATCGGTGTTATTCATTTCCGACGATATGGGCGGCTACGATGAGGAACAAAGGCGCCTCTACCGGATAATCGCGCACCTCCGGGGCGCGGAGAACGTCCGCGTGCTCGCCGAAGCCAAAGACCGCTTCCGGATCGATTACCGGATCGACGGAAGGGAAGAAAGCCTGACGGTGGAGGTGGGGAAGTAAGACCGACCTGAATCGGTTCTTTTCACTTCTGCATTGCTGAAAAAAGTTGACGGAATCAGTCGGGTACTGTATACTACAGATGCAGAAAGAGCCTGGCCCAGGTGGTCAGCTCCTCAAGCGTTTGGCAAACAGGTGACCGGGACTTGGGAGTAGTAGCGGTTACCTGTTTTTCTTTGCGTTTCTAAGGCAAATACCGATGATCGTCACGATCAGGAGGCTGAAAGCAAACAGCTGATCCCACGTTACGTACATAGGCCCCACCTCCTTTCTGCGGAGGCAGGAAACAGGTTTCTCCTCCGCTAGCTTGAGGAGTAACCGCTTGGCCCGGGACAGGCCCGCCCGGAAAACCGGGCAAAACTATTATAGAACATCTGTTCGAGCTTTGTCAAGCAGTCCGAATGACTATTTTGATCCGAATCGCTCATATCTTTCACTGCAAATGATCAATTATGTATTGGAAGTTCCTGAACAAATCCCCCTCACCGACACTTCCCCGGCGCGGAGCGTCTCCAGGCGCCCGCCCGGGTATTCCACGACCAGACCGAAGTCTTCCCCGACCGAGCGGGCGAAGGCTTCTTTCTTTTCGGCTCCCGCAAAGATCACGATCTTCCGGCCGACCGTCGAGCAGCGCTCCCGGAACAGCCGCCGGATCTCCGGATCGTCCGTCTGCCAGCCGGCATAGACCCGGTCCAGCTCGTTGATGAGCGCGGCGGCCAGCTCCAGCCGGGAGGGCGGCTCTTCCCGCATCATCGCCAGACTGCCGGCCGTCTGCCGGATCTCTTCCGGGAAATCTTCTTCACGCTGCAGCAGGTTGATCCCGATGCCGCAGATCATATACTGGAGGAAGCCGGTCTCGGCCTCGACCGCAGCCTCGGTCAGGATGCCGCAGAGCTTCCGCCCCCGGCAGAGAATATCGTTCGGCCACTTGATCTCCGTTTCCAGGCCGCAGGCCTTCCGGACCGCCTCCGTCACCGCCACCGCGGCGCAGGCGGTAAAGCGCGAGACCTTCTCCGCCGGCGCGTCCGGATAGACCAGATAGGTGAGATACAGGCCGCTCCCTTTGGGGGAATAAAAGCTGCGCCCCCGCCGGCCCCGGCCGCCGGTCTGCTCGTCGCTGACGATGACCGTCCCGTCCGGCGCGCCCGCGAGCGCCCGTTTTTTCGCCTCGTTGTTCGTCGAATCCACGGTCTCCAGACAGATGAGCCGCTCCGGCCGCGCGTCCGCAAGCCTCGGCAGGAGATTCCCCGGCGACAGCTTCTCCGGGCCGCCCGAAAGCCGGTAGCCCCGCCCGGTCACCGCCTCGACCGGATAGCCTTCCTGCTGCAGTTTTCTCACCGCTTTCCAGACCGCCGCCCGGCTCACCCCGAGCGTCCGGCTCATCTCCTCGCCGGAAACGAACGCGCCTTCCGCGCTTCGTAAGAGTCCCAGTATCCGTTCCTTCATGCCGCACCTCCTGCCTTCCGTTTTATTGTACGCCCCCGCCCTCCGGTTGTAAACTTCTTCTTGACATCAGTTGACAGAAGCGCTATTGTAAACCCGTTTCAGAAAACGGTTTACAAAAGGAGCCTTCATGAAACACACCTCCGTCAAGATGCTCGCCCTCTGCGCCCTGTTCGTCGCGCTGACCGCCGCCGGCGCCTATATCCAGATCCCGACCGCGGTGATCCCCTTTACCCTGCAGATCCTCTTCGTCCTGCTCGCCGGGATCCTTCTGGGGCCGAAATACGGCGCCCTTTCCCAGCTCGTCTACGTTCTGCTCGGTCTCGCCGGCGTACCCATCCTTTCGGGCGGCGGCGGTCCGGCCTACGTGCTGAAGCCCAGCTTCGGCTTCCTGCTCGGCTACATCCTCGGCGCCGCCGTCGTGGGTCTCATCGCGCGCGGAAGCACGAACCTTCTGCGGCTCACCCTGGCCTGTGCGGCCGGTGTCGCCGCGATCTACGCGGTCGGCCTGCCCTATATGGCTCTGATCCTGAACGTCCATCTGAAGCTCGGGCGGAGCGCCGCCTTTATCCTGCAGGCGGGCATGCTGCCCTTCCTGCCCTTCGACGGCCTCAAAGTCGTTCTGGCCGTGATCCTTGCCCGCATTCTGCTGCCGGTGGTCCGAAAACTCCCCGGATGAACGCTGCGCACGAAAGAGGCACGCCCCTCCGCCCGGAAGGCCGTGCCTCGTTTTTTTACCCGAATCCCTATCTTGCCGTCCGGAAACCGCGCTCCTCGGGGTCGGCCGGAAGGCTTTTCACGTCCATGTTTTCGATCCGGACGTAGGTCCCCCGCTCGATCGCCAGGATCACCTGGTCGATCTGCGCTTCGGTCCCCTGGATCTCCATCGTGACCGAGCCGTCCCACTCGTTCCGGACCCAGCCGGTCGCTCCCGCGAGAGCCGCCGCGTGGCGGGCACGGTAGCGGAAGCCGACGCCCTGCACAGCCCCGGTGAAGACGATCCTCTTCCGCACGATCCCTTCCGCCATCTCCGACTCCTCTCCTTTGCGGGCGATTATCTGTACTCCTCCAGCACTTTCCTCAAAAGCTGCGGGTCGTCCGTCATGATCGCGTCAACGCCGCGTTCGATCAGGAAGCGCATGTCCTCCGCGTCGTTGATCGTCCAGAACTGCACCGCGATGTTCCGCCGGTGCGCGCGTGCGATATACGTCTTCCAGGTCAGATCCAGCCGGATCCCCTTGAGCTTGTATTCCATGGGGATCTGCAGGCAGGAAAAATCCGCCCCGGAAAACAGATTGACGCCCAGCATCTGCGTCACGACGAACTTCGCCGCGCCTGAGGTCGAAGCCCCGCGCATCAGGGTCGGGTGGTTCTCCGCCAGGTCCTTCTCGATCTCGGGGTGGAAGGTCCCGACGACCAGATTGGATCTGTAATCCGGGAACCGTTCCGTCAGGGTGCGGTCGATGATCTCCGCCGCCCGGAAGCCGGTCTCGCCGCCGTTCTTGATCTCTATAATGAAAAGCAGATCCTTCCTCGCGGCGTAGAATTCCTCCAGCAGCTCGTCAAACTCCAGGATCTTGAGCCCCAGCGCCTCCTGCTCCTCCTCCGACGCGTTCCGGTAGATGTATTCCCCGCTCGCCGGATCGGCGAAGTTGCGGCCCATGTTGTAGGTGCGCAGTTCCGCCAGCGTATGCTCGGCGATCACCACGTCCGGCGTCCCCTCCGGGCAGGCCATCCGATTGATGGTCCCGTCGTGGCTGTATACCAGATGCCCGTCGCTCGTCATCCAGAGGTCGGTCTCGCAGATCTCGATCCCGTATTCGTTCACGGCCGTCCGGAACGCCAGCAGGGTGTTCTCCGGATTGCTCACGCCGCCCCCGCGGTGCGCCGCGATCATCGGCAGCGCATCCTTCTCCTTGAGGAAGGGATTCTTCTCCATCACTTTGGACGGAGGGATCAGGTTGATCACGCCCCAGAAAACGGCCAGGACCGCCAAGATGCACAGGAATACCTTCCAGCCTTTTCTTTTCTTCTTCGGTTTCTCTTCTCTCTTCATCGTCTATCCCTCCGAGGAACGGTCCGGCATACCGGCCGCTTTCTCAATGGCTTCGATCCGCCGGCTCAGCGGCGGATGGGTGTATTCCAGCTTCACGGTGAGCGGCGACGGCGCCAGCTCGGAATAATTCTGCCGCGCCAGCTTTTTGAGCGCGGTGACCAGATCCTTTCCGAACCCCTCCGAGACCGCGTGGGCATCCGCCCGGAATTCCGCCTTCCGGGAGAGGGCGTTCTGCAAAAGGCCGATCAGCGGAGCGACCAGAGCAAATTCCACGCTCATGATCAGGATCAGGGCCAGGCCGTAGTTCACGCCTTCAAAGCCGAACGAAGCAAAAAGCTGCTCTGTCCGGAGGGTCAGCCACGCCAGGACCGCCAGGATCAGCATCTGCAGAAACGACAGGAACTGATTCCGCAGCGTATCCTTATGGAGCCCGTGTCCCAGCTCGTGCGCGAAGACCGCGCAGATCTCGTCCGGCTCCATCGTCTGCACCAGGGTGTCGTAGAGCACGATGGTCTTCATCTTTCCGAAGCCCGAGAAATACGCGTTGGACTTGCTCGTCCGGCGGGAGGCGTCCATCACGAAGATGCCCCGCACCCGGTAGCCGTGCTTCTCTAACAGAGCCGCCAGCCGTTCTTTCAGTTCGCCCTCCGGAAGCGGCGTGAACTTGTTGAACACGCGGCTCAGGACCGGATAGAGGAAGGCGATCGCCAGCACCGCCGCCGTCATGATCCCGGCGAAGACCAGGATCAGCCAGTCTCCGAGCGCCCGGTGCGTCCACATGAGCAGGGACCCGATGCCGGTCATGAGCACGAGCCCGATCACGAACTCCTTCGCCCGGTCGGCCCAGAACGTTCCCGCTGTCATGCGGTTGAAGCCGTATTTCTCCTCGATCTTCATCGTATCGATCCACGAAAACGGCAGCAGCGCCAGCGAGACCAGTTCCGAGAGGAGAATGACCGCGAACATCTGCAGAAAGTCCGTCTTCGGGAACAGGGAGGCGAAAGCCGCGTACACGTCGAACGCCAGCAGCGCGAGGCCGGTCAGATACGACACCGTCGAGGTCCAGATATCCAGCCGCAGCTTTTCGGTCTGATACGCCCGGTGTTTCCGGCAGGTCTCTTCGTCGTAGACGTCCGCCACGTTTTCCGGTATGGGATTCCCCGAGGCGCGGAGCCGTACGACCTTCAGCAGCAGCTCGTACAGATAGACGAGCGTCAGGATCACCAGGGCCGGGATCTTATAGTTCATTTGCGATCACTCCTTTCGCGCAGGTAAAACCGTCCGTCCGCGGTCTCCCCGACCTTCTTCGAATGCACCAGCGGACGCATCATGCGCGGATGGTTCATCCCCGCCGGCTTAAGATCCGCCTCCGCCTCCGGCGAGCCCGCCTCGCACCCGGCCAGGACGTCCATGAACACACACCCTTCCACGTAGCCGATATCCAGCTCTTCCCGGCCGAGTTCCGCGGCCTTTTGCAGCAGCCGCATCAGCCCCGCGATACCGTACTCGTTCC
>JAEEGL011998260.1_pt1 | contig 10872 bp, 10 predicted proteins | sample 9134231 | NCBI WGS metagenome assembly JAEEGL01 (sample SAMN16246548, study PRJNA631951) | gut metagenome | biome: gut microbiome; feature: rumen; material: fiber-attached | host: Bos | place: Iran: Karaj | collected 2018-10
AGATGGATGTATTTAGTTTAGAAAAAGAAAATTGTAAGGTTCGTTTTGTTAGTTCAGTTCCACTTTCTGATTATTATGAGAATAATAAAGATTTATTAGAGTTTTTTAACGCTGAGTTAATTAGAGAAAATAATGATGCATTACCTACTTTATATTATGTAGATGATCCTAGTGAAAGTGTTTATTATCAAGATGGTGATATATTTGTTAATTATCCTTGTAACAAAATGACTCCTTCTAATATTTTATATATAGGGTATCAATTATTAGAAAGAGAGTTTGGTAAAAGAGGCCTTTGTACATGTCATTCTTCTTGTGTTGCTAAAGATGGGGTTGCAACATTATTTATTGGAGAAGCAGGAGCTGGTAAAACTAGTGTTGCTATCAATCTTTGTATAAATGATGGATATTCATTTGTTAGTAATGACTGTTCTTTGATAGGATTAGAAGATGATAAATTAAAAGTTTTTGGTGGAACTAAATTTATACGTTTAAGATATGATTCAGTAGAACAAAATATGCCTTATCTAACTCGCTTATTTCAATCAGATAGTGAAGGATGGACAAATAAAATACTATTAATGGCACGAGATATAGGTATGGAAGAACAATATGATCCAGTAGAAATTAAAAATGTTGTCTTCTTACATGTAGATAATAGGAAGGATAGTCTTAGTATAAGTCCTGGTGATAACTGGCGTAATAACTTCTTACTTTATCAAAATTTATCTTCACATATTCGCGGACAAGCAGCTACTGCAGTAGATCATTTAGGTCATCCTATTGGTTTTATTCCTTCTTTTGATGACCAAGATACTTACGAAAAAAGAATGAGAGTTATTCAAACTATTAATGGATTAGATAATTATTATTCGATTAGTGGAAATTTATGTGATACAATTAATTTTGTTAATAGTATTAATGATAAAGATAAGCAAAAAGTATTAAGGAGAGATAGCAATGGATAAAGATGTTATTATTAAAGATGGAGAATATAAGTTTAATTATAGAGTTGCAGCGGTATTTGTAAATAAAGATAGAATCTTATTACAAAGTACTGCCGAGGATTCTTATCTAGCTTTACCAGGAGGAAGAGTTAAGTATAATGAAACTACTATTGAAGCTTTAAAAAGAGAAATTAAAGAAGAATTAGGAGTTACTTTGAAAGACTCAGAAATGACTTTAATACATGTTGCTGAAAACTTCTTTGGGCATAAAGGCAAGAGATTTCATGAACTATTATTTGTTTATCGTATTAATAATAAAGAAGTTAATAAAAAAGAAGAAATTAAAGTAATTGATAAAGAAACTGCAATTAATAAATGGTATCCTATTGATTCATTAAAAAGCATGGATGTAAGACCTAGTATTATTGTAGATTCTATTAAAACAAAAAGAATAATGCATGATATTATTGTAGATTAAAAAAACGTCAATATAGACGTTTTTTTATTCCTCATTGATTTCTTCTTCTTTTAACACCTTATCAAATTCTTCAATTATTTGTGATTTAGAAAATGGTTTTGGTATATAGCCAGCAAATCCTTCTTTTTCATATTTATCTTCTGAATCTGATTCTGCTTCTGCTGTTAAGGCAATAACTGGAGTTTTAAATCCTTCTATTTCATTAAGTCTTTGTAATGTTTCTTCTCCACTCATGCCCGGCATCATTATATCCATTAAAATTAAATCATAATCATTTTCATTAGTTACCATATCAATACATTCTGGACCGCTATAACATTCATCTAGTATTAGATCAAATTGTTCTAATATTCTATGAACAACTTTTATATTAAGTTCATTATCATCAACAATAAGAACTTTTTTATAACCATATCCTTCTTCTGCATAATCTATTTCTTGTAATCTTAATCTTTGTGTTCTAGATAAGTCATCTTCGTTCATTAACCTAATTTTTTGATTAATATTTACAGTTATTGTAGTGCCTTCACCATAAGTACTTTCAACATTAATAGTTCCACCCATCATATCAAGTAGAGATTTTGTAACAATTAATCCTAGGCAAGTTCCTCTAGCTTTTTGATCTCTTTCGATGTTTAATCCTCCATTTTGATCAAATAAGTTGGCTAGTTCTTCTTCTTTCATACCTCTTCCAGTATCTTTGACTGTTATAGTTAAATTACAATTATCAGAATCGTTTATACAATTTACATCAAACCAGATATCTCCACCATCCGTATACTTAATAGAATTAATAAGAAGATTACTAACTATGGTTCCCATATGATTTTTATCTCCAATTAATTCAAATGGTATATTTGAATCTATATTAACGTGTAAATCAACTGGGTTATCTTCAATATATGTTTCATCTCTTTTAGCTATTTTTTTAAATAAATCACTTGGATTATATGGGCCATCGATTATTTTCATTTCATTGTTTTTTATTGTAAGAAAATCAAGGACGTTATTTACTAGTTCGAGTAGTTTTTTAGATGATGATACTAATCCTTCCGCATCATCTCTAATTTCTTCAGGAACATTTTCATATTCATAAATATCTCCAGATAATCCAACTATAGTATTTAATTCAGTTCTCATATCATGAGAGACACTTGATAATAATTCACTGTTCATAAATCTGTTATTCATTTTCTTCACTTCCGATTCTTTACCTTTATAATTTAATTATATAAATGCAGATATATCTATGTCAATCAACAATCTTGTTGTTTTTGTTGCAAAAACTACGATTTATTATTGTTATGTTTATTATTTTTTAATTATAGTTATAGAAAGCACAAAAAAACGTCGATATTTCGACGTTATTTTTAAATGGAATGAAAAGATAATATAAATTGTTATTAATAATAACTCTTTACTTTTTAAAATGTATTCATAATATCAATATATTAACAAATAAGTTAAAAAACCTTCTTTGAAATTCATTAATAACCGATACCGGTATTTACTACAAGAGTTAAACTATTATCTTTAGCATATTGAATAAATTCAATTATAGCTTTATACGCTTCAGATACTTCCTCTTTAGTAAATAATCTTTCAGAGAACAGTTCAGTATCTAAACCTTTTAAATCATTAAGATATGACTCAATAGAAACTTCTACATCTTCTTCTCTTGATTCGTATGGTCCGGATTCTTCACACCAGTCTAGAGACAATCCCGTTTTCCACTCTTTTTGATTTTCTAGCATGGAATCAATATAACCATCCCATAAAACTAATGCAGTATCTTGTTGCTCTTTTAATTTAAAAGCAACATAATCGTAATCCTCATAGCCTTCATAATATTTTTTATTAATCTTTCCAGTGTGCATTATCAAGCACCTCCTTCTGTTTTTGTGTTAGTGTACCATTATTTTTTGCCTTGATACACTCTTGATATTTTTCATGAGATATCCATTTCTTATTTCCGTTTTTTCCCTTTAATAGATGGTATCTCTCTTTTTGTCTTGGATTTGAACCATGACCTTGGCCTTTTACTATTTTTTCGACTTGCCATGATTTTCCCATATAATTTGGTGAGTTAGGAGTTCTTTCATGCCATCTAGATTCATATTTAACTCCATCTCTCTCAAATTTAAATGTCACTTGTTTATATCCATCTTTTTGTTGTTCTTTATAAGTAGCTCCTGATGGAATATTTATAGGAGATCTGTCAGCTTTATCTCTTATACTCTTAGAAGCACCTGATAAAGTATTAATTACTAATACTGAATCTTTTTTACTTGCTGCAAGTATATGAGATTTAGAACCTTTAGTAGCTCCAAAATCTCCACGATATCCACTACCCATGTTGCTTCTCCTTCATCTTTTTGAAGTTATAATTCTCAAATACATGAAAAGTCACTTCAGGATAGTTTTCCTTAATTTCATTAGGCAAACTACCATATATAACTATATTGGAAGGTTCTAATACCTCTATAGTTTTCCTTATAGCGTTTACTACTAATTCTCTCTCTTCTTTTCTTTTTGTTGTTCCAATAGTACCTATAGCAACAACATCTCCCTTATATAAGCCGTCAAATCCAAATTTATAAGATCTTTCATCGCCTAGCCTTACATTAGGTATTACCTTGATACCATTTTCTATCAGCCAATTAGCTAGTGCTCGTCCCATATAAATATGGTACTTCTGCATCACTAACGGCATATTTGCATATAAACTGAAGTCGCAAGATATTACTCCTTTAAACTTCCTTAGTTTAGGCAAATACTTCTTTGGATTATTCCAAAACCTGATAAATAAATAGTCAAGTTCGTAAAAGCAAACCCAGCAATCGAAGTCATTGAAATTAGACTTCATTGCTTCTGAGAAAGGTACCACTTTATTAGGTATTTCATTGCAAGATTTTATTGCAGGAAATTCCTCTTCACCAGCATAAGTTGCTGTTCTTACCAAATATGAATGAAAAACATCATACTTGGTTTCATAATTATCGCTTACCATATGTCAGACCTCCCTTTCTTTGTAAACAAGTAAACAAAAATTACTATACAAATTGCATTTTCGATCAACATATGGTAATATAATTTTTGTAACGGCATATTCTATATGTTGATTATTTTGATCATATTGATTGTTCCAGCAATCTTTATGATCTTTTTTTATTTTCAAAAGTTATCACCTCCTAGTGAATTGTTTATATCAATCATTTTTATGGTTAATATCAAATTGATATCTGGCAGCTGGATAAGATACTCCACATTGTTCTTTTATTTCTTCAACAGTCATATTAGCTGTTAATTCATCGTCCATCATTGCTTCTCCAGCAAAGCATTTTGCTTGCCATTCAGGATCCATACATGTGCGAACCTTTACATCTTTAGTATTTCTAGCAAATATTATTCCAAATACTTTTAGTAATACATAATGCCCCATCTCATGAACGATAGTCATTCTAGCTAAGCCATCACCATCACAAGCTTTTTGATAAACGCTTTCTTTTATTCTAATTACATTATTAAAAATATCTGTATCTGCTAACGTATTAACATCTAGTTCATCTTCATCTACTATATCAAAAGATACCTTGTTAACTAAACTAAACACATCCATTATTTCCAAAACTGGAAAATAAACATATTTTTCGATTCCATAACGTTGTCTAAACCATTTAGCAACAGCTTTAATTTCTTCTCTCTTCTTTGGTTCACACATATATTTTCCCATAATCAACCTACTTCTCCCTTTTACTTAATATTTCTTGTAGCATTGCTACCATATCTTCATCCATATTATCAAAAGATCTAGCAAAAGATATTGCAAGTCTTTGTTTAGATACTTCCTTATCAGATATGTCGATATCAATTTTTCGATTAGCTACTAATATAGCTTCTTCTAATTCTTTTTTTTCTTCTGCTGGTAAATTATAATTACTTATAATCTTGTTGTAGAAATTATCAGGGACCCTTTTTTTCCCGTTTTCAATAGCTGATAAAAATGTAGAAGAATAATCCAGTTTATCAGCCATTTCTTTAAGTATTTCTTTATTATGAATTCTTATCTCCTTTAATAAAATACTTAGTTCTTTCATCCCTTTATCTCCCATATTTTCACTCCTATATTTCCTATCCTTGTATGACTTTGCTTCGTCTCACACCCTAAATATAACATATTATAAAAATAAAATCAACCTTTTTGGTTGATTTTATTAACCTGTTTAGTTCTTTCGAATGTTAATAGTACTTATTTAACTTTTGTAACATTTGTTTTCTATATAAAAAAAGTTACGATATACAGTATCGTAACTTGTTTTCAAATGGAGCGGGTGATGGGAATCGAACCCACGTTATCAGCTTGGAAGGCTGAAGCTCTACCATTAAACTACACCCGCATCAAGTAGGCAGTTTTAATTATAACATAAAAATGTTAAAAATCAAGTATTCCTGCCTATTTTTTGCTATTTATGAGAATCTATATATTTTTGTACTTCTTCAGCATCATCTAAATGAGTTTTTTCATGACCAATTATTTGATAATCTTCATGTCCTTTACCAAGAATAAGTACTGTATCATTTTCTTCTATCATATCTAGAGCTTTTTCAATAGCTTTTCTTCTATCTTGCTCTACTTCATAGTTTTTAGTTTCTACACCAGCTAGAATATCTTTCATAATATTATCTGGATCTTCTGTACGAGGATTGTCATTAGTAAATATTACATAATCAGAGTTTTCTGCTGCTATTCTTCCCATTATTGGACGCTTTTTAGGATCTCTATCTCCTCCACATCCAACTATTGTAATTATTCTACCTTTTTTATTTTCTGTGAAGGCATCTATTATTTTTTCTACTGCATCTGGTGTATGTGCATAATCAATTACTGCTTCACCATTTTTAACTTTTATTTGTTCACATCTACCTTTTGGTGGATAGATATCAGGTGTTACTTTGATTATTTCTTTTATATCAAAACCTAAATTATTAATTAAAGATAACGCAGTCATATAATTATAAACGTTAAATGTTGAACGTAGATTTGTTTCTACTTCATATTCTACTCCTTTTGCAGCAAATTTTATAAATGTTCCTTTTTCTGTATCATAGAAGTTTAATATTTGATAGTCTCTAGCATGTCTTCCTAATGTTTCACATTTTGGATAGGCATTTATCCATTCACTAGCATACATATCATCACTATTAACTATCATAGGACCTTTAAGTTGTCTTAAGATCAGTTTTTTAGCTTCTAGATATTCTTCCATAGTTTTATGATAATCTAGATGATCTTCTGTAAGATTTGTAAATGCTGCTACTTTGTAATTTATTCCTTTTACTCTTTCTTGATGTAGAGCATGTGAACTTACTTCCATCATTACGTTTTTACAATCATCTAATTTTGCTGTTAATAATAATTCATATAAATCTAAGATATTAGGTGTTGTATTTGGAAGTTCTATAAAGTCTTCATCTGGTAGATAAAAACCAATAGTTCCAATATATGCTGTTTTAGATTTTAGTTTGTTTAATATTTGATATGTAAGATATGCTGTTGTTGTTTTACCATTTGTTCCAGTTACACCAATGATGTTCATTTCATTTATTTCATCAGCATAGTTTGTAGATACATAATCAGTTAGCCATTTATTTGTGTCTTCTACTACTTCTTGTTCGATATCACAATCTACTTTATGTTCAACAATTGCTTTTATAGCTCCTTCTTCATAAGCTTTTTGAACATAATCATGACCATCTACAGTAGCTCCAGGTAAAGCAACAAATATGTCTCCTTTTTCTACTTTTCTAGAATCGATTTTTACATTAATCATAAAATCCCACCTCTAATATTAATTTTACTAAATTTTTTTAATAGCAACAATTCCCTAATATCCACATTATTAAAATATTTACATATTTTAATCCACAATAAGATATTATATGAAGTTTTATTCATGTTATTATCCCTTTGTGCTATAATACATTCGAGGAGTGAGGCATATGGAATCAGAAGTAAGAGAACCTAAACAAAAAAGAGCTATTGAAAAAAAAGAAAAAATTATTAAAGCTGGTTTTGATTTAATATGCGAAAATGGTTATCACTCTACCAATACTGCAGAAATAGCCAAAGAAGCTGGTGTTTCTACTGGAATTGTTTATCAATATTTTAAAGATAAGCGCGATATCTTTTTAGAAGGATTAGAAGAATATGGTGATGATATATTCTTTCCAATGCTAAAAGATGGTAATGATTTTAAAATTGATAATTTTGATAAAGCAATGAAAGATATGATTAATCATCATATTAATGAACATAAGGTATCTAAGATTGCTCATGAAGAAATAACAGCTATGATTCATAGTGATGAAAAAGTTGCTGAATATTACTATTGTAAAGAATTAGAGTTAACTGAGAAAATTAAAAAGATTTTGATTAATAACAATTTTAAAGATAATCATTTAGAAGAAAAAGTCCATATAGCATTAGGTATGATAGAAAACTTATGTCATGAAGTTATTTATCATAAGCATAAAGATATGGATTATGAAGTAATGACTGATTTGGTTATTAATAATATTAAAGAATTATTTAAAAAAGACTTAATTAAATAAGTCTTTTTTTATTCATTACCTTTTAAACTTGATACCATATCAATATTTTTTATTTTTCTTGCTAGAAGTTTTGATACTAAGTATGAAACAATGAAAGTTCCAATAGCAGATATGATATATGTTCTAATGGTTATAAATGCCGCAAAATCATAGTGTTCTTCTATAGCTGTTTTAAACAACCAATCTGTTAGGAAAAATCCTAAAGGTAAACCGATTATTATGGAAATAATTGCTATCCAATTATTTTGTTTAATAAAGATATGTTTTATCTGTTTGTCTTTGAATCCTAATACTTTTAAAGTAGCAAATTGATATTCTTTTTCAGTATACGATAGAATTCCTAAATTATAAATAATTATTCCACCAAGAAGAATAGCTATACTAATGATTAAAACTAACATTGTTTTCATCATTGATAACATATTGTTCATACCTTCTTTTAACGATTCGATATCTTGTATTACTTCGACATTTTTTATTTCCTTCGTATTTTTTAAATCGACGTTTGTATATAATGAATCTGGTTGATATGTAAGTCCAAGCGATTCTAAATACTTTCTTGTCATAGAAATATTTTGATTTTGAGGATCTTTGTTATAACCAACTATTTTTGAGGTATAGTATTTGTTATCTCCATATATATGCCATGTTATTTTATCACCTAATTCATATCCTTTTGTTTCGGCAAGTTTATAGGTTATAAATACTCCTTCATTTGTTGGTTTATCTATGATTTTGTTTTTACGATTAACAAATCTAACATAATCTTCGGCATCTGTTACAAAGATGTTATTAGATTCTCTATTACCGTTTTCATCTTTTATTTCGATACCTAAGCTTTCTGATGTATGATTTCCATATTGATCATATAATATTGTTAATTCTTTATCATTAAGATTTTCTTTTAAATTAAGTTTGTAGTCAAAGTTATATATTGTTTCAAATTGGAGTTTTACAAAGAAGTTCATGGAATCAAGCATACCAAATGAACAAACTATTAACATACAGCAACCAACTACTCCCGCTATTCCCATTAAAGACCTCATTTTATTTCTTAGCATATCTCTTATGTTCCAGATTGATTCAAACGATAATTTTTTGAAGAAATTGTTTTTTGTTATGTTAATTATTCTACCTTTAACATTTGGTATTTTAGTCCTTAGAGTTTCTGCGGGGTTCTCTTTTAATATTTTTCTACCAGTTATATAAGTTATTAATGATACTACTAATATAACTAATAATGCTACTAAATAACTCTTAGGATTCATCGATGGTTTGCCATTTGGCATTTCAAAGAAAGCCATTTGTAGACTCATAAAGACGTTTCCGATAAAGAAGTATCCTAATAACAAACCTACAATAACGGCTAAAATACTTATCCAAAAACCATAACCAATATAATGTAATAGAATTCTTTTATTACTAAATCCTAAGGCTTTTAAAGTACCTATTTGAGTTCTTTGTTTTTTAACCACTCTAGTCATTGTTGTTATTACTGATAACATTGCTATGAATAAGAATATACCTGAAAAAACTCCTACATATGTTTTTCCTTCATCTATTTCTCCTTGATAAGTTACATATGATACGGTATCTTCTATTTTTACTATTGCTTTTGCATTTTTTATATTGTCTTCTATATTGTTTTTTACTTGATTGACATCGTCTTTTTCATTTACATCAACCATTATATTGTTAAATGGAATATAATCTTTATAATTAAAATTTGGTATTGCTTGACTTAAAGATTTCTCATCAAGATTATTTTCTTTCATAACTAAGGATTTTATATATTCTTCTGTTATTTCATCTGTAGACATGTATGCAAAACCAAAGTCTTTACGATCTGGATATAATTCCGATTCATCTCTAGTATCATATAAATGATCTGGTACATTAATAAGCCCTTTTACTTCTTCTTCTAATTCCATTGTTTCATATTTTACTAGTATTGTATCTCCAACTTTAATATCATTTTCGATAGCATAAAAATTATCTAGCCATATACCTGGACCATTTTTAAATTCTTCACCTTTAAAAACATAGAATTTAGAAATGTTATTTGATTCTATAAAATTTAATAATAATGTTTTGTCTTCATTTGTTGTTGCTGTGATAGATACTTTTAATTCAGCATCATTAACATTGTTTATTTTTTTTATATTGTTTAAGTCTTCTTTATTAAGTATTCCCATTACGTTTAAATCATGAAGATTATTTTCGGTATAAAACTTATCGGCAGATTTAGTCATACCATCCATATATGCTTCAATACCTGAATAAGCCATTACACCAATCATTATCATTAAAAAGATGGTTATAAATTGAGATAGATTATTTTTAATATCTCTAAACATTTTTCTTTTTAACATAATTACCACTTAATTTCATCAATGTTTTTTGGATGTTCATTTATTTCATTTGATTCTACTTTTCCATTTTTAATTCTAATAATACGGTCAGCAATATCTGCTATTAATGAATTATGAGTAACGATAATTACTGTTGTATCATTATCGGCTTGTTCACGTAGTAGTTTTAATACTTCTACTCCTGTTTTGGAATCTAGAGCACCTGTAGGCTCATCACAAAGAAGTACTTTAGGGTTTTTCATTATAGCTCTAGCAATTGATACTCTTTGTTGTTCTCCACCAGATAATTCTTGAGGAAATTTATCAGCATGTTTTAAAAGTCCAACGCTTTTTAAAACTTCTTTAGCATTTTTAGATGTATTTGTTACATCTTTTATTAAATTAATATTTTCTTCAACTGTTAAAGTTGGCATTATATTGTAGAACTGAAATATAAAGCCAACGTCATTGGCTCTATATCTCG
>JAEEGL012037085.1_pt1 | contig 10872 bp, 7 predicted proteins | sample 9134231 | NCBI WGS metagenome assembly JAEEGL01 (sample SAMN16246548, study PRJNA631951) | gut metagenome | biome: gut microbiome; feature: rumen; material: fiber-attached | host: Bos | place: Iran: Karaj | collected 2018-10
AAACTTAATCTCCTTCTCATACCCCCTGATAATTGACTTACATATTCCTTTTGTTTACCATTCAATCCAAATAATGTTATTTTTTCTTGTATTTTTTCTATATAATTTATTCCTTTCAATCTACCAAAAAAACTTATAATTTCTAATACTGTCATTTCTTCCCAAAATAAATCAAATTGACAACAAACTCCAATCATTCTTTGAATATAAAGAGAATCTATAAACATTTCACTATGAATTATAAATGGACCGATTTTTGCATAGCCTTTATTTGCTTTTATTTGACAGGATAATAAATTTATTAATGTTGTTTTTCCGGCACCGTTTGGACCTAATAATCCAAAACTTTCTCCTTTTTGAATGTCTATATTTATGTCATTTATTGCTTCTATTATTTCATTTGAATTGTTTTTAAATTTTTTGCTAAGTGATAATATACGAATTCCATTTGGTGGTTGACGTCTTCTGTGTAATAAAGCGATTTTTTTTTTCTCGTTTATTACTGAAATATCTGTGTCATGAACTATTAAATTTTTAAAATCATTGTCTTGTTTATTTTCTATTAAATTTTCATATGATAAATCATAAATTTCTTGATTTTTTAAGAAATATTCGTAATCTTTTGAAACTGAGTTTTCAATTTGATTTCTACGTTTGTTGCTTTTTGAATAATTAAAATTTGTATCATAAAAACTTTTTAAATAAATTATTGGATTGTATTTAATAAAAAATTTAGGAAAATAAACATATAAAATATTAATAACTTTACAATATAAGTATTCAAAAAAATTATTATCATTCTTATCATCATTATAAAAATTAATATTATTTTTATTAATTATTTTATTATCGTTTTTATACATTTTTCCATAATAATCTCTTATTTCTTTAAAAATAATTAAAATAATATAAACAATAATACTAATAAAAAACCAAATAAAAGTTCTAAAACAAGAATCAATTTTATATTCAATTCCAATCAATAATCTTCCTGAATATTCATAAAACATATCATTTAAACTATAATATCTTCCAGGAATCCATTGGAATAATTCATAATCAAAATGAGAACTTGAAATATAAATAATATCTATAAAACATTTAGTAAAAATAAAAGGAGGATATAAATGCATAAAAAAACTTAATAAAAATATAATAATATATAAAAACATATCATTTATATTATTTGCATATAAAAAATACATTATTGTATAATTTGTTAATACCGTTTGTATTACTATTCCTAAAGCAATTACACTATATGATAATGTTGTAGCACTATTTAAATTATTTACATAATTACTTAACATCATTGCCATAAACATTAAACTTAAATTAAAGAAAAAATATAAATTAAAATTTATTAATAAATTAACATTCGTAAATATATCAAATTTAAATATTATATAACCAAGAAATAATATTTCACCTGTTACTATTAAACTAAATATAATAGATACAATTATCCATGAAACCCAATAAGAAAAAAGACTCATTCCATTTAAAATAACAAAGTTTTTTAGTTTATTATCTTTTTCTTTTACTATATCTAATAAAATTATTGAAAATAAAATCATTGGAGGAAAATACATATAAAATGAACCAAAAGATGATATTACATTTGCTTCATTAAATAAACGTGATGGCGTTGATGGAAATGCTTGAGCTGTAATATTATTAATTTGAGGAAATTTTATAAATTTTGATAAATAAGAAAAATTTTTGTTAATGTTTATTAAATCAATTTTTGTAAAATTAGAAAAATTATAATAAATATTTGTAAAGTTATTTAAATCATAAATTAAATTTATTAAATTGTCAATATTTAATTCATTAAAATTATAAATGAAATTTAAATTCTTTATTAAATTTATAAATTTTGTTAATGAATAATTTTTAATAACATTCACAATTTCTCCTATATTATTATTAAAAAAACTTAAATTAAAATTATTTAAAATATTTTCATAATTATTCGTAATATTTTTAATCATAAACAATTCTAAATAACTATTATCAACAATTTGTTTTAATCTTAATAATTTATCATCAATTGGATAAGGATAATTATAACCACTTAATAATGCATTTGGGGCATTAGTAATATTATAAACAATAGTATATAAATAAAATTCATTATTATTATTATCTAATAAATTATTCCCAAAATTTTCTGGTTTACAAGGAATTGAAATATTCCCTGCATCAAATTGACCATAGCAAAAAGAAATAACATATTGATACATTTTGTTTGAACTATCATTAAAAATATTATAAAAATCTTTTTGATTAATAAATGTTTTATTTAAAATTTCAATTTCATTTTCTTTTAATTTACTTTTATAATATATTCTATTAATTAAAAAATTTATATCTAAATTATCATTTATACTTAAATTATAATCTCCGTTTATTACAACAAATCCTAAACTAATACAATTTGATAATCCTAAAGTTTCAAAACAATTTAAATTAATATTATCTATTTTTCTTATTGGATGTTCTAATGTTATTGTTCGATTTTTCATATGATCTGTTAACCATTGCATCATTTGAAGCATATAAAGAAAAAAAATAGGAGTTATTAATATAAATAACAAAGATTTTAAATTTCTTGAATAAATTATAACATGTTTTTCTAACATTAATAATATTTCTGCATTTGTTGATAATTTTTGAGAATTAAAAGGAATTTTTAAGCGATTTTTTATTTCATTTCTTTCTGAAATATTTTTTCTATTTAATCCTAATCGTTTTTCTGTTCTTGAATTAACTGAATCACTTCTATGTGTTCGAAATTGGGGAATTTCTTCTTCTTCTTCTTCATCTTTCATATTAAAAATATTAACAAAATATATAAATAAAAAAAAATAATAAATTTCAAAATATTTTTTAGTTTTCTTATAATAATTTTAATAATTATTAATAACAATATTATTAAATAATTAATGGGATGTTGTACGACTGGAAATGTTTTAGTAAATGAACATAATAATAAAATAAATGAATTTAATAATAATAATAAAATAATTGAAATAGAAAAAAATGATGAAAATAAAATAGAAAAAAATAAAAATGATAATCAATTTAATTCAATTGAATCTTTTTTTGAAACAATTGAAAATGAATTAAATAGAATAATTGATTTATTAGAAAAATATAATTCAGGAAATAATGAGTCTATAGTAACTCCTAAAAATTATAAATTTTATATGAAATTAAAATTTATTTATGGTAAAATAAAACAAATTTTAGAAAATTTTATAAATAAAGAACCAGTAAATGAAAATAATAAAATAGATTTTACAAATAAAACAATAGATTTAAATGAAGGTAATAATATTTTAAGTCAATTAAAAATATGTGAAAATCAACAATATAAACAAATTTTAAATGAAATTGAAAATTCTTTAGAATTAAGATTATTAAAAGATAATAATTAATTTATATAAAATAAAAATATAATTAATAGTTAATATTTATAAAAAAATTTTAATTGTTTAAAGTTAATTTTAAATTTTTTAAAGAAGGTGTCATAAAACCTAATTTAAAATGTAATTTATTAGTATTTTCTATGAATGATTTATTAATTAAATTATTTTCATATTTTTCATCAATTAATTTATTTTCTCTTTTCATTATTTCTTTTCTTTTAATATGAAATAATTTTCTTTCTTTTTTTGATACTAAATTATTTCCCCAATCAACTTCACATTTATTTTGTAATTTAATATTTTCTTTTTTAAAAGGTTTTAAAGAACTTTTTTTAAAATTTGGTCTAATTAAATTATAATCTAAATTTGAATTAATTAAAGAAAATTTTTTTTTTGAATTATTATCAGAATTACTAAGTTCAATAGAAGTTTCATTTGTAGATTCTTCAATTAATTCATTAATTTCTTTTTCTTTTTTTTCTTTTTTAATTATATTTAAATAAGTGTAATATTCAAATAATTTAGTTTCAAAATGAATAATATTTTCAGGTGCAACTATAAAAACATTATTATTTTTATCTACATAAAAAATTAAATTATCGGGAGCTAAAACTAAATTAAAATAAACAAAAACATTTGTTATATCATTAAGATCAATGTCATAATTTTCATTATTATTTTTATTTAAAAAATAATTAGAATATAATTGAGAAAAAGGAAAGTTTTTATAATTTTCATCTTCATAATATTTTATCATTTTTTCTGAAATGAAATTTAAATTTTCTTCAGGTAAAATTTTCATTTTCATATCAATAAAATCTTTTTCATTTGATGTAATATAAATATTTGTAAATTCTATGTTATAAAAAATATTTTTTTTAGATTTATTTTCAATATGATTTTTAAATATTTTTAAAATATCATTTATTAAAACAGGACAAAAAAATCTCGTTTTTGAATTTAAAATAAAAGGACGATTTAATAATAAATTAATATCTTCAGTAATAATTGAAAAAAAATTTGTTTTTAAATCTTTTATTTTTTTTATTTTTTTTGATATTGTAATTATATTAATTTTACTTAAAAATTGTTTATTTAATAAATCTATTCTATTTTGATTTTCATATAATTCATCTAAATATTTATAACAATTTGCTTGTTTAAAATAAATTATTCCACATTTAATTTTAATTTCTATTTCTAAATAAAAATTATTATTTTCTATTTCTAAATAATTTAAAAATATTTCATTATCATCTATTAAATATCCAATATAAAAACTATAATCTATTGAATTATAAAAATCATATATGTTATTATTAATATAATTTTTTTCTTTTTTTAAATTAGGAAAATGATATGAACTTAATTTTGTTTTTATAAAATAATTTCCAATTTTTTCATAATTATTACTTAAAAATATATTTTCTATATAAGTAAAAATAATTTTTAAATAGCGATTTTTTAAAAAAATAGAAGTTAATTTTTGTAATTGTGGCAATTTTAATTCTTGAATATATTTTTCATTAAAAATATTTTGATTTAGTTTAATATAATCTAATTTATTACAACATACATAAAAATAAATTTTTAAATTATCAAATTTAAAATTGTCTTCTTTATAAAAAAATATATCTAAATTATTATTTATTATAAAATTAAATAATTTTAATGATATTTGAATACCTTTTTCTCTAATATCATATTTTTTTTCTGAATTTTTCTGATCTAACTTATAAACATAAACATATTTATCTAAACAATTAATTACAAATTCAAATTTAAATTCTAATTTCATAAAAAAAATTATTTTTTTTTTTGAATTAATAATAAAAAAATATTATTATTATTTTAAAAATATATTAATAATAAATATATTTATATATTTATATGAATTATATAAGAACATTAGTAAGTGGAAGAAAACAAAGATTCATAGATCGAAAATATAATTTAGATTTATCATATATCACTCCGAGATTAATAGCAATGGCTTTTCCGGGAGATGGATTTGAAAAAATAATACGAAATGATATAGAAGATGTATCTAATTTTTTAAGAGAAAGACATGGTAAAAATTATATAATAATTAATTTAAGTGGAAAACAATATGATAAAGATAAATTTAATAATAATGTAAAAAAAATATATATATAATATTTTATATAGGTATTCGATTATGATTGGGTAGATCATTTTGCTCCTCCTTTATATATTTTATTTCAAATTTGTGAAAAAATTCATAATTTTTTAAGTGAAAATAAACAAAATATTGTCGTTATAAATTGTAGAGCTGGAAAAGGTAGAACTGGAACAGTTATTTGTTGTTTTTTATTATATTGTGGGAGATTTTCAAAACCTGAAGATGCTTTTCAATATTATAGTAAAAAAAGATTCATTGAAGGTGAAGGTGTAACACAACCATCTCAAAAAAAATATGTTTATTATTTTTATACTTTATTACATAAAACAATTTATTATCCTTCGATATTAGTTTTAAATAAAATAACTATAAATAATTTTTCTAATAATAATGATAAATATATAAAACCTTTTTTTGAAATTGTTTTAAAAGACGATGAAGTAGATTATACAAATAAAGAATCAATTTTTTCTCAAAAAAATATTAAAGTAGAACATAATTCGTGTGTAATAACAGATAATGATTTTAAATATACTTTTTGTGGTGACATTACAATAAATATTTTTTTAAATGGTTTATTAAATATAAATAAATTAGGTAGAATTAGTTTTAATACAGCGTTTTTAACAAATGATAATTTAAAAAAGAAAAATATTAAATTTAATTTAAATGAAATTGATCCTGATAATTTAATTAAAATTTCATATGTTAAAAATAGTTATAATATTGTTGTTGAATTTGATAGATATTGTAAATATTGTGATGGAACGAGACAATTTTTATGTGATATTTGTAATACGATTTTTAAAAAAACAACTCAATTAAAAGAATGGGAAATTATAAGAAATGCAATTAAAATTTATAATGAAATTATTAAAAAAAATAATATTGAATATTCAAGAAAATTATTGTTTGGTAGAACTGATTGGGATGATGTTGATAAAATTTTATCAGATAAAAAAAATGATATAAAAGAAGAAAAAGATGAAAAAAATTACATTGAAGAAAATGATAATAATGAAGATAAATTTAATGATAGTTTTGAAAGTGAATGTAAATTATTTTAAAAAAAATAATTATTATAAATTAATATTAAAAAAACAAAATAAAAATATTTTTCTTTAAAATAAAAAATTAATTTTAAATGATAGAAATTTTATAATACTAATTAAAATAAATATTATTAATAAAATTTTATTATAAAATTCAGAAAAAAATAAATTTAAATTTCAATAGTTCAATTTTTTAAATTTATTAATTTTTAATATTGCTTATTTAAAAATAATACCAAATTATAAAAATTAAAAATATAATAATATTTTAATAGAAATAAATCTAATTTTAATATTAATTATTTAAATAATTGTTATTTTTAGATTCACAATTTTGAATAATAAAATTTTCTTTTTTATTCATTTTTATAAATATATCACAAAATTTTTTCATATCATTTTCTTCATTAAAGAAAATGCAATTAGAATTTTCATATGAATTATAAGAATTTTTCGCAAACAAACATTTATTTGAAAAAGAAAGACAATCATTTTTATCAATAAAAGATTCACAATTATTATCATCATTCAAAACACAAATTAAAAGAAAAAAAAATAAAAAAACATTTTTCATATTTAAATTTATAATTAAAAAAATAATTTAATTTTTTTATAAATTATTATTTTTCTTTATCATATTGTTTAATTTTATCATCATAATCTTTTTCAATAATAATTTCATTTTTTTCTTTATTTATATATTTAATAGGAATATTATCAGCTTTCATTCTTTTTAAATATTTATTAAATTCATTCACATTCGCAAATCCATAAAAATATGTGCAATTCCAATAAATTAAAGAATTTTTTTCTTCTTCCCAAATCACAATTTGATGAGCAACATTTTCAGGAATTTTATATTTTACACCTTTTATATTACAATAATCATTACATTTATCACTTGAATGATTTGATAAATAATTTAATATTTCATGACTTTGAATGCCCATTTTAAATAACTTTCTTAAACATTCTCTTGAAATGTATCCTTGTATAAAACCATCGAAAATATATTCAACTTCGAATAAAAATTTAAATATTTTTATATCTAAAGAATTTTTTGTATAAGCATAAATTTTAAAATTCGTTTCTATTACTAAAAATTTTCCATTATTATTACCTTCAATATTAAAAATAATATCTTCAGATAAACATTTAATTAAAGGAGTAACATAATAATATTTTTTTTCATTATTAATATTTCCATTATTTATAATATTATTATTATTATTTTCTTTTATTGTTTTTACACAAATTATTCCTAAATTAGAAAATAATTCTAATTTTTGATAGAAAAATTCATTGTCAAATTCATTTGGTAATTTATCAAACATTTCAATGTCTAATGTGTATAAATTTAATATTAATTTTATTACTTTTGCTTTTAAATCACTGTCTGTAATATTATCAATGTAAAATCCAGCTAAATTTCTTATTTGATAATAATAACCGTTTATTAAACATTTTAAACCATTTGCTTCTAATTTATATTTATTATTTTCTTTTTTAATTAAACGTTTTTTAACTAAAATTTTTATAAATTCATCTTCAATTGAAAAAATATTAGTTTCATTTAAATTAAAAATAGTTTCCATTGTTTTATGTAAAATTTTTATTCCTTTATTAACAGAATTATTAAAATTTTTTTTCTTTTTGAAATTTATATTCATTCTCGTAATTCCATCTTTTATTATTTTTTTTAAATTTTTACTAAAATTGTCATTAATTTTATATGAATCTTTATTATTATTGAATTGAAAAATTTGAATTTCTAATAAAGTTCGAATTAATTGATGTGAATTTTCTTGTTGATAATCTGATAATAAATCATTAATAAACAAATCTTCTTTTTTAAATTCATAATTTCCTAAAGGATTTAAATTTAATATTCGTAATAAAATATTTTGATAAATATCAGGTAAAATTCTAAATGTAAATAAAACAACACATTCATTTTCATATAATAAAGAAAAATTTGATCTTATTTTTTTTTGAATATATTGAAAAAATTCATTAGAAATTTTTGGAATTTTTCTAATAATAATATTATTATTATTATTCATTATAAATTTTTTTCAAATTTTAATTTAAATATTATTTTTATTAAAAAAATTTTAATATTATTAAAGAAATTTTTAAATGGAAAATGAAATTAGCGAAAAAGAATTAGAAAATTTAATTAATAATTGTTCAATAATAAAAGGTTTATCACATTATAATAATAAAAATCAATATAAAAAAAATATTAATTATAATAATTATTTTTGGTTTCCACCAAAAAATTTCCAAAAATTAACCCAAAATCAAATGAATGAAATATACAACAAATTTAACATCGATGTTAGAGGCGATAATTATAAAAACATTCCTCCAATTTTTTCATTTAAAATTATGAAATTTCCTGCTCCTATTTTAAAATATTTAGAAAAAAAAGAAATTAAATATCCTTCTCCTAATCAAATGATTACTATTCCTTTTATTTTATCTCGTAGGAACATAATAAACATTGAATTAAATAATTACAAATCGAAAAATTTAACATTTTTATTTCCTTTAATAATGTTTTTATTTAATTCAATAATTTTAAATAACGATAATAATTTAATTGGAATTGTAATTTCGCCTTCAAGAGAAGTTGCAATAGAAATTGATAATCAATTGAATAATATTTTAAAATATTTTTATAAAAATAATAATTTTCCTATTATTAAAAGTGTTTTATTAATTGGCGGAGTTGATATTAAATATCAAATTATTGAAATTAATCGTGGCTGTAATTTAATTATTGCTACACCAGGAAGATTAAATGAAATTTTTGAAAAGAAAATTATAAATTTAAATAATATTAAAATTTTAATTATAAATCAAACTGAAAAATTAATTAATATTAATTTCGAAGAAGATATTTTTAATATTTTTAAAAAAATCACCAAATTTAATTATAATAATAATAATTTACAAATTTGTTTATTTTTTACGATTTTATCTAATGAATTTTGTAAAGTTTTTCAAAGAATTTTAAATAAACCGATTTTAATAAAGAATAAAAATTTGTTTAATTTTAATAAAATAAAACAAAATTTCGAAATAATTGACAACGATAATAAAATGCTTTTAATACTAAATTTATTAAATAAAACTCCGCCGCCAGTTTTAATTTTTTGTGAAAATAAAACCGAAGTTGAAACAATAACTGAATATTTTTTATTGAAAGGAATTAAAGCATGTTTTTTACATGGAGAATTAAATGAAAACAATAGAATAAAAATTTTAAGAGAATTTAATAATAATTTAAAAGATGTTTTAATAAGCACAGATTTTATTAATAAAGGAATAAATTTTGAAATTAAAATAAATCATGTGATTAATTTCGATTTTCCTTTAGAAATTGAAAATTACATTTTGAGATTAGAAAAAAGTAATAATTTAGTAACGACATTTATAAATAAAAATATTGATGAAGCTATTTTAAATGATTTGAAATATTTTTTGAATTTCGAAACTAATAAAAACGATTATATTCATTTAGTTGAATGTCCTTTTTGTGGTTGGTACGGCCACAATTTAAATCAATGTCATAAATTTGAAAATCAAAGGAAAAAAACTTTACAATCAACAGATCAAATTTTAATTAGTAATAATAATTTTTTTAATTAAAATTATATTATTAATATTATTATTATAATTTAAATAAAATATTATTTATATTATTATTATTATTTATATTTATCGATTTTCAAAAAATGTTTCTAAAATTATAAAAATTTTTTTTAAATTGAAAGTTTTTCCATTGAAATTTGGGTATAAAATTTTGTATCTAGGAATTAAATTGTTTGTTATGTCATTATAAATTTCATTATCGAATAATAATTTAGTTTTAAGGAAATTAAAAAAAATAAACAATTGTTTTAATTGAATAATATTTTTTTCATCATAATCAATTAAACATAATAAAAATTTCATTTTATTTATTAAAAATTCTTCGTTCATTTTTAATATTTTTAAAAATATTTCTAAAAAATTTTCAAACGAAATGTTTGTTTTGTAAACTAAATTTCTTAAAATATCTTCATATGTTTTTTTATCTGAAATTCCAACATGTAAAATGAAAATTTTAATTAAATTTAAAAACATTTTATCTTCACACATAAACATTAACATACTTTTATTTTTTATTTTTGTATAAATAACGAGCATGTATTTTAAATAATCGAAATTCATATAATTAATGTAATAATTAAAA
>JAEEGL012201514.1_pt1 | contig 10872 bp, 3 predicted proteins | sample 9134231 | NCBI WGS metagenome assembly JAEEGL01 (sample SAMN16246548, study PRJNA631951) | gut metagenome | biome: gut microbiome; feature: rumen; material: fiber-attached | host: Bos | place: Iran: Karaj | collected 2018-10
CCCTGCACCATCATGCCAAAGAGCCACAGGAGTGCCACGCGTCGCGCCAGTCGCCAGTAGAGTGAGGCTCCCGTCAAACCTGCGCGCACCGAGGCTTCTGTGCCCTCACCATTGGGAGAACAGGAGGTGCGCTTTAACGAGTACGGAATGGCGACGCCTGCCATAAACATGAAGAGGGGCATCACGAGGTCCCATGACGAGAAGCCCTCCCACGTCTTGTGGGTGAAACATTCCATTATGTTGTCCATCCAAGGTTTGTCGATGGCGTCGGACAACGCATCCATCAGCTTGGAAACTGCCAGCAGGCAGAGGAGGTCGAATCCCCGAAGGGCATCCAATGATTCAAGTCGCTTTCTTGTCATGGTTGTTTTCTTTTTTGGTTGTGGTTGTATGCTTATGCACGCATTACAGGTGTAAAAGTACAAAAAAGCGCGTAATTAACCAAGCGAAAGTCACATTTCTTTGCGCGACAGCACAATTCTCGGAGACAAAGACTGTATTACGCCCCATCCATTACAACAAGGATAAAAGGGGAGCCCCCACCCCCTTCCCTTCGTTTTCGGAAAAGGGGAGGTTGGGTAGGGGCCTCTTACTCTATAGTTTGCATAAAGTTTTCCAAGGTTATGAACGCGGATTCCAAGGTTTGGGACGTACGTTCATAAGTTTGGAAAACACATTCCAAACATAGGGTTTGGATATGCAACGTCTTCTTGCTGTCTTTGCAGCATGAAGACGGACAGTATGCTTCGTGTTGACGAAGATTATGTTTAGATTTGCTTTGCCTTTTCGCGAATGTATCCGTAGGGGTCGTCGGGGCAGTGGGACATGATGAACCGGAGTCCCCGCCCGTATGTGTCGTCGCGGGAAAGCCAGTCTGCTCGGTCACGTTCGATGTCGCGCGAGGTGCTTTTCTCGGAGAGGAAGAGGTCGGTCCATACGGCAAGGCCCTCCAGGAGGTCTTCGTTTGTCTGCTTCACCTTGATGAAGTCGGGATCGTTGAATTCCCAGATGTGCGTAAGCTCGTGGGCCGTGATGCCGAAGGTTTCATCGGCCTTGTAGCCGTTCTCGACATAGATGTAGTCGGTGTCCGAGGCGGTGTCAAAGGCGAGTCCGATGGCTTCCCGGGCATCGTAGCCGTTGGTGATGGATAATTCGCGGTTGCTGTCCTTGTGGAGTTTGACGGCGGAAACGAGTTTCCAGTAATGTGGAATGGTGGCGAAATCGATGTCGAGGTGTTTCTTGAATGCTTCGATCACTTTTTCGTAGATGGACTGGAATTGTTCCTCGTTGTCTATCGCGCCGGCCGAGCAGTCAGGGCAGCGCATGCGTCCGTCGCTGAGCCGCTGCATCTCGCTATTCTTCATCTTGCGGCCACAGAAGTCACACGAGCCTACGACGTCGTTCCGCGACTGTCGGTCGCAGCATATCCTGTGCAGGTCGGCGCCGTTCTCGAAGAGGTCGCGGATGAAATTGATGAGCAGTTCGATGTCGAAGTATTCGGGCAGCTTCTCGCGACCGTATTTCAGGAAGGTGGTCTTGTCGAAGTGGGTGCGTTCGAGATAGCGGTCGTAAACGGTGGGGATTCTGTTCGAGACATCCTGATTGGCAGTCTCGGAGGTTTCCTCCTTCGTATCTTCCTCGACGGGTTCGCCTTCCGTGAGCCAGATGAGATAGTCGTAGATGTATTTCAGGATGTACCAGATGTTCTGCTTGTTTGTGGCCAGCGCGCCGATGAGCCCAAGGTCGATGTGAGCATCTTCGGTGAAATAGAACGAGAGTTCGCCCGGGCGCACTTTATCGAGGGTGTTGAAGCGGTTGAATATCCAGGGAAGGTCGGCATCTCCCTCGCCGATGGAGGAGACAACGAGATATTGTGCGTGGTGGGGGAATACCGACTGCATGACCTCGTAGAGCAGTATTTGGAGGCTCTTGCGGATGTCGTCGATACGGTTGAGGTATTCCTCTTTTTTCATGTAGCCGAAGGTAATCTTCAGCACCTTGCCGTTGGGATAATGGCGTTCGCGGATGCAACTTGTCTTGCGGCAGTTTCGGGTGGTGTAGCGGGAGAATTCGTACCATTCGGTGGTGCACAGGCGTATGTCTGCCTCGAAGCCCTCGAAGGCAATAGATATCCATTCGCCAGTGACGGGGTGGGCCCATTTCGTCGGGCTCTGATTCATCTCTTCGATAGGTGTCCGCTCGGCACCTACATCAATTTGCTGGACGGCACGATAGAAGAGGATTTCGTTGCGGCTGTTGTTCACCGACGAAACGTTGAGCGTGCGGGTGGTGCGGTTGAAGTCCTTTATCATGTAGGGCTTGCCCGAGAAGGAGTGTATCTGGCCCTCGTCGTAGTTCTGGTACATGAGGTCGCTCAGAATGTCGAAGAGTACATTGCCCGATTCGTCCTTCACCGTCACGATGTCAAGATAGGGTGGGGTATTGGCCTCGGTGAGCTGGAGCAGATTGTACATGAGGCGGTGGTGATATTCCCCGTCCTCGAAATCGACTTCGTCGCGCGTCATCAGCTTGGAAGCGAGGTCGCTGGAGAAATAGGTGCAGAAGAGCTGCTTGATGATATTCGATACGGAGACAATCTCGCGCTCGGCATAATAGTAGGCCAGCAGCTCGCGCAGCCTCTTCTCTTCCATCTCTGTGTTTTGAAGCATGTTGAGCAAGATGATGGCAAGCGTAAGCCGACTCTTGCACAGATGGGGCTGCAGGGCGACAAAGGGTGCCTGGACAAAGTAGTCGTGATTAGCATTGAAATAGTCGCGCAGCAGGTATGGCTTCGAGATGACGATGGAGAAGTTCTCTTTCCGTCCCAGATGAACCCAGTTGGAATAGACGACGGGCACATTGTTTTCCACATCGTAGATGATGGCCAGCACCTGGTTGTCGTCAATGCGGTCAATGGGAAGCAGGTGGTTGGTCAGATGGTCGTTGATGTCTTTTTTCGTAATGAGATACTTCTTACTGATGTAGTCGGTATATTTGGTGAGTTCTTCCTTTCCCTCGATAGCATTGGAGTAGGGCAGGTCGAGGAAATGGACGGGTGTGACATCTTTGGGCTGGTCGTTCACGCTTGCACAGAGTGCCAGCGTGGCAAGTTCGCTTCCCGCATAGAGCGGCTCGGGAGGCGTGCCGGAGAGAATCTTGTTGAAGCGTTCGTTGTAGTTCTCGAAATCGTAGCTGATGAAATACTGGCTCTCTCCCCGTGGAAATTGACGCATGCGTTTCTCGGTCGTATTGGTGCCCATAAGCCAGGTGTTGCGCAACGAGGGCTCCATATCTCTCCGGTGAGGCGTGACGAAGACCACCTGATAATCTCGGTTCCTTGACTGGAGAATGTAACTGAACTTACGACACTCGAACATGTTCGACACGCCTTTGTCGAAGATATTTACCACCGTAACGAGGCCAATCCTCGAGAGCCAGTTATCGTTCAGCTGCTGTCTGGAGAGGTAGGACAGCGAAGCGATGACAATACTGTTGCCAAGCATCGACTGCGACGAATTCTTTCCGAAGACATACAAGTCCTTCTTGAGAATGTCCTTCAATTTGTCGGCAATCTCTTCGACGAAACTCTTCTCCCGATTCTGCGTGAAATGGTTGGGGATGTCGAGCGCAATCAGGATGCAGCGTCCGTTGCTTTCCACATGATTGAAGAGTCTTTCCAACTTCTGGAAGGCCGATACGATGTCCAGTTTCTCGATGATGGCATTGGCGTGAAGGCTCGTGTTGGTGAAATCGGCAAACAGCCCGGCGAAATCGTCGTTGTTGTCTTTCTCGCAGTTTTGCATCTGCTTCATTTCCTCTTCGGAGCTCGTTTTCTTCCAAGCCACAGAATAGTCTTTGAACGTATCGACATAGAGTTTCCATAATTTAAAGAAATCGCTCCAAGCATTCGCTGGCGCGAAGATCTCCACCTTTTCCTCTTCGGCAGGCACCTCGGCACGCAGGTAAGTGTAGAACTCCAACAGCGGCAAGAGGCCAAGCATGCCAAAGGCGGACACGGGGTAGAAGCTCTTCAGCAGGCCAATTTCGATGAGCAAGAATGCGACCACATAAGCCAGCGCCAGCAAGAGCGCCATGAGCTTGAATGTGCGGCGATAGAACACCTGACCTACGCGCGCACGCACCACATTGCGTTCGTCTATAAAATATGGGAAGGGGAGCACCCGCTCTTTATCGTCACGCTCCTTGGCGAAGAGGTTGCGGAACAACTCGGTCAGCGATTTATATACCGAAGGTCTTCTCAGAAGCAGGTGTAAAGTCATCCATACAAGCATGCAGAGGATGACATACGTGGCTTCTATCATGTGCTTCTCGGTCAGATAGCGCGTGAAAAAGGACAGATAGGTAATGTCCGTCTTGTCGTAGATGAGATAGGCGAGGACGGAATAGATTAGGGCCGCCCAAGGCATATACCACCATTGGTAGGCATTCTTCTTCATCTTATCGCTGCTCATGCGAAGTTGGAAGAGGACAATCCCGATGAGCAATAATGCAATATAGGAGTTCTTCATGTGGATGTGTGAAGCGTATTTTGTGTGTAATCAGTCGTTATGCTCGGATAGCCTGAAGTGCCGTACGAAGCTTGTCGCGCCTTCGACTTCTATCTGTTTGGTCGAAAACATTACCGTCTTGTCGGCAAACGATTTGCGGATGACGTAGGGGAGAACGGGGAATGTATTGTCGAAGTCGAAATCTTCCGTGCTAATCTGAATGTGCGTTTCCTTCGTCCCATTCTGCGGCACATTGAGTATCGGAAGGATGACAGAGAGTTTCTGGGCGATGCCGCGATAATGCTTTGTCCATAAATCCACCTGCTTGTTGTGGTCGTTGAAAGCCCTCAGGCGCGACTCCATCTCGTCGAGATTCTTTCGTCGGATGTCGGCCTCGTTCTGCTGTTTGACGCGTTCGCTCACTTCGTCCAGATAGCTTTGCAAATTTGTCTGCATCTGGTGGTAGTAGTTGTCCATATCATAGTGGACAGCACGAAGTTTGGACTTCACACTCGCATGTGCACCCACTGCACCCAATACAAACAACAGCACAGAGACGCCAAAGCAAACGGCAATCAGCCAAGGCGAGTCGCTGTTGTCGGAAAGGAAGAAATGATAGGCATAGCACAAGATGACGCAGAGCGTGGAAAACACACCCAGCCAGAAGAGGCATGCGAAATAGCCCAGCTTCACCATCTCCTTCTTCATCTTCTCAATGGCTTCGCTGTATTGATTGATTAGCGCCTGGCGTTCCTTGAGATAGGTGTTCAGGTCTTTCCCCCTTTTGGTCTCGGGCATCTCTTTATTAAGACGTTTGATGTGGTTCTCGAGTTCAGCGTAGTCGAATTCCTCGTCGCGGATTTCCATCTCATTGTCTGTGATGCGTTGGGGCGTGTCGTAAAGCGGACGGTCGTTTATCAACTCGAATCGATAGATGTCTTCGGCCTCGCGCACCACATCCTTATACCATTTCCATTCACCGATTCGGCTGTCAAAGAAGGAGGGCACTTCTCTGATTCTGACGAAGCTGTCGAACATCAGCTGTCGCTCTTTGGCTTGTTTGTCGTTGATGGGATGATGGGCATCGGAGAGCTTCGCGTCCTGAGTCTTATCGGTGAATATCTTGCAGGATACCTTCTTGTCTTTCTTCCATCTGGCATCCTCCAACTTCGGCTGACAGGCTTGTATCAGTTTCTCTAAAGAGAGGAAGGCATCGGCGTCAAAGTCGTCGTAGTCGAGTGCATTGCCTGAGAAGATGCGTGCCGGCGAGTTCTTGTTAGATGACAGCAGGTTCTTCTGAAAGTCCTCGTGAGAGAGTGTCACAAGTAGTTGTATTAACGACCCTACAAAGGCTTCGCTCTGGCAGCGCATCCTCGTATTGCTGTTGTCGATTTTGAGCAGGATGAAGGCCGTATCGTCGTAGAAGTTGCTGGCACGCAGTCCTATCAGCTCACAGATGCTCGTCGAGAGGGCGGCATCGAAGTCGAATGTGCGGAAGTCCCCAATAGTTTTGATTCCCTCCGTCTTTTGAGCAAACAGCAACTCGAACTCCTTTTCCACTCCAGTTTCCTTCATGCGACGCATAACTACATTCAAGGTGGAGCGAAGCTTTGTGCTGAAGTCCTTGTAGAAGGGTTCCGTTTCTTTTCGCGTGAGCAACCATTGGTCATCCGGCACATCCATTTTGCGGATGGCATCTTCGCGGAAAGCGTTCAGGCTCATGTTTGAATCGAGCCATTCATCTGCAGTAAGACCAGTGAACCCATTGTCGGCGAGCGCACAGTAGAACTCGTTTCCTGTACGGTTTTCAGAATTGCTAATCAAGAAGAGGAAGCAATAGTCGAAGCGGCGAAGTAGGGGATTGTCCTTGCCGATAATCTTTGCTACAAGATTCTTGAATTGGCGCGCCTTTTGAGCGGGGAAACACTTTTGACCGGATTCTTTTGGCTGGAATGCTCCGCCAATCATGTCGAGCGTGACAATAAGACGAATCCTCTCGCCCTTGTCCCGCTCCGAAAGAGTGCGGGCTTCCAGCAGATTGTGCATGACGGAGACCAGGTGCTCGATATGCTGGTCGTAAAGGCTTGCATCGGACGGAAACCTTGCCACCGAGAGACGGTCGTAGAAAAGCAGGGGACCTTCTCCACCAAAGACACTCATCAACGGGTCAGTATCCTCAATCGTGAACTTACCCGTGAGATTCAGTAGTATGGCAGCATCTTCTTTCATGCGTCATTGGGCTCGAAAAGGTGTTCGTCTTTGAATCTTTCCATCAGGATGTCGATGTCGTCCTTCATCTTTGTGCCGGCAGCCTTCAATACGAATTGACAGAGCTTCATGGTGTTCACGCTGGCTCCAAACACGTCAATCAAGTGTTTCACCAGGTCTTCGAAGAAGAAGATGCGATGCTCGTTAACAATATTGAATAATGCAAGTCCCTTCCTTGAGTTAAGTAAAGTGAACCAGCTCTGGTTGCGTTTGAACGAGCTGTGGATGCTGAATCTGAAGTTGACGATATTCTGAGCAATCTCTGTGCTCTTCATCATAAGCAGCTCGTTGGTCTCATCGTGGTTGGCGCCAAGCCATTTGTTTCTGGCCTCGTCCCATTTCTCATCGACATACTCGTTTACCTCTTCCACAATTTCCGGGTTGTTAATAAGTGCCTTCTCGTAGAGGTTATTGAGCGCAGCCTCCTGAGACTGGCCGATAGTAATCATACCGCCGTCTGCGCTCTTGAGATACTGACTGGTCTTTCCAAGATATTTCCAATAGTACTCACCACCGTTATAAACTGCTTTGAATTTGCCGAACAGCAAGCCGCCATAGAGGGCGCGGAAGAGTTTCTTCGTCTCCTCGGCCATCGTCGAACCGATGGAAGGCATGTAGGACGGCAGATGCCAATACTTGTCGAGATGGGGGGATACAGTCCGGCTATCGGGCTTATGCATCTTGGCGATGACATCCTCGTAGGCCGTATAATAGCTGCCATAGCTCTCTTCCGAATAGGACGTGCGTGGCTTAGCAAGGAATTTCTTGAAGTATTTGTTGATGTCGAGCAACGTGACCGTATTGGCACGAATAATCTCGTACTTGCTGAAGTGCTCGGATTCAAGACGGGAAGCGGCGGTCTTCGGGTTTGTATCGACTGACATACCTTCGAACAACTCGTCGGCCTCTGCCGTACTGATGGTTGAGATGCTGCGACATTCGGGATGCAGACCCCACGCATTGATGTAGCGTATGTCAGTATCCAGATTGTTGGGGCCGAAGATCTCGGCACGATCACGGAAGTTGCGGAACTTTTCCTTCACATACGCCCATGCTTTTTCCTTATCGTTGTCGCGCTTGCGCATGCCTTCTTCCTTCAGGGCTTCAATGACATTCATCTCGGCATATCGCTGGTTGTTCTCTTTGATGATATTCGCCTGATGCGCAATGCATTTCTCAATGATTTTCTTGTTTGCCTCTATGGTTTCGGCCTTTCGCGCCTTCTTATCTTTCTTCTCGGAGGTTACGAAGCCGTCGTTATTCAATCGTTTACATACATTGTCGTACATCGTATGATAGACCGAGGCAGCCATCTCTGGTGGGAAGAAAGGTGAACTGTTTCGGCTGATGATGTTGGTGTAGATGTCTAGCTTGATGGTCTCGGAAGCCAGCACATATTCCACCGATGGATCGGCATTGTCGGTATTATGTTTCTTAAGCAAAGCAATCCGATTGTTGTCGAGAGACTGGATGGCAGAAGGCAGGTTCTCAAAGAAGTTCTCGCTTTCCTCGATAAGTATCTTTATCTGCTCGCGTAATCCTATAAGCACCACTTCCAACATCTTTTCTATAGAATAAGTGTAAATATCCTCGGCTTGCTGGCGCGACTTGCTTTCGTAGTTCTCCTTGGCTGCTTTGTAAGCATCCTGTCCTGACAGTTTACTAAAGACAACATTGACGATGCCGGAGGTCTTATTACGGGCCGTCTTTATATTGTCTTGCGCCGTTTCCTTCTTGTTTTTGGTCTCCATGAGGTCATAGGCTTCGTCATAGCCTTCCACAATCTCACGTCTGAGCTTCTTGTTGTTCTCCTTCAGGCCATCTTTGCCATCAAGAAGAGAACCAAGCCGTTGCTTCACATCGTAGAGGAAATAACGTACGGCCAGCGGATGCATCTCGTTGCCTTTTTCCAGAATGAAGCTGTTCAGATGATGCTTGTGGGCTTCGGGTGTCATAGACACATAGTCTTCGGTTTCGTGGTCAGAAAGGAAGCACTCTCGGATTAGCCACTGCTTGGAACCGTCGATGAAGGCCATTACAGCTTCGCGATAGTCTTTCAACTCACGCTCTCTTCTGACTACAAAAGAAACGTCCTTGTCACCATTATCACGTTTGGTGAAATCGGCAGATGGTACGGTACACTGGTCGTGAAGACCCTTCAGTTCTTTGCTGTTGTTGACGGTCCGTTCAACAAATCCTCTGACATAATCCACATATTCCTTTGACTTGGGATAGCGCGAGGTGAGGTCTTCGTTGAGCACCTGCGTGTTGTTGTAGATTTGCTTAAACTGGACAGCCATGCTGCCGGCACCCTCTTTATAGTTCTGCACAGCACGTATAAACTCTGTTCCTTTGTCAGGCTGAGTGTCGGGAATGCCATGATTGACGTTTTGGTGATACTCGTCGAAACGCTTTTGAATGTCCCGATCAATCTGGCACCATGTGGTGGACATATTGTCGGCAACGCTCTGATGGGCGAAGAAGGCAAAGAGGTCTTCGACAGGATAGACAAGACGCGATACACCGATAGATGCGTATTTCTTCGTGCCGTCACTCTCGATTAGCTGACGGATATCATTGATAGCCTTCTGACGCTGGTTGTCACCGATATTACTGAAGGCATTGAGGAAAACATACGAAGTCAGTTGCTCGAAGTAGCGGTCGCACTTCCTAAGATTACCACCATCGGCTCCATTATAGTCAATGATGAAACAGGCGTTGTATGGAGGATCGGATGGAAGATGCTTGTCGCGCTGCCCCAACATGTATTCGAACTCGAAACAGTTTTTGTCGATATCGGGACTGCTGCCGAAAGTGACGAGCTCCTTCATGCAAGCATAAGTATTTGAACGTACATTTTCCTTCTGGTCCTTGCTGAAGCCACAGTTGGCATCATCGCAAATGACATCGGCCAACACGAAGTAACCGTAGACTCTGGGTGCCTCGGCACCATTCTTTATCATTGCATTCTTCACATAATATGCTGTCTGGAGAAAGGTACCGGCACCTGTACCGCCAGCGAGACTGGTGATGATGTGAATCTTAACGTCATTACCCATTCTTGCAGCGGGGTTTGTTTCTGTCAGTTTTTTGATAGCATTGTCGATAGGAGACAGCTTATTCTCGTCAATCGCAGCAATCATTGCCAGGCGCGAAGCCATTCTGACTTGGGCTGCGCCATCGCCCAACGACATAGCCATCAACTCACGCTTCGACGTGTCGAACCACTTCTCGACCGTAGTCTTATTCTTGATGCGTTCAATGTAGTGTCCAACAGAGATATTGAGATCCGAGGACGTTTTGATGACACAGTCTTTCGGTATAACCTCAAGACGCTTATTGATATCTGTAATATCGGTGTCAAGACACAAGAATGTGGCATTGGCCTTTTCCAGATCAGAGGGGTTTGAAGCTGCGAATTTGCGGTAAATGCCTTCAACTATCGAAGAGCCGATTCCGCCTAAACCAATAATTAATGTAGGGCTGAACTTTTCCATGTTGTATTATTTTTTGATTTAATAATTTCCTGATTGTTATTTCAGTGTCGGTTGTCAGATGAATGATCTGATGAGAAGATACATGAGGAAACCGAATGAAAGGAGCGTAATCACTTTCAGCAGTGCAATAAATATCCGATAGATGTTTCCATCAGTTTCATCGCCACTGGTGAAGGTGAGATAGCCATCATCGTTGCCATTCGTGTCCGAGATATTGATTTTTCCCATTGTCCCTAACTTGACAGGGTCTTTGGGATATTGGTCTTTCTTTGGGTTGTAGCCGCTTATGCGCATCGTTTCTGGATCAATATTACCGTCTTTTGGAATATTGACTACATCGTGCGATTCTGCTGCAACAAAGCGAAGTGATGTGTCGGGCTTATCAAACTTGAGCGTGTTACGTTCGTCACCGGGCAATAGCCAACGGGCCACCCATGCGCCAAAACCTTCCTTGCGTAGATATATGCATCCGGCCTCGATACGGTTACCGTAGTAGTCGAAATAGGTCGGAGTTATCATTGCGTGCTTCTTGAATCGACATTTTCGTTGCAATGCCCTTAGGTAGAGGTATAATATGATTAGCAATACAAGGGTAATGA
>JAEEGL012588184.1_pt1 | contig 10872 bp, 7 predicted proteins | sample 9134231 | NCBI WGS metagenome assembly JAEEGL01 (sample SAMN16246548, study PRJNA631951) | gut metagenome | biome: gut microbiome; feature: rumen; material: fiber-attached | host: Bos | place: Iran: Karaj | collected 2018-10
CCCTGCCTTCATCGCACGCCGACTGGTCATCAGCGCGAGCGAGGACATCGGGTTGGCCAATCCGAACGCACTCCTGCTGGCCAACGCGGCCTTCGATGCGGTGATGAAAATCGGATGGCCTGAGGGACGCATCCCGCTGGCCGAGGCCACAGTGTATTTAGCCACTTCACCCAAGAGCAATTCGGCCTACATGGGCATCGGCAACGCGCTGCAGAAGGTGCAGGAGACGGGCAACCTGCCTGTGCCGCTCCACCTGCGCAATGCGCCCACAAGCCTGATGAAGCAGCTGGGATACAGCGACGGATACAAGTATGCCCACGACTACGAGGGGAACTTCGTGGAACAGCAGTTCCTGCCGGACGACATTGCCCAAGCGCGATTCTGGCAGCCGCAGCCGAATGCGCAAGAGGAAAAACTGCGCGAACGGATGGAAAGGTTGTGGGGGAAGAAGTATGATTAGAGTTCAGACCATTTAATACAAATACAATCATGAAAAAGAAAATCATGTTGCTCGGTTCGGGCGAGCTGGGAAAAGAGTTTGTCATTGCCTGCAAGCGCAAGGGACAGTATGTGGTAGCATGCGATAAGTATGCCGGTGCACCGGCCATGCAGGTGGCCGACGAGTGTCGCGTATTCAGTATGCTGGACGGCGCCGCACTTATGAAAGCCGTCGAGGAAGTGAAGCCGGACATCATCGTGCCCGAGATTGAAGCCATCCGCACGGAGAAACTCTACGAGTGTGAGCGGATGGGCATCCAAGTGGTGCCGTCGGCCCGCGCCGTAAACTACACGATGAACCGCAAGTCCATCCGCGAATTGGCTCACACGGAACTTGGCCTCAAGACTGCCAACTACCGCTACGCCAACACGTACGAAGAACTTGTCGAAGCCGCAAAGGTGATTGGCTTCCCCTGCATCATAAAGCCTCTGATGAGCAGCAGCGGACACGGACAGAGCAAGGCCAACGGGCCTGAAGACCTGCCCACCTCGTGGGAGTGTGCCTGCGGCGGCGCGCGTGGCGACTTGAAGGAAGTCATCGTCGAGCAGTTCATCCCCTTCGACTACGAAATCACGCTGCTCACCGTCACCCAGCAGCACGGCCCCACTCTCTTCTGCCAGCCCGTCGGCCACGTGCAGAAGTCGGGCGACTACCGCGAGAGCTTCCAGCCGAAGGCAATGCGCCCGGAACACCTGAAGGAGGCACAGCGGATGGCCGACAAGGTGACTGCCGCGCTGACCGGTGCAGGCATCTGGGGCGTGGAGTTCTTCGTGAGCGAAAAGGAGGGCGTCATCTTCAGCGAGCTGTCGCCGCGTCCCCACGACACAGGTATGGTCACACTGGCCGGCACGCAGAACCTGAGCGAGTTCGAGCTGCATTGCCGCGCCGTCCTCGGCTTGCCCATCCCCGAAATCACGCAGGAGCGGCAGGGTGCCTCGGCAGTGATCCTCTCGCCCATCGAGACCCACAATCCCGACTATGAAGGGATGGCCGACGTCTGCGCCGCAGAACGCACCTACCTGCGCATCTTCGGCAAGCCCGATGCCCACGTGAACCGCCGCATGGGTGTGGTGGTCTGCTGGGACACGCTCGACGCACCGCAGGATGCGCTGCGCGACAAGTGCAAAGGCCTTGCCGCAAAGGTGAAGGTGGTAGAGGGAAAATAATGTAAATAAATCACTTATGACTGAACAGCAACTACCGACCATCGAGGAAGTCTTCTCCTGGATGCGCAAACTCTATGACGAGAGTTATTCGGGCCTGACCAAGACGGAGAAGAGCGAGCAGCACATGTACGGCACGATGGTGACTACGCCCAGCGACAAGAAGTTCATCGTGCGCATGCTCGACGAGACGAGTCAGATTCGCGACCGCCAAAAGCTGGCTATCCGCGTGAAGGAACTTATCGACCAATACGGCATCCCCAAGTTCCTCGACGCCTCTGACCATGCGCTCTTCTGGATGTACCAGAAGTTTGCCTATCTGCCCCTCTTCAATTGGGTGGCCGTGCCCATCATCAAGTGGCGCTTGCGTCGCGACACGAGCCGAGTCATCATCGATGCCGCGCGCCCTAGCCTTACAGAGCACTTGGCCACGCGCTTCCAGCAGGACATCGGGCAGAATGTCAATCTCCTCGGTGAGGTAGTTCTCGGCGACGGCGAGGCCGACAAGCGTTATCAGTCTTATTTAGAGGCACTCAAGGAACCCGACATCAACTATATCTCCATCAAGATTTCGGGTATCTATGCCCAGACGCACGCCTTGAACTATAAGGAGTGCTTCCCGGAGCTTGTCCGCCGCATGTCGGAACTCTACCAGACGGCCATCGACTATCCCTACACGGATGTCAATGGGGTGACCAAGCCCAAGTTCATCAACCTCGATATGGAGGAGTACAAGGACGCCCACCTGACGATGAAGCTCTTCAAGGATGTCCTTTCCCTGCCGCAGTTCAAGAATTACGAGGCGGGCATCGTCGTGCAGGCCTATCTGCCTGATGCCGAGGGATTCCAAAGCGAACTCCTCGAGTTTGCCCGCCAGCGTGTGGCCGACGGAGGCTCGCCCATCAAGATGCGCATCGTCAAGGGCTGCAACCTGGATATGGAGAACATCGTCAGCGACCTGCGCGGATGGCCCAACCCCGTGCGCCCCAACAAGACAGAGGTGGATGCCAACTACCTGCATATCATCGAACGCGGCCTGAAGCCCGAGAACGCGCGGGTGCTGCATATTGGTATGGCGTCGCACAACCTTTTCACCATCTCGTATGCCTACCTGCTCAGCGAGATGTATCAGACGCCGAAGGACTGCTTCTGCTTCGAGATGCTCGAGGGCATGGCCAATCATGTGTGGAGGGCACAGAAGAAGCTGGGCAATCACGTCATCCTCTACACGCCCGTTGTGAAGAAAGAGCACTTCCTCAACGCCATCTCCTATCTCGTACGCCGCATGGACGAGAACACTGCGCCCGACAACTTCCTCACCCACAGCTTCTCGCTCAAGCCCGACACGAAGGAATGGAACGAGCTGCAGCAGCAGTTCATCAAGGCGTATAACATGAAGGACCACCTTAATCATATTCCCGCGCGCACGCAAGACCGCAACCAGCCCTACGTGGGACAGGAGCCGAAGGACGAGATGCAGAACGAGCCCGACACCGACTTCGACCGCTTCTGTAACCAGCAATGGGTGGAGAAGATATTTGCGAAGTGGAAAGCAAATGGCAATACGTCTGGCGAGAAGTCCGCTTGGGGCGACTGGAAGCCGGGCGACCTGCTGCCGACTCAGATAGGCGATGCGTTGGTTTACAACGACGACCACGTCAAATACTTCGACCGAAGCCAAGAGGGTGATGTGCTTGTCTGCGAGATGTCGCGTGCGGGCAAGGCTCAGGTGGAGCAAATACTCGACATTGCCGATGCCGATGCAGGACAATGGCGCAACACGACCGTCGAGGAGCGTCATCAGATTATGTACCGTGCCGCCAACATTCTCGGCCAGATGCGTGGCGACCTCAACGGCGCCATGTGTGCCATCACGGGCAAGACCATCGAGGAAGCCGATGTGGAAGTCTCCGAAGCCATCGACTACTGTCGTTTCTATACAACCACCATGAAGAAGTTCGCTGCGCTGCCCGACATCGAGATGCGCGGCAAGGGCACTGTGCTGGTTCTCTCGCCCTGGAACTTCCCGTGTGCCATACCCTGTGGCGGTGTGGTGGCCGCTCTCGCTTCCGGCAACACCTGTATCCTGAAACCCGCCACAGTGGCAGCACCCGTTGCCTGGCTGTTCGCCCGTGCCTTCTGGGAGGCAGGCATTCCCAAACAGGCCCTTCAGGTCATCATTGCCGACCGCGAGGCCACTCCCCTGCTCACCTCCTCGCCCGTCATCAAGCACGTCATTCTCACCGGCGGCACCGAGACGGCACAGACGCTCGCACATGCCAACCCACGCAAACCTTTGTCGGCCGAGACGGGAGGCAAGAACGTCATGATAATCTCTGCCAAGAGCGACCGCGACCACGCCATAATGAACGCCTGCCGCTCTGCCTTCGGCAATGCCGGACAGAAATGTTCTGCCTGCTCCCTCCTGCTTGTGGAGCGTTCCGTCTATACACATCCCGAGTTCTTCGAGAAACTCAAGGACTGTGCTTCCTCGCTCAAGGTGGGCGGCGTATGGAATGCCGGCAATATCGTGGGGCCCATGATAACCAACAAGAACGAGAAGCTCGAACAGGCCTTCCGTCTCGAACCGGGCGAGCGCTGGCTGATTGCTCCCGAATTTGTCGATGAGAAGCATTATATCCTGCGTCCCACCATCAAGGTGGATGTGAAGCCCGAGTCCTTCACCTTCCGCACAGAGCTCTTCGCCCCGCTCCTCGCCGTTGCACCTTACGATACACTTGAGCAGGCCGTCGCGCTTGTCAATGGGCTCGACTACGGCCTCACCTCGGGCCTCCAGTCGCTCGACGAGCAAGAACAGCGCTATTGGAAGAACCACATTCTGGCAGGCAATCTCTACATCAATCGCGGCATCACGGGCGCCATCGTCAATCGTCAGCCCTTCGGCGGCATGAAACTCTCGGCCTTCGGTCCCGGCTTGAAGGCAGGCGGCCCCAACTATGTGGCTCAGTTCATGACGATTACCGACAAGGAAGGCAGCGCCACCGACTACCGCACCTCCTACGCCGAATGGTATGAGCGCGAGTTCCGTCATCCGCGTAACATCCAGCCCAAGATACGCGGCGAGCAGAATGTCTTCCGCTATCTGCCCTTGGCAGGAGGTATGGCGTTGCGCCTCTTCGGCGACGAGAGCAAGGAACAGGTGGAGATGGTGTGTCTTGCGGCCAAAACCGTCGGCACGCCCCTCACCGTCTCTGCCGATGACGGAAACACGATGCTCGACGCCGCCCGCGCCTTTGGTGCAAAGACCGTCAGCGAGAACCTGGCTGCCTTCTGCGAGCACATCAAGTGCTACGAACGCATCCGCACCATCTCGACCGACGTGCCCGACATCGTCTTCCAGGCAGCAGCCAACCACGACAAGTACATCGCTCAGGCTCTTCCCGTGCGGGACGGACGTATTGAACTCACGCATTACATCAAGGAGCAGTCCATCGCCAACGAGTATCACCGCTACGGGTCGCAGATTGAAGTGCCTGTGGTAGAATAAGTAAGGACACATGAAGACTCGCTTCATCATCGGCATGCTGCTTCTGGCAGCAGCAGTGATGCAGGCGCAGACCTACTATGACGGCGTCCGTATTTGCTGGGAACAGCGCACGCAACAGTTCCTGCAAGGGGGCGTCTATTCGCGCATCAAGCAGCTCTCCGACGGCTCGCTGGCCTGTGTATATAGTGCCGGCCCCGATGTCTATATCCGCTGCGCCACCAATGGAAGCTGGCAAGCGGCGGTAAAAGTGGCTTCCGACGCTAAAGGACAGTACAATTACACCAATTCGGAACTGCTCGAGCTTGCCGACGGCCGACTGATGTACGCTTGGAACGCCCGCGCCAAAGGCGGCACTGGAGTCCCGTACAAGATTATGGTGGCCTACTCCAACACGAAGGGGCGCACATGGACAGACGAAGAGACGCTCTACGTGGCCGGCACCACATGGAACGAAGGATGCTGGGAACCCGCCATGATGCAGCTGCCCTCGGGCGAGGTGCAACTGTTCTTCGCCAACGAGTACAACGTCTCCAACAAGAACCAGAACATCATTCTGTTGCGCTCTACCGACAACTGCAAAACGTGGCAAGCTCCCAAGGTGGTGAGCTTCCGCAGCGGCTCGCGCGACGGTATGCCTGTCCCGCTGTGCCTCCAGAACGGCAAGAGCTTGGTATTTGCCATCGAGGACAACGGGTTAAACGGCACCTTCAAGCCTGTCATCATCCACAGCAGCGTGAAGGGCAACTGGACGCGCGGCACCGTCACGGGCAGCAGCAGCCACCGATGGAGCGCACTGAGCAACGACGAAGCCCTCGCGACATCCATCTATGCCGGAGCACCCTATCTCATCCAGCTCGCCACAGGCGAGACGTTGCTCTCCTGCCAGTCGGCCGAGGGACGCACCTCGAACGACTATCCCATCATGCAGGTCTATGTGGGCAACACTTCGGCCAAAAACTTCCAGTGTCGCTCCACACCCTTTCCCTTCGCCGATGAGCCGCAGACAAAAGCCCAGTGGTGCGCGATGACGCAAAGCAGCGACACCACCGTGATGGCCACAGCCTCGGTGGAGAATCGCCCGTCGCAAAACGGCATCTGGATTGTCACGGGTCACATCTTCCACCCCATGAAAGCGCTCTACGCCGAGAATGGAATGCCCGACTGGCCGACACTTCCCGTCGGCATGTTTCTCGGCGCTGAATCGCAGGCACAAGCCAAAGTGCGCACAGCATGGAACGCCGACAGCCTCTATGTCCACTTCGATGTCGCAGACAAGACACTGACGGAAGCCACCGAAAGTAGCGAGGTGACGGAGAGCGATGCTGTGGAACTCCTCATAGACCGCAACGCGAAGGGACGCACACAACTCGCCACCGGCACATACCGCATTGCATGCAACATCCGAGGCGAGTCGTGCCTGCAGCGAGGCGCCACCAACCAATGGAGCAACTGGACCGCCGAGGTGCGCCTCAACGTCGAACGCCAGAGCCAAGCCTACACGGTGGATATGGCTGTCCCCTGGAGCGCTCTGGGCGGCAAGCCCGCCTCGAACAGTCTGGCACTGAGCTTCCGCCTCCACAACAACGACGGGCAGGGTGCGGTGTTCCACGAAGACATGTCGGGCAGCAAAGCCGACAATCCCAAGACTTGGCTGCGCCTGAAATTATACTCTGAGTTATGTAAAACGACGAAACGATAAAGCACGGCGCTTGTCGTATCCTCATCTTCTTATTTCTCCCCTTCTTGTCGGGAGCAGGCTTGACAGCATGCACGCAGGAAAATAGGATCATTCTTAAACCAAATACACCATTTTAGGAATGAAAGCTCACTTTTTTATTGATTTGTTAGGACTCAAAAGAAAAAAACATTAGTTTTGCAGACAAAATCTGTGATTTATCACAAGAAAAGTCTATAAAATGATATTTAGGAGGCAAAAATACGTTGAGAAACTAGTTGCAGGGCAAGGTAATGGTCTTGTGAAAATTGTTACTGGTGGCCGTCGTTGCGGAAAGTCTTTCTTGCTATTCAATCTCTTCCATAGCTATCTTATTTCTCATGATGTAAGTGAGGATCATATCATCGAGCTCTCATTTGATGACAGGAAAAGCAAGCCTTTCCGTAATCCCGATGCTCTGTTAGCATACATTGATGAAAGAATCAGCAAAGACGGTGGGACGTTCTTTATTATTCTTGATGAAGTACAGATAGTGGAAGATTTCGTAGAGGTGTTGCTTACCTTAATGCACAATCCCCAACTGGAGGTTTATGTGTCCGGCTCTAATTCAAAATTTCTATCCAAGGACGTTGTGACTGAATTCCGCGGTCGCGGTGACGAGATACGTGTATGGCCTCTGTCCTTTGCAGAGTTCTACGAAGAAATAGGTGGCGATCGTGCCCTAATATGGCGTGAATATTATACTTATGGTGGATTGCCTCAAGTAGCACTGTTCTCCGACCATGAGAAAAAAGTAGAGTATCTGCGGAACCTGTATGAATTGACATATCTTCGTGACATCATTGAGCGTAACCACCTCCGTAATGCAGAGGGGATGCGGCAATTAGTTCAGATATTGTCCTCTGGCATTGGTTCATCCACGAATCCCATGCGTATCAGCAATATATTCAAGACAGTAGAGAATGTTGCCATCTCACATAATACAATCAAGGAGTATATAGCTAATCTTCAGGATGCCTTTCTTGTGGAGGAAGCACTACGGTACGATGTGAAAGGGCGTAAGTATATTGGCTCTGAGTCTAAATACTACTTCACTGATATGGGACTTCGTGGTGCAATCCTTGACTTCCGCCAGCAAGAAGAGACACACATCATGGAAAATGTCATCTACAATGAGTTGCGTATGAGAGGCTTTCTTGTAGATGTTGGAATGATAGAAGCATGGAAGAAGGATAAGGACAATCAGAAAGTACGACGATATCTGGAAATAGACTTCGTAGCCAATAAAGGAAGCCAACGATATTATATACAGTCAGCGTTCGCCATCTCAGATGTTGAGAAGAAGGAACAGGAAGAGGCCTCACTGAAAGCCATTAGGGATGCTTTTAAGAGGGTAATCATCCTACGAAACGACATCATGCCATATCACGACGATAATGGCTTCTTGATAATCGGACTTTTAGATTTCTTGCTAAATCCCAATAGTTTAGATTTGTGATAAGGGGGGATGGAAAAAGCGGCAGAACTCACACTTCACTTGATGAGTTCTGCTGCATCTATTCTTCTCGCAAATGGAATACGCGGCGTTGTCTCCCCTATGGGACTATGGATGACAGGCGTTGGCGAAAGGTTTCCACGAGGTTGTGAAGTTCCTCCTCTGTCAGCATGGGGAAATGTTCCTTTACAAGCGTCTCGAATGTGTCTATCGCGCGTGCCTTCATTTGCTGCTGCCCCATTTTCACACCGCTCCGATAGGGTGTAGCGGGCAACAGCGCACGATTAAAATTTCCGTCACCCATAACAATCTGTGCTTACACATTATCTGCACCTTGCCGCACGCGGGAACCAACAAGAGCGTAGAGCAACATCAATACTTCGCCGGCCAACACCAAGAGCCACGACCAGCGCCAACCGCCTGCATCGGCCAATGCGCCTTGCACCAGCGGGAGCACCGCTCCACCCACGACGCCAATCATAAAGACACCCGAGGCTACCGAGGTGTAGGGTCCCAGATGGGCCACCGAGAGGGTGAAGATGGCACCCCACATGATAGAGTGGAACAGCCCGACGGCGACCAGCAGCCAGGGTTCGTTGAACACCATCGCTGCCGTAAGCATCAGGGAGGCCATCAGCGTGGTGAACGTGAGCTGCACGCGCGGCGGTACTCGGCTGAGCAAGCTGCCACACAGACGGCCCACAAGCATCAGACCCCAGTAGAGCGTAGCCATGAGCGTGATGGTGGCCACATCCAGATTCAGCTCCGCACGCGCATACAGATTGATGTTCGCGCCGATGCACACCTCGCAGCCGACATAGAAGAAGATGGCCACAACGCCAAGCGTGAGGTGGGAGAAACTCCAGACGCTCTTCTCGAGACGTTCGCCCTGCTGGGCACGCGTGCCCTCAATGTCGGGAAGCGTAAGCCGCATGACGACAGCCAGCACCAAAATGATTACCAACGTGAGCAACAAGAAGGGCAGGCGCAACTGCTCCACACGCACATCCTCGAGCGCCAACCCGCCGAATATGATGCCCGATACGAAGTAGGGCGCCAGCGTGGTGCCTACCGAGTTTGCCGAGCCGCCGATGGCCAGACGCTGGATGGGCTGCGTGCCCTCCACGTGGCAGGCTGTCAGATAGGGATTGATGACCACTTGCAGGATGGTGGCCGAGCTGCCCAGCACGAACGAGCCGGCCAGCAAGATGAAGAAGCCTGTAGGGATAGCATAACCGCCCACAGAGAGCGCGGACTCTGGCCACGCTACCGTGCAGACGGCAGAGAGAAAGTAGAGGGCGAGTCCCGCCACCATCACCATGAGGCCGCGCACGAGTGTGCCCTTGTATCCGTGACGGTTAATCCAACGCGAGCCCACACCGCCGCACACGGGATAGGCTAAGAACCAAGAGAAGGTGATGAGGGTGGCCAGCGTGTTCTTCAAACCCTCGGCTTGCGAAAGGAAAGCCGACTGCAGAGGACCTTGCAGCTGGGAGTTCACCGTAGTGAGGAATCCCACGACGAGGAACAGAAAGACCATCGCCAAGAAGGGACCTACGTAATTTGTTGATTTGCTCATATAAGGGAGTTAAAGGAGTTAAGGGAGTTAAAGATTACAAATTTGCGGCGGCTTCGGCATCCAACAGGAATTCGCAGCAGGGATGTAGTTGCAGGAGAGAGGCGGGCACGTCGGTCGTTACCGGTCCGCACAGCATGCGCTGCACGATGTCGGCCTTGTGCTTACCCTTCGCTACAAGCACGATGCGGCGGGCATGCATGATGTCGCGCAGGCCGAGTGTGGCGCCGCCCAGCCATTTGTCGGCTGGCGTAGCTGTCTCGCGGCGGATGCGCGCCTCCAGTTCGACATTCATCTCCGTCACCCACGCGCGACTCTCGAAGGGCGTACCGGGCTGGTTGAAGCCCAGATGCCCGTTCTCGCCCAGACCCAGGATGAGCAGGTCGATACCACCCCGCTGCGCCAATTCTTCCGTAAAACGGCGGCAGGCAGCGGGGAAGTCGTCACTCTCGGTAGGAAGCATCAGGAAGTGGTCGTCATCAATTCCCATCGCATCGAGAATCTCCGTTCGGAGCATCGTGTAGCAGGCTCCCGAGTAGTCGCGTGGCACACCCACCACTTCATCGACACCGAAGAAGGTGGTGCGACGGACATCGAAACCCTCCGCTTTCCATCTCTCGGCCACCAGGCGATGCATCGCACCTGTCGTCCGACCAGTCGAGAGTCCTACCACGCTGTCGGGCTTCGTCTTTATCTGCTCCACAATACGGTCTGCCGCCGCACGGTCGAAGCGTTGTTCGTCGAGCTCTATCGTAATATTCATGTCGTTCATTTGTTCTTAAATGGGTCGCCCTTCGGGTCGCGACTCACCACCCAGCGGAACGCGTTCACGAAGAGCAGGTTCTGTGTGGCATCGATGAATCCCTCGTCGCCGTGACCCATGTTCAGATAGACCATGCGGTACTTCTTGTTCGCCCACACAATGGGAAAGTCGCCCCACTTCACCACGTCCTTCA
>JAEEGL016062650.1_pt1 | contig 10872 bp, 8 predicted proteins | sample 9134231 | NCBI WGS metagenome assembly JAEEGL01 (sample SAMN16246548, study PRJNA631951) | gut metagenome | biome: gut microbiome; feature: rumen; material: fiber-attached | host: Bos | place: Iran: Karaj | collected 2018-10
AGCTCGGGATCATGAGGATACCGGAGCCTATCGTGCTGAGCAGAGAAAAGTCGAAGATGATCGTGAGGGGGTGTACCTTCCCTTTGCAGAAGGCAATGATGACATAGTTGATGCCGCTCATGATCGTCATAAGCAAGGTCAGGAAGAGAGGGAATGCCGAGGAGTTGAAAGCAGGTCTGATAGCGATCAGCGCGCCGACAAGGCAGAGAATAATGACCGGGATCTGGATCTTCGATATCTTTTCTTTTAAAAATATAGCACTGAAGATCGTTACCCAAATCGGATTGGTACGACTGATGATCGAAATGTCGGCCTGTGATGCATGAGCATTCGCGTAGAACAGCATAACGATGCCGGCGAATCCGAAGACGGAACGAACAAAAACGTGAGGCATGTATCGCTTTTCAGGGAACCAGACCCCATGTTCGCTTTTTATGAAATAGGCTGCGACCAGGAGGCTGATCAGATTGCGAAAGAACGTCTGCTCCAGTGTGCTGATTGCGCCGGCTGTCAGCACGACAAAAATATTCATGCAGCAAAAGGCTGTCGTGGACAGTATTATTAAAACAATGGCGAGATTCTTTTCCCTGTAATGCATTTAAGTAGAACAGTTTTGTTCATATATAAAAACAATTCGTATGTATTGAAAACATTAAGGATAATAACATGGAAGTGATTGAAAAGCAACAGTCTCAAAGATGAAGTTCAAAAGATATTTGAAAAAACTTGCACAGGGCTGAGCATGCTTACTCAGCGATAATAATGTTTAAAGAAAGAGATATATAATCATGGAGAAAAAAACGCTTGAGATCAAATGGACTGTGGACAACATAAGGGATTCCAGCCGCAAGGCGCTCTTAAGAGGTCTGGGTCTTACCGATGACGATCTCAGAAAACCCCGTATCGCTGTCATCAACACCTGGAACGAGATCAATCCGGGTCATATCCATCTGGAGCAGCTAGCCGAATCGGCCAGGGAGGGTATCATTGAAGCCGGCGGTCAGCCGTTCTATTTCAATATCACCAATCTCTGCGACGGCATCGGGGGAGGTCCGTATGTGCTGGCCTCGCGCGACCTCATGTGCAACGAGATCGAGACCATCATGGACGGTCTGCTCTTTGACGGCATGGTCCTGCTGGCCACCTGCGACAAGAACGTGCCCGGCATCCTGATGGGCGCGGCCCGCATGGATGTGCCGGCGGTCGTCATCACCGGCGGGTATATGCAGAGCCCCGAGGTAAACGGTCAGATCGTGGACGGCATCACGATCGGCAACGCCTGCGGTGCGGTCGATGAAGGCAGGATGACCATGGAAGAGCTCGAGTGCCAGATGGATATCGCCTGCCCGGCGCCCGGCGCCTGCGGCTTGATGGGCACGGCTAACACCATGTGCACCTTAACGGAGGCCATGGGTATGAGCCTCCCGGGCAACGCAACGATGCCGGCCATTTCCACAAGACTGCGGCCCATGGCTCGCGAAGCGGGCCGCCGCGTCATGGAACTGTGGAGAAACGGCATCACGGCGCGTCAGATCATCACCAAAGAATCCATCACCAACGCGATCAAGGTCTGCATGGCGATCGGCGGTTCCACCAATACCATGATGCATATCCCGGCTATCGCGGCTGAGGCGGAACTCGACCTGGATGTCTGGGATGTCTACGACAAGGCTTCTCACGAGATTCCGCTCCTTATGAACGTTCGTCCTACCGGCTCGGGCAAGTGTACGATGTTCGATTTCGATCAGGCGGGCGGTCTGCGCGCGCTCATGAACGAGATCAAGGATCATCTCGACCTGTCCTGCGTCACGGTCAACGGCAGGACCGTCAGAGAGAACATCGAGGGCCATAAGACCGTTAAGCCCGAGGTCATCCGCTCGATGGACGACCCGTTCACCAGAGACGGCGGCATCTGCATCCTGAAGGGCAACATCGCTCCCGAAGGCTGCGCCGCCAAGCAGTCCACCTTCCCGCGCAACATGCTGAAATTCCGCGGTCCGGCCAAGGTCTTCTACAGCTCCTACGACGCCTGCGTCGCGCTGCGCGAGGGTAGGATCCAGGCGGGCGATGCCGTGGTCATTTCGATGATGGGAGCCAAAGCCGGCCCCGGCATGCTCAGCGCCTACGGTTTCACCTCGGAGCTCGCGGGCACCAGCCTCTGGGATAAAGTCTGCCTCATTACGGACGGCCGCTTCTCCGGCGCCGCCAAGGGTGCCATCACAGGCTACTGCTCGCCGGAAGCCGGTCTGGGCGGTCCGATCTGCGCGGTTCGTGACGGCGATATCATCAGCTATGATGTCGAGGCAAGAACGATCAACGTCGAGCTGACGGACGAGCAGATCCAAGAGCGCATAGCCTCCTTCGACAGGAAGGTCGAGATCATGGACGGCTTCATGGGCATGTACCAGAAGAGCGTCACCTCGCTGAAGACCGGCGCAGTCCTGCGTCCCACCGGTCCCCGCAACAAGTAAAGGAGGGAAGGAACAATGGCTGAAAAGAAAAAGTTAAACAGCGAGCGTCCGTTCGGTCTGGAATATGTCAACGCGAAGTCCCTGATGCTGGGGCTTGGTTATACAAGAGAAGACCTGGAAAAGCCGCGCGTCGGCATCATCAACACCTACAGCGATTTTAACCCCGGCCATCTGCACCTGCGCGATCTGGCGCTGGCCGCAACGGAAGGGGTCTATGAGGCGGGCGGTCTGGCCTGTAACTTCAACACCATCAACTTCTGCGACGGCCTGCAGATCAAGGGTTCCTACGCACTGGCCTCGCGCGACCTTATCACGAACTCCGTGGAGGTGCTGGCCCGCGCGCAGGGTCTCGACGCCATGGTGCTGATCGCGACCTGCGACAAGAACGTTCCGGCTATCGTCATGGCCGCGGCACGCGTCAACATCCCGTCGATCATCGTCACCGGCGGTCATATGAAGTCCAACATCTATCAGGATAAACTCGTCGACTACATCGATGTCAACACCACGGTCTCGGCGGTCGAAGAGGGCCGCTGCCCGATGGAATACTTAAGCGGTCTCGTGGACGTCGCCTGTCCGGGCGTGGGCGCCTGCAATATGATGGGCACCGCCAACACGATGCAGATCGTCACCGAGGCTCTCGGCATGAGCCTTCCGGGCAACGCTACATGCTCTGCCGTCGATAAGTCGCTCGTCCGCATGGCCAGAGCGGCCGGCAAGCAGGTCGTGGAGCTCTGGAAAAAGGATATCAGGCCAAGAGATATCATCACCGAAAAGTCCATGAACAACGCGGTCCGCATGATCATGGCCTGCGGCGGTTCCACCAACACCATGTATCATGTGCCGGCCATCGCCACCGAGGCGGGGCTCACCTGCGATGTCTGGGACATCTTCGACGAGGCTTCGCACGAGGTGCCGCTGCTCATGACGGTGCGTCCGGTCGGTCCCTATACGATCACCGATTTCGAGCGCGCCGGCGGTGTGCGGGCCATGTTCAACAACATCCTGCCGACCATCCATACCGACTGCATGACCGTATCCGGCAAGACCGTCGGGGAGAACATCGAGGGCCATGAGGTCCTCGACAGGACGGTCATCCGTCCGATGGACGACCCCTACAGCGACGACGGCGGCATCTGCATCCTCAAGGGCAACATCGCCCCGGACGGCTGCGCCGCCAAGCAGTCGACCTTCCCACGCAACATGATGAAGTTCCGCGGGCCTGCCAAGGTCTTCTACGACCCGGACGACGCGATCGACGCCCTGCACGAGGGAAAGATCGTCGCGGGCGACTTCGTGGTCATCCTGCATCAGGGCGCCAAGGGCGGTCCCTGCATGACGAGCGTCTATCCCTTCACCTCGGCGCTGGCGGGCTCCTCGCTCGCGGGCAAGTGCGCGATGATCTCGGACGGCCGTTTCTCCGGCGCCGCCAAGGGCGCCATCATCGGCTACGCTTCCCCGGAAGCTGCGCTGCTCGGTCCCATCTGCGCGCTGCGCGACGGCGACATGATCAGCTACGATGTCGAAAAGCGCGAGATCCACGCCGAGCTGACGGACGAAGAGATCGCGCAGAGAACGGAAGAGTTCGACAAGGAGATCAACTGGCACAGCGGCTATCTCGGCCTCTACCAGAGCTGGGTCGGCTCCGTGGCGAAAGGCGCGGTGCATTCCGGCAGAAACTAAAGGCAAGCAAAAAGCCGGACGGCAGAGCGTCTGCTGTCCGGCCGCCATAGCCTCTGCGGCGGGGCGTTTGCCCGGATCCCGGGTCCGGCGCGGCAAGCGCGTCAGAAAGAGGGGAAGGACGCCGCCCGGAAGATCTCTTCCGGAGTCTCGGTGCTGTTATCGATGATATTCTCGATCTTGCGGATCGAGAGGAGCAGCTGGGAATTGACATCCATCACCAATGTCGGAGTTACCTGATAATCCAGCAGGATGACGCCCAGCGCAGCGACGATCTTCGAATCGTGCCTGATCTGACCGGCTACAGCCTGAACACCCGGTTCTATAGAACCGTTTTCATAGTTGAGTCCGGTGATGCGGCTGCGCTCCATCTCGACATGGGACAGGTAGATATTGACCTCTGCGGGAAGCTTCGCATTCTCGTTGATATAGAGATCGGTGAGTTCCGTCAGACGGTAGTCGCAGAGCAGAGATTTCCCTGCCGCAGAGATAACGCCAAGTTCCTTGTCCCCCTTGCGCTTAAGGTGTGCGACCGGTCCGGGCGGATCGATGCGGTGGATCACCAGGGCGTCCCTGCCGTCCAGGATACTCAGATACGAGGAAACCTTCAGGGTCTTTGAAAGCTGTTTCATCTCTATGTCGATGAATTGAGCCGGATTGAGGCGGTTTCGATAAATAAGACTGTCGAAGACCATCTTGGGGCCTATCGCATAGCGCGTGCCTTCATTGCTCAGATCGAGGAAGCCTCTGGCGGACATGGTCTGCAGCATCGGAAGGATACTGCTCTTGGGAGCGTCCAGATAGGCCGCGATCTCGGTGAGGGTCATACCTTCCTCGGAAGTTGAGAGAAGATCCAAAATATCAAGGACTCGAGCGGTAGAACGATGATTCTCGTTGGGCATAATAGTTACCAAATACCTATAATTTCATAGTAATGACGGATTACAGCCTTTTCATTTTACCTAGGTGAAAAGCTGATTTCAAGAACAATTTTACAAACGATTCATATTTACGAACACAATAGGGAGGAAAAAATGGAAAGATTAAGATTTGCGATCCTCGGTGCCGGCGCCGGCGGCCAGTCCATGGCGGGTATCCTGAGCAGTCAGGGCTACTCCGTCAGGCTCTTCGACAAGAATGAAGAGAAACTGAACGGACTGCATGCGCTTGGCGATACGATCACCGTGACCGGCAAGATCGAGTGCCAGGGCAAGCCGGAATTGATCACCAACGATTTCGATGCTGCAGTCAGAGATGTTGATGTCTACATGGTCACGACTACGACTGACGCACATGAAGAGATGGCACATAAGCTGGTGCCCTATCTGCGTGACGGCCAGATCATCATGCTGAATCCAGGCCATGTGGGCGGCGCGCTGCTCGTTTCAAACATCATCAGAAACGTGCATCAGTGTAAAGCGGCTGTCGTCATCGCGGAAGCGGGCGACCTGATGTATGCCTGCAGACTCTACGAGAACGGCAAGCCGTTCCAGTCAGGCTTAAAGACAACGGTCAAGGTCGCTACCGTGCCGGCGTCGGACGTATCGGTCGTGATCGAAAGGCTGCAGCCGATCTTCCCGAATCTGAAGGCTGTAAACAATATCCTGGAGACAGGCTTCGAAGGAGGCGGTGCTATGCTGCATCCGCTCCCAAGCCTCATGAACGTCAACAAGATGGATCTGGGCCAGCCTTACGATTACTACCTTGAGGGCATTACGCCGAGCATCGCCAGAATGACGTCCGTCATGGATAAGGAAAGGCTGGCGGTCTGTGAGGCACTGGGCCTTCATGCAGAGTCTTTGGTCCACGATCTTCAGAGGATGTACAAGCTGACGCAGGACGATCTCTACGACCTGCTGCAGCACAACGAGGCGTATAGGGGGATCAAGAATCCGACGACCCTTACACATCGCTTCATCGCCGAAGATACGCTCAGCGGTCTTGTGCCGCTGGCTTCCGTCGGCAAGATGCTCGGTGTCCCCACACCGATGATGGACGCCATCATTGAGATCGGCAGCGCCATCTGTGAGCGCGATTTTGCTTCGGAAGGCCGCACCGTAGAGAAGCTGGGTATCGCGGGCAAGAGCGTCGATGAGATCTACGAGATGATCTCATAAATATAGAAAGATCATAATTAATAATTGTAATAACAAGAAGGAGGATCACAGCTATGTCAAAGATTGAAAGAGTAGTACCGCCCAACGGACTGAACACCAAATGGTCAAGAGCCGTTAAGTATAATGGTCTCATCTATACGACAGCACATTCTGCGGCCAGACCGGACGGCAGCTTTCCGGTGACTTCCGAAGAACAGATCAGAGCCTGCTTCGAGAGTCTTAAGAATACACTGGAGGCCGGCGGCAGCGATATGCATCATGTGCTCCACTGCGACTGCATGCTGGCGCACAGAGAGGATTTCGGCATCATGAACCAGATCTTCGACGAGTATTTCCTCGGCGCGGAAGTCCCGACGACCAGAAGCGTTACAGAGGTCACCTTCACAGCTCCGAAGTTCCTCTTTGAGATCCAGGCTGTCGCAGCTGTCATCGAGTGATCGATCGCGTTATCGTTATAAAGTATTATGCTCTCATATCATCAAAATGATTGAAGAACATGATTGCATCTAACCCCATTACTGTTCTGTGAGTGCATAAGCTTTATATAAGCGGAGTATAAAAGCTTTTTCTATTCTCCCTACAACGGATAGGCCGTGTTTCCCAGGAAATGCGGCCTGTTCTTTTCTGGTTCGCTTTGATGGATCATGCCTCTATCCTGATGACAAACAGTGTTGTCAAAGTATTTTATCAGGATGACGACGTTCGCCGAAAGGTGAGATCTATCTTACCCCAACTCCACATAGACGATCTCGCAGGGGTTAAAGAGCCTTGGTATCGGCGCGGCGGTATTGGTCAGGCCCCGGCTGACGATCAGGCTGCCGTAGGGACCATGATGGACACCGGAAGTGTAGCGGGGAAGGAAACCTTGGCCGGTGGCGACGATGCCCCTCCCAAAGAGGCGGAACTGTCCGCCGTGCGCATGGCCCGCGAGCACCAGGTCTATCTTGCGGCCGCGCAGGTGGGGCTCCCAGTATTCCGGGTGATGACAGAGCAGGATCTTGTAGCCCGGTGCGCGTTCGAGATCGTCCAGCCAGTCAAGCGAAGGCTGCGGAGAGTCCGGGGTATAGCGGAAACGTCCGAAGAAGTCGCGCAGCGGACGGTCGTCTGGAGGGCGGAGGCCTGCGTCCCGAAGGCCGCGATAATAAGTAAGGCGCGCGGAACTGAGTCCACCGATCAGAATGGGCGGAGCGTCGGACAGCGCATCATCGGGCTGCGTTACAGGCTGCAGAGCCTCAGCAGGCAGCGAGGCCCAGCTGTTGTCGAGCACGATCGCGCCGGTCTCCCGCAGACCGTCGAGATCGGCATCGGTCAGCATGTATTCGTGATTGCCCGGACTGAAAAACGTCGGCGCGATGGCCGCGCAGTCGGAAAGAAAGGGCAGCACATACTGCGTTTCGCGGATCTTCTCACCGTCAAGCGCAGGCTTTGAGCCGCAAATGATATCGCCGGGTATCGCGATGATATCCGGTCTTTTCTTTTCCAGCGAGAGCAGAATGTCATCGAACGGACGGTCGTGCAGGTCGCTGAGCAGCGCGATGCTGCGTTTGACGGGTGCCGGGATGCGGCAGATCGTTTCTTGCATAACTATATTGTATCATAAACGCCCTGCGCGGCAAGGACAGCTGCATCGTTTTATTGCAGAAGGACAGGCCCTGCTGCAGTCTTCTGCTTGGAAGACCGGCCGGTGTTTGCTATAATCAAGGAAAGAAGCGGGAAGATTGCCCGCATGGTCAAGAGCAAACAGGGAGGCTGCAATATGGCTTTTGAACTGAGAAAATATACCCCGCCCGATTTCGAGACGGAGGATCTTCGCAGTGCGCCGGACGCAAGGCTCGTTCCGGCGCCGGCGGACGGGGTCGCGCCGGAAGGTTTCCATGCGATGAGTATCTTCCCGGAATATTTCAGGCTCGGCGGACGCTGGCTTCTGGCGGAGGAGAGCCGCATGGACTGCGTACCTGTTCTGGAGGACGGGCGCATCGCAGTGCGCGAGTTCCGTCACTTAAAGAAGGGCGACCCGGTCGTATGCGGCCGGACGGAGAACGGCGAAGACGGCATCTTTGTCCATGCGGACGGCTTCGCAGAGGCTGCCGGTCAGCGGGAAAACTTCGCATTCCGGACGGGGCGCTCGCGCGAGACCTCCTTTACGCGCGACTACGACGAGCTCCGTGAGCTGCTGCGCTACGAGCGCGAAAACGGCAAGATCGTCTGGGTCCTCGGCCCGGCCTTCACATTTGACAGCGGGGCGCGCGACGCCTTTGCGCGGCTCGTGGCGGGCGGCTACGTGCACGCGCTGCTGGCCGGCAATGCGCTTGCCACGCACGATCTCGAAGGCGCGTATCTTGGGACTGCGCTCGGGCAGGATATCTACACGCAGGAATCGAGGCCAAACGGGCATTACAACCATCTGGATACGATCAACCGGGTGCGCGGCTGCGGCTCGGTAGCTGCGTTCATCGAGGATGAAAGGCTCGAAGACGGCATCATCGCAAGCTGCGAAAAGTATGGTGTACCTTACGTCCTGGCGGGTTCGATCCGCGACGACGGCCCGCTGCCCTGCGTCATCGGCAGCGCGTACGAGGCGCAGGACGCCATGCGTGCGCAGGTAAAGAGCGCGACGACGGTCATTTGCATGGCCACCATGCTCCATTCAATCGCGGTGGGGAACATGACCCCCTCATACCGTGTCACGGCGGACGGGACAGTGCGGCAGATCTATTTCTACTGCGTGGACATCGCGGAGTTTACGGTCAACAAGCTGGCCGACCGCGGCAGTCTGGCTGCGAAGGGCATCGTCACCAACGTGCAGGATTTCATAAAGCAGCTGGCGGAAGGGTTGGGCGTCTGATGGACTATAGATTTCACACGATCGCGCATATACAGAGCGATTATCCCGAAAAGTTCGGGGTGCCGCGGCAGTCGGGGCTTGTTACGTGCGCGCCCGCGCGTATCGTGTTCGAGAAGGAATACCGAAGGCCCGAAGCTTTCCGTGCGCTCGAAGGCTTTTCGCACATCTGGCTGCTCTGGGTCTTTTCGGAGAGCCCGGGATTCACTGCAGCAGATCCTGCGGCTCAAGCTGATGAGGCTTCGGAAAAGAAAGCTGACGAGGCTTCAGAGAAGAAGATCGTATCGGCTTCCGGCTGGTCGCCCACGGTGCGGCCGCCGCGTCTGGGCGGCAACAGACGCGTAGGGGTCTTCGCGAGCCGTTCGCCCAACCGGCCCAATCCGATCGGGCTTTCGGTCGTGCGTCTGCTAAGCGTGGAATGCGAGGCGGAGGACGGGCCGGTGCTCGTGGTGGATGGGGCCGACTTGATGGACGGCACGCCGATCCTCGACATCAAGCCTTATCTGCCTTACTCGGAATGCATTCCGATGGCGAAAAGCGGTTTCGCGGCCGATCAGAGCGACTTTCTGCTCGAAGTCGAGTTTCCGGACGGGGAGCTTGCAAAAGTACCTGAAAACAGGCGGGAGGCTCTGAAACAGCTGCTTTCGCAGCGGCCGGTGCCCGCGTATCAATGCGATCCGGGGCGGGTCTACGGGCTCAGCTTCGCAGGCTGCAACGTGCGTTTTACGATCGACGGAAAAACGCTGCGCGTGACGGAGGTGGAGCCTCGGCAGAGCAGCGTCAGGATCGCAGAATATAAAGATTAAAAATGCCTGTCTTGAGGGATCAGCTATCGATAGTATCGGTCCTGTCAGTCATTTTTGGAGGCGGCCGGCCGACGGCCGCTTTTCAGTTGCTTCGGAGCATCGCGGCACATCAGTTGTTTTGAAGCACCGCGGCAAAGGTGAGCAGCGCACGGCGGAGCGCTTCCGCGTCATAGGCCGCGTACTGGATGACCGCGCAGCGGGACGCGCGGCGGTCCGGCTTTTCGATAAAGAAATCCGAAAGCAGCGGCACATTGAGACCGCAGCGATGCAGAGAAGCCCGCAGTATCTCGCCTTCCTGCGACCGCGCGTTTCCTTTCATCTCGAGGATAAAGTGCAGGCCTGCATCCGACTGCCGGAGCAGAAAATGATCTGCAAAGGGCTCTTCTTCCATCATCTCGATGACCAGACGACGGATCTGCGCATAATATTTCCGCATACGCCGCAGATGACGCTCGTAGAAGCCCTCGTCCATAAAGCGCGCCAGCGTCAGCTGTTCGAAAGAGGGAACGGCGCAGCTGTAGAAGCCCATCCGCTCCTGCCAGGCCTGCAGCAGGGAAGGGGGAAGGATCATGTAGCTGATGCGCAGCGTCGGTGCGATGGTCTTGGAAAATGTATTCAGATAGATGACCCTGCCCGTCTTGTCCATGCTCTGCATGGTCGGGACAGGCCTTTTGATGTAGCTGAACTCGGAGTCATAGTCGTCCTCGATGATGGCGCGGTCCGGACTTTCGGACAGCCAGGCGGCGATCTCCTGCCTGCGGCTGATCGGCATGACGATGCCGGTCGGGTAGTGGTGCGACGGGGAGAGGTGCACGACCGAGGAACCGGAGGCAGCGAGCCTGTCTGGCAGGATGCCGTTCTTATCCATGGAGACAGCGCTGACCCTTGCGCCGCTCGTCCTGTAGGCGAGCGCGATCTTGCGGTGCGCCGGGTCTTCAACGGCGTAGAGCTTATCC
>JAEEGL016394179.1_pt1 | contig 10872 bp, 7 predicted proteins | sample 9134231 | NCBI WGS metagenome assembly JAEEGL01 (sample SAMN16246548, study PRJNA631951) | gut metagenome | biome: gut microbiome; feature: rumen; material: fiber-attached | host: Bos | place: Iran: Karaj | collected 2018-10
ACAAATATTGACTTAAAATGAGTTGTTTCTGCTCCAAATAAAGCTTGTCTAAATATAACTGAAGAATCTAAGATTAAATATAGTGATGAAGTATTAGATGCATACGCATGGGCTTATGCAAATGGCGTAGTTACATCAAATGATGTTGAGAAAGCTAGAGTATATAGTTATATCACTAGAGCTGAATTGGCTAAGATTATGGTTCAATATGTTGCAGGTGTTTTGAAGAAAAAACCAGTAGTTGAATGAAATGTATCATATGCTGATGTAGATGAAAGTCTTTGAGAATACGCAGGTTATATTAATCTTGCATACCAATATCAGATTATGGGTATTAATGCAGATGGAACACCTCTTAAAGAATTCGGACCAAAATCATTAGTAACAAGAGCTGAATTTGCTTCTGTTCTATCAAGAGTATTATATGGAGATAAATATAATGTTGATGGATCTGCATTCTACTCAATGCATATTGATGTATTAAATCAAGCAAAGATTATAAATAATACTAATCCTGCAATCCTTGAGAAAATAGGATGGATCTTAATTATGTTAAAGAGAGCATCAAAAGATATCCCTAATACTAAGGATGCATCCAATGTTGAATATTGTCCAATCACTACAGAAGATGAACAAAAGGCAGCATATGAATGGGCACTTAAATACGGAATTACATCAATTGATGATCCTGATAAAGCAAGATTATGAGAAGAGTTAACAAGAGCAGAATTTGCAAAAATGATGGTTCAATATATGATTAATGTCTTACATAAGAAACCAATCTTAAATAAGGATATTAGCTATCCTGATGTTGATGGAAGTCTTTGAGACTTAGAAGCATATATTAAGTTAGCTTATCAATACCAGATTATGTGAATTCACTGAAATTGACAACCTCTTGAAGAATTTGCTCCTAATAGAATTGTTACAAGAAAAGAGTTTGCAACAGTTTTCTCAAGAATCTTATTCTGAGATAGATTTAATATCGATGGACCAGAATATTGGACAAATCATATTGATGCTTTAAAAGAGATCTCTGTATTAAAAGATGGAAATCCAGCATTACAAGAAGTAAGAGGTCGGGTGATGCTAATGATGTATAGATCTGCAGATGATCTTAATAAATAATAGATAAGAATTGTAAGAAAAAACCACAAACCTGGAGAGGTAAGTGGTCTTTTTTATAAATATATGTTTTTATTAACTTTTTCCTGCATGAATTTTTAAATCATGTAGCTTAGTAGTAAAGTAGTCGGGATATATAGATTTATTAATTATGAAAGTTTTTCAATTGCTCTCATACCTAAAGGTCTTTATTATTTTAGCCTCATCTAAATTATCAAACCATATAGTACTATTAGCGGTCATTGATATCTCATTATTAACTTCTATTATAGGAGTTGCGTTATTAGCTTCTTCTAAAGTATTATAATCTCCAGTATAAAGTTTGATATTTGAAATACTATCTCCAGTAGTTCCATAACCTTCACTTAGAATATTATAACTTGTTGTTTCTCCATCATCTTCAGCAAGTTCTAATTCTATTAATGGATTTACTGCAAGTCTGATTGTAGAATAGAAATCTCAATATTCATTAATTCATGAAACGGTTGTTCTATACACTCATAACTCTGGATTATTAAGTTCTACTTTTAGTTCTGCTCATTCTGCAGGAACATAGTAATTTAAATCATCACATTTTATCCAATGAGTTCAAATAGTACTAGTTCACTTATCTTCACATTCTAGTATCATATTATCATCAATCCCATTATTAATAGATATTACTAAGTTTTCAAAATTAGTGTTAACTCAACTATCAAAATCTATTGAAAGGGTATCAATATATGCATATGCTAATGATTTATCTGATGGTGTTAAAAGGAATTTTCAGAGAGTAATTCTATTATCTCAAAGAACAACATCAGTATCCTTGTTTGATGTAATATCTATTTTTGTTGTATTGCTTAGAACCTCGATAGGAACAAAATCAGTTGTTTCAATCTCTCCTCATTCAGAAGAAAGGTCTAATAATGCTAATCAATAATTGTAGGTTCCAGCACTAACTCTTCCTCAATCAATTTCTACCTCAACTTTTACAGTAACAGTTTGTCAAGGATTAAGGTTAATTGTGGTAAATCAACTTGAGAATCCTACTGAGTTTCTAGAAGAAATCATTCCAACTTCTTCTCAGTCAATGTATAAATAGAAATTTGCATCACCACCACTGAAATAACCTTGGCCTTCTGTTTTTGTTATGACCCATCAATTAATTTTAGAACTCTTTACAGTAGTGTAAGTTCAGTTAAAAATAGTTCCTCTAGAAATTTCATTTTTCTTAAAAGTTCTTGGTTCTGAGATATTGTTTTCTAAAATTACCTCATTATTGCTTGCTTCATTATACATAGCTTTATATATCATAGAATAAGCATATCATCTTGGAACATATGAGTCAGGATTAGGATTATTAATAACACCGAGAGCTTTTAATGCAGCAAAGTGTTTTGCATAGTAAGGATCACCTCAATCATATAATTCTCACCATAATGCTCTTGACAATGTAGTTAAGAATATAGCGTAATTTACAGTACTATATGGGTGGAAATCAGTTCCATTCTCTCACATAAGTCAATATTGGCATGCTGCAATAATATAATCAACATAATCTCCATCAGCATCTGTTATATCAGTGAAGTTACATTGAGCATTAGTATCTTTTGCACGACTTAATTCATTCTTTGCCCAAATTGAAACAATTTTAGCTAATTCTTGTTTTGTGATAACTCATTGAAGATCGGCTTCATCAATTGATCTAGTTTCAAATCCTATTTCATATGCATAATTATAACCATCTACGAGATCTGCAGGATAAGTATTGGCGCTTTTTTCACATTTCTTATTAGTGTTATTCCAATAATATCCTTCAGGACATGGATTTATATCTGGATCTTCAACACATGTTTGGTTGTTTGAATCAAGCTTATATCAATAATCACATGTGAATGTACATAAAGTCTTTCACTCCTTTGTTCTTGGAGTTAAAGCACCTCAGATTTGAATTCAGTCAGGAACGGAAACATTTAATAAGTCTCCTAAATAAGACCAAACAACACTTTTATTTCCTTCAGAAACATCCCAACTTGCATGTTGAGGGAGTCCTGAACATAGACGATGTTGCTCTGGGTTTAGTGGATCAAATGCATAAACTAATGTAATAGCTCAAGCTGCTACAGCACTTAATCATAGTAATAATTTTTTTGTGATAGGCTTCATGTTTCCAATATATAAAGTAAAATATCTTTTTTTTATTGATAAGTATCTGATGTCCTTTCTAATAGAATCCAAACTCGTTGTCTAATTTCTGTTCTTTCTGTAGGATTATCAATTTTATCCATATATCCATTATTTTTTAAAGCATTAAGATGCCCTTCATAATATTCTTCTCATGAATTGTTATATGCGTTTCACCATAATAATCTTGATAATGCTGAACCAAATTGAGCTCTTGTTACTTGCCTCATAGGTTCAAATGATGAAACGTTAATTCCCATGATTCAAAGAGCACAAGCCATTTTTCAGTAACTTCTCATTTCTTCTGTTGGCCAATCTTCATCATCGTCCCATTGACAATAGCTAGGGATTGATGTTATTTCTTTTCATAGGATATTAACTGCATAATTTACTAATATCTTAGCCATTTGTCATCTAAGGAGTTCTGATTCAGGTCTAGCGTTTTCTAATATTTCAATACTTGTAATATCGTTTTCATATGCCCATTTATATGCATTTTTTACTTCATCATTATAATTATTTGTTAAGATTGTAGCTGTTTTATTTTTTTTAGGAGTAGTTTTCTTTGATGGAGTAGTTGTTTTATTTTCTTTTTTTATTTCATTAATTGTTCATGTTGTAGTTAGTTGCTCTTTCTTATTCGTAGTTTTAGTTTCAATGGCCTTAGTTGAACTTGAACTAGAACTACTTCTACTTCTGCTTCATCCTCATCCTCAACTTCATGAACTTCAACTAGTTGAATTAGAAGATGAGTTTCAAGAATTTCAATTATTGTTAGATGAAGAACTGGCTTCTAAACGTATTTGTGCTGTGCTTGGAATAGATAAATTCTTTTTGATAGTATTATATTGTTCATCTGTTAATTTATCTGATGCAGCTTCTTTGACTACAAAATAATCCAACGTTTGAGAATTAAGTTTTATGATGTTTGTTACTTTTTGATTTAGAAATCAGATATAACTTAAGTCATTTGCTACAGTGTCACCATTTGTATCTTTTCATGAAAGTACTTCCATATTGGCAGAATGTTTTCATGCTGATGAATATTCATGACAAATTGAAGAGATCTGAGTTCCAGTTGTTACAAAAATTTCTTCATATTCTCAGCCGTTTTCCCATTGTATTTTTACTTGCCCAACTTGATCTCAATCTAATGATAGGCTGATACATCTTGTTGAAGATGATGTATCAGTTTTCCATTCCCATTCAACATCTGTTGCTCAACAAACAAAAGCAGTTGATAGGAACGATAAACATCAAATAATAAACAGCTTTTTCATAATCTATAAATATTAGATAAATATCTTCTAAATTATACTTATAAACATTAATTTTGTCAAAAAATAAAAGGAATAATACTAATCAAAAATTAGTAAAAATTTAATTCTTAATTCTTGTTTTAATAAAAGTAAAATTTTGTAGATGATATTGACATAATTATTATTAATAGATATATTAACAAAGAAATTTAACTAGATAGATATTTGATGGCTGATATAAATGGTATAAAAACTCAATATGAAGATGATTATTCAAATAATCAAACTCCAAATCTAAGGCGACTAGAGTTTATGGATGAATTGTTAAAGGTATTGCAAAATACCTCTTACGAAGTAAAAAATAAAATGATTCAAATCAAAAAAGATGCTAGGAATTCTAAAACGTGGTGAGCTAAAGAAAAGGAAGAAATTGATAAAAGAATCTCTGATATTATAAAAGCTAGTCCATGAACTGATATTGTAGTTATGATGCCAGATATTATGACATGACTAAAATTATTTTGAGAATGAGATTATGAGAATGCATTACTAAGAGTTTTTATAGATGAAAAAGATGAATATGCAAAAAAAATATGTGAGAGATTTGTATATTACGCAGAATCTTTCATTATACTTTATCAAAAACAATGAACAGAATATCTTCGTAAATATAAAAAAATTCCTAATTATAGAACACTTTTAAAAGCTTGTTTTTGTAAATACATAAAACGCTATATGGAAACATATTTAAGAAATATGGAATTTAGCGAAGAAGAATGTAAAGAGGGATTTTCAGTAATCCAAGAGGAGTTGAAAGAAAATTGATTAGAATTAGAAGCATCAGAGAATATTAAACAGTCATTTATAAACCTTTGTAGAGAAAAGTATCCATTAGCAAAGAAAAGCTGTGATTTTTTGTTTGAAAATAAATCCTTTAAAAAGGATTATCTTAATATGATAATAAAATCACTCGATAAACAATTATCTGTGTACTTTGATGATGTTGTCCACGACAATGATAAAATGATAAAAGAAAGATCAGAAAAAGATGAACTGTCTGAAGATGAAATTAAAGGTATAGAACCCGTGGTTACTCTAATCAATATAATAGCAGAACTAAATGGTTTAATGGATGAATGAACACGGATTGATTCATCAATTGCATTGTATTTTTCAAGTTTAGCAAATGTATTTGAAGAAGATCATAATAAAAAACTAAAGAAGAAAAATGCAAGTGAAGTAAAAAATCAAAAAGTAAAAGAAGAAAATTCAAATATAGGTGGTTTAATATCAAATACTCCAAGAGGATCTTGGAAAACCTATCTTTCCGAAGAAGAAAGTAATCTAGTAAAACAAGCAGTATGATATCTTAATTTAGGAGAAAAAGAATGAAGCGTAATAAAGTATATTACGAAGCTTAAAATGAAAGATCTTCCTTTAAAATTCCATGATTTTAAAAGACTTTTTGAAATAAAAGAAATTCCACCACAAGTAGAAGCAATATTAATTGATAAGTTGTGATTAGAATATGAAGTTGAAGAAGAAGTCCTTAAAATAAAAGAGGAGGAAAAAATAATAGAAGAGGGAAAAAAAGAGCAGATAGAAAAAGAAGAAATCATAATTGATAATCCTAAACAATTTCTAATAGAAAAGATGGAATCTTTAGGATATATTATTGATAATAAAAATGCTTTAAGCAAACAATTGGATGAATTCTTGCAAAATGATAATTATGCTGCAGTTCTAAAAAACCACCTAAAAAATCCAGAATTTTTGAAAGTGTTTTTGCATAAATGAGGACATAGTGCAGCTCGTGTGATTCGTGTATGAATGACAGGACGAAGATTGCTTTTTGAGAAAAAAAAGGATGATAAATTTCATGTATTATGTTTTGCAAATCATAACAATTATGAAGACCGTTTAGCAAAAATAAAGAATAGGAGGAGATGCTAAATTTGAAATTCATTCAATCAATAATCTTAAAAAACTGACTCTCAATAAAGAAAGTCAGTTTATTTTTATAAAATATATTCTAATAAAGGGCTCAAGGACACCTAATAACTCTTAATTTGCAATAGTCTTTATCTAATTCAAAACAAGCTTCTTTTAGACTTCTAGGTTTTGCAGAGAAATATACTTTATCTAAGAGAATTTCATTTCCAACCAATTTACAAGCTGGTGTAAATGGAATATATTGAATAGTTACACTTCAGTATTGTTGATCTCAATTAGTTGTATCAGTTCAAGTTATCTGCATGATAGTAAAATTTTCTCAATAGAAATTAGAACTAACATCTTCTCAACTTAAATGATATACATAAGGAATATAAGTTGCTCATCATGAAAGTGTTATATCAATACCCGAATATGCTTGTCAATTTTCATAGTTTGATGCTTGAATTTGAAGAAATTTAGTATCAAAGAAACTAGAAAGCTCTTCAACAGATGACTTAGTTCTTAATTGATCAACACTATTCCAGTTAAGTGAAAAACCAATAGCTAATAAAATTCCAATAATAAGGAGTACTATTAGCATTTCAATTAGTGTAAATCACTTTTTTTTATTCATGCTCATTATATATTAACATTAAACACCAACGTTTTCCATGACAGTAAATACTACTCAGAAAATTCCAGATGCTACAAGTGCTACAATCACTCACATGAAGATAAGGATAATAGGCTCTAACATCTTAGAGAATGCGTTGATTTGATTATCAAGTTCATCTTGATACATATTGATAACGTTTTGCATTGAATCTTCAAGACAAGCTGTTTCTTCTCAAACCTTAATCATAGTTGCTACACTAGGATAGATTAATTTTGGATGAGCTGAAATAGATGCATAAATAGTTTTTCAAAGTTGAAGTCCTGCCATAACATCTTCAATCATATCTTGATAAGCAGGAATATCTAGGATATCTCTTAATAGACGGAATGTTTGAACGTAGTCTAGTCATGAACTAATCATAAGTTTCATATATTTAGCCCACTTAATAAGATAATAAGTCTTTGTCATTCCACCAACAAGAGGGAGGTTCATCATCATAGTTGAGAAGTTCTTCTTACCTTGTTCAGTTGTTGAGTAGATCCAAGCAAGTAAGGCTCCAACACCTAATATAATTAAAATATTTTTCCAATATAATACACAGAAATCAGATATACTTTTTAATGCACGAGTGATAAGTGGTAATTTATCCATTTGGTCAGAAAACATATCTAAGATTCCTGGGAGTACAGAAGAGAATAAGAATAATACAGCTGCAATAGATCCAACAATAAGGAATGCAGGATAAATTAAAGCTGAAATATATTTATTCTTGATAGCATTAATATAAGCATATTCTTCTGCTAGCTCTTGAAGTACAACATCAAGATTACCAGTACTTTCTCATGTTTTGATAATAGCACTATCTCCTTCATCGAAGTATTCAGTTAAACGACCAAGAGAGTAAGAGAAACTCTTACCTTCATTAAGGTAATGCATAAGAGTTGAACAAATGTTTTTTACAGCATTATTAGTAGTTTCTTTTTTGATAACTTCAACTGCTTGTAAAATAGATAATCAACCTTTAAGCATATAAACGAGTTCCTTATAGAAAAGTACTTTATCTTTAGCAGAAAAAGAACCTTTATCGAGAGTTTTCATAAAAGATAGGATAGTTTTTTCAACCTCATCTTTAGCAACATATTCACCTTTTACTTGAGGTGTTTCGACAATTTCTTTTTCTTTGATAGCTTTTTTAATCATTGCTAAAACCAATTATTTAAAATAATAAGCAGTTAGTGCTACTTTAGCAGTTTGTTTTTCATCATATTGCATAATATCATAAGTAACTTCATCGATAGTATAAAGGATACGATCTTCCTTTTCAGTAATAATGTATTGTTCAATATTATCTACGAAAGTGATAAGATCGTCTTTATTATCAAAAGCGATTTGTGCTTCTAAAGCAACTTTATTAAGATCAAATTCTCTTTTATTATTTCCTCCTCAAACACTAATATGTTTAACTACTTGAGGTTCTCCAATATGGATTCCCCAAATAGTACCGTTTTGTACAGATAGAGCATCTCCTGGAGTATTTCTAGTAAGATAACGATCTAAGTTTTTCAAAACTTTTTGTTCGTCAACTCCCATCTTTTCAGAACCTAGATTACCCATTTGTAGATAAGAAATAACAACATTTAAGTCTCCACTAAGTAGAGGAGGTAATGTTTTACAATACTTTTCATCATAATCTCTAGTTTCTCTATTAACACAACCAATAACACTTCCTGAATTGTTTTCAATTTGTTGACGTTCTTGATCATGTGTTGCATATTCTTCGAACATTTGTTTTAATTCAGCAAGTTCTCTTGTTTTATTTTGGTTAGTTCTAATAGCGTTATCGTATTTAGCTTTAGCATCAGGTAGATAAGTTGTTCCGATAATTACTCCTAAAAGAATAAGAATCATCACATATACCTTATATTTAGCATTAACGACTCTAATTTCAGTGATTTGTTCACTTTCAGGGTTCAAGTCACCCTCGTTGATATAAGATACACCCTTTTGGTTTTCAAGAAGGCTATCCATTAATTGCTTATCTTGTTGCATCGTTTTTTACTTTAGCATGTAAATTGAAAGAAAAACCTTTAGTGTTGTTTACTTCTCTTTCATATTTTCTAATGGTGATGTTACTCAAGAATTCAAGTTCGTTGAATCTACTGATAAGAGAATCTTCTCAAGAATAAAGGTAAGCAAGATTTCCTACAGCACCATTAAGTGATAATTCTTTAAGGTTAACTTTAAAATCTGACAAAAGAATAAAGTCTTCATCACCAGTATTAAGACTCTTTAATTTATTAAGAATCTCAAGAATCTTATTAATATAAGTACTCCATGGTAAATGAGTTCTTTTAGATTCGAGTTCTTTAATTTCTAGAAGTTCTCAGAATCCAACTTTGTCATAAAGTTTAGTAATAGCGTCTTGTTGTACTTTAATTTGTTCATCAAGTGCAACATTGGCTCTTTGTTGAACATATGCTCTCATATGGTAAAATCCAAGAGCTAATAGTTCAATAACGAAAGCCCCGACTAAGAGAAAGAATACATTTCTCCAGGTTTGTGTAGCTTTAGATAAGCCCATCGTGTATAAAATGAAAAGATAAAAATCTACTATAATTGTATAGCTTTTTTTAAATTTTGCAAAAAATAGGGCTCTTTTTAATAAAAAAACTAGACAAAATTAAAATAATGGATGTTAATAAAAAACGACACCAGATTGACTGATGTCGTTAGAGAAATAGTGGTTATACTCCGTAAATCATGCAGTTGCGTAACTTCAGCATGAGAACAGCTGTTACAATAGTAGATCCAAAGAATCCACATGCATAAACAATACCCCAGAAACTATCTGAATCAATAATCTTAAATCCCAAAAGGAGTAGTACAATAGAGATAATAAATGAGATGAAGAATAATGCACAACAGCCATTGACGTGTTTCACCATTGTCCTAGCAACCTCAGTGAGAGAATAGGTTCCCGCTGCGACGGGAATGATGAAAAGAAACACATACCACCAAGCGTAATACTTCATTAGAGCTGCTATAGCTCCCATTGCAAAGAATACAAGCAATGAAATGAAATAGAGTAAGATAATTTTTTTCATAAAGTGAATGATTTTATTAGTATTTTTTGTTTATAATAATAGTTTATAGGTATCATAGGTCGTAATGTCAAGCGAATTATTAAAAAGGAAATTCTTTATTTATAAGGTATACTTTCTTAAGTAATGCTTGACAAAAATAATAAAGTATTAAAAAATATGAAAATCGCTTGAAATTATATGTATTACTTATATTAAATAAGCCAAATTGAGAAAAGTACTGTTGTTTTTTATATAAATAATGTTACAAGCCTCAAAAAGGCAAAAATATAAACTTTCTGTTGGATGACAGTATGAATTAATCCTTAGTTTGGCGACTATCTAGGTTTTTGGTCGCTTTTTTGTTTAGATGAAAATCTAGGTTAAATTAAGTCTTCTTTTTTATCATTTATATATACAAACATGAAGAAAAACCTCTTATTTGGATTGTTAACAATCCTAGTAGCTGGATTCTGATTCGGAGGAGTTAGTATGGCTACTTATGTTGCAACAACATGAGATTCGTGTGCGTTAGAATCTCCTGCTTGATGTTATACAACATTAGCAGCAGCAATTAGCGAAGCAGAAGCTGGAGATACAGTAAAATTGTTATCTGATGTTGTGTTAACAACTACATTATCAGTAAATAAAGAATTAACACTTGATTTGGACGGTAACAAGATTTCGTGAA
>JAEEGL010351650.1_pt1 | contig 10871 bp, 10 predicted proteins | sample 9134231 | NCBI WGS metagenome assembly JAEEGL01 (sample SAMN16246548, study PRJNA631951) | gut metagenome | biome: gut microbiome; feature: rumen; material: fiber-attached | host: Bos | place: Iran: Karaj | collected 2018-10
CCGGCCAGGACACCTACGCGGTGATCACGAACAACGCCAAGTACGGCATGAAGGCCAGCACTTCCGCCCCCACCACCGGCCTTATCCAAAACGTCGCCTCGCAGAACATCCCGATCGAGTTCGCGGAGGACGGCACCTTCCAGCTTTTGCCCGGCGAGACCGCGATCTTCACGCAGCCCGAGGGCACGGTGTACTACGCCGAGGAGCTCGGCATCGGCGCGACCTTCCACGAGCTCTATCCCCGCGTGTACATCAACGAGATCGAGGCGAACGGCTCCACAGGCGTTTACGCCTGCGATCCCGACACGATCGACAACCGCCCGCTCGTCACCTTCAAGAACGAGTGCGGCGAATACGGCATCAACAATCTGCGCATCACCAAGGCGATCGACGATCCGATGCTTGAGAACGGCGACATGTTCGAATACCGCGTTATGTTTGAGACGGCGGGCGGAAAGATGTATCAGTACACGTACGGCAAGTACTACGTCCTGGATCCGGACGGAAACTACTGCCGGTATGAGGACGGCGTCTACATCCCGGTGGCTGCCACTCAGGCCGCCCCGGTCTTCCAAGCCGGCGAATTCGGCAGCATCGCCCGTATCCCGCCCGGATACACCTTCGAGATCCGCGACCTCGTTGCCGGCACGCACTTCTACGTCGACGAGATCCGTGTGAATCTGCAGGGCGTCACTGAGGGCGCTCCGCTCATCAACAACACGGAAGGCACCGGCGGCTGGGTGCTCAAGAGCAAGACCACGAGCAACATGGATGCTCCCACGAGCGACATGCTGAACGGGCTTACGATCTACAGCTATTTCGCCAACAACGGAGACGGCGGCACGGTACCTTATACCGATGAGTTGGTCCAGCAGTACAGCGTGCTCGGCCGCATCCAGGAGGGCACCAGCAAGACGGCCCATGTGACCTTCACCAACAGCAGCAACAACAAGCTCACCGTTGAGAAGGAATGGCCCTCCGACACGGCCGCGAACAGCTTCGTGACCTCCCACGGCAGCGTCACGGTGGCGCTCTTCACCGTCGGTGAGAACAACGCGCTCACCATGGTCGAGGGCAGCGCAAAGACCATTACGGCGCCTGCCACCTCCGTGAGCTACACCGTCACGGATCCCAGCAAGTTCGTTGTCCGCGAAGTGGTGGCGACGACCTCCGGCGGGACGACCACCTACACGCCTGTCGAGGAAAACGGCGTCATCGCCGTAAGCGGCGAAAAGACCGTTTACAGCGCGGACGACAGCGACACCTTCACCAACACCTACGTCGTTACCTACACGCCGGGCACGGTGACCACGACGGAATCCGGTGCACAGGTCAGGACCGACAAGGTCAACAACACGCTCCCGGATCTGACCGTGATCAAGACGAACAGCAATTCCACGCCCGCCCCGCTTTCCGGCGCGGTGTTCAAGCTGCTCAAGTCTGACGGGACGACTGTCCTGGCCGACGCCTTCTCCTCGATCACCACCGGCGCCGACGGCGTCATCCTCGACGGTATCTATCTTTCCAACGGCACCTACTACCTCGAGGAGGTCACGCCTCCCGAAGGCTACCTGAAGCTGGATGCGCCGATCAAGATCGTCGTGTCGACCACGGCCGACGGCGTCTTCGCCGCAAGCATCGGCAGCAACGACATTGCCGTGACTCTCTCCGGCGACCACCTTTCGTACTCCTTCAACGCGGTAAACAATCCCGGTATCATCTTGCCGAATACCGGCGGCATGGGCACGCGGAGCTACACACTGGGCGGCCTCGCAATGGTCTTTGCCGCAGTGGCGGCCGGCTTTGTGACAAGACGCAAAGCGAAAAAGCAGCGCGCCTGAACAAAGCCGAAGCAAAACAAACAACTCTCACCCGCCCCCCCAAGCGGGGGCCGGGTGAAGGGGACCGACCGAGCAGTCCCCGACGAAGCTGCCGCCACGCGGCAAACCTGCCCGGAAATACTGAATGTCAATAAGGAGAAACAACCATGAAGACGATCAAAAAGCTCTTTGCGATCGCGATTGTCCTTGTCATGATCATGGCTCTCGGCGTCGGCGCCTTCGCCGCTGACGGGGACTTTAAGGACACGATCACGATCAACAGCGCCGTAGTAGGCGAGACCTACAGCGCGTACAAGATGATGGATCTGAGCGTGGACAGCGCCACGGCGCCCACCGCCTACCGCTACACGATCAACTCCGCCTGGACCACGTTCTTCACGACCGGGGCCGGCAAGGACTACGTCGTGATCGACACGACGGACAGCCACGTGACCTGGGCCGAGGGCAAGACCGGTGAGGACGACCTGATCGCGTTCGCGAAGGCCGCCGCGGCCTACGCCGCCGCGCAGAACCTGACGCCCGCCAAGAGCGTGAAGGCCACCTCGACCACCGTCGAGCTCACGGGCCTGGGCAACGGCTACTACCTGATCACGTCCTCCCTGGGCACGAAGGCGATCGTGAACACGACGCCGATCGCGCCCGACGCGACGGTGGGCGAGAAGAACGACGTGGACAGCATCACCAAGCTGGTGAAGGAAGACTCGACGAACGCCTATGGCGCTGAGAACGGCGCGCAGATCGGCGACGACGTGTACTTCAAGTCCATCGTGATGCTCGTTCCCTACACGCGCAACGTGGTGATCCACGACGTGATGACCGACGGCCTGGCGTACAACAGCGACGTGGCGATCTACGTCGGGAATGACTCGACGACCACGGCTCTGGCGGCCACGAACTACGAGATCAAGGCGACGCCCGACACCGGCGACACCTTCACCGTGGTGATCAAGGACAGCTATCTGGATACGCTGACCGCGACGACCTACCTGACGGTGACCTACTCTGCGAAGCTGGACAAGGACGCGGTCTCCACCGCGAACGCTCCGGTTGACCAGACGAACACCGCGACGCTGACCTTCGGCGACGCGCAGTCGGTGCCTGCGACGACGACGACGAAGACCTTCAAGGTGGTCGTCCACAAGCAGGCGAACGGCAAGACGGACAACCTGGCGGGCGCGATCTTCCAGCTTGTGAAGGGCAGCGGCGAGTCCGCCGTGACGATCAAGCTGTACAAGATCGACGGCGAGAACTACCGCATCGCGGACGCGACCGAGACCGGCACCGCCTCCTCGCACAAGGGCGAGAACGGCGCGGTGAACACGATCGCGAACGACACGCTGGTCAACGACTTCATCACGGTCGACAGCGGCGACATCAACATCATCGGCCTTGACTCCGACAGCGATTACGCGCTCAAGGAGATCCAGGCTCCCGAGGGCTACAACCTCCCGTCGGACGCGTTTGTGCTGACCTTCAGCGAGGGCGCTTTCGCGAAGGCGGAGATCACGAACTATGCCGGCACGCTGCTGCCCAGCACGGGCGGTATCGGCACGACGATCTTCTACATTGTCGGCGGCATCCTGGCGGCCGGCGCTGCGATCGTGCTGATCACGAAGAAGCGCGTTTCCGAGTAAAGCACACCCAAGCCTCCGGGCTCCCCCCAAACGGGGAGCCCGGGGGAGAAAAACACCGCGAAAGGACTCCAGCGGCAAGGAGAACCCTATGAGCAAGAAAAAGAAAAACCGACTGACAAACATCATATTGGTCGTGATCCTTCTCGTAGGGCTGTCCCTGCTGTTGTATCCATCGGTATCGGACTATTGGAACTCATTCCACCAGACGCGTGCGATCATGCGCTACATGGAAGACGTGGGCGGCATGGACACGGAGGAATATGAAAAGGTGATCGCGTCCGCGCGCGCGTACAACGCGCAGATCGATCCGACGGAGTTCCGGTGGTTTCTGAGCGAGGACCGACAGGAGATCTACCAAAACGAGCTGAACTTCAACGCGGACGGCGCGATGGGATACATCACGATCGAGAAGATCAACGTGTCCCTTCCGATCTACCACGGCACCTCGGAAGCGATCCTGCAGACGAGCATCGGACACGTGGACTGGACCAGCCTCCCCGTGGGAGGAGCGAACACGCACGCGGTGCTTTCCGGCCACCGAGGCCTGCCGAGCGCGAAGCTGTTCTCGGACCTGGATAAGCTGGTGGAGGGCGACAGATTTTCGGTCAGCGTGCTGAACGAGATGATGACCTACGAGGTGGACCAGATCCGGATCGTGGAGCCGAGCGACGTGAGCGACCTTCAGATCGTGCCGGGCATGGACTACTGCACGCTCGTCACCTGCACGCCGTACGGGATCAACAGCCACCGGCTTCTGGTACGCGGCCACCGGGTGGAGAACCCGCAGGGCGACGCGAAGGTCGTGGCGGACGCGCTGGTGATCGACAAGATCTACGTGGTGCCGTTCATCGGAGTGCCGATCCTGCTGATCCTGCTGATCCTGCTGCTCCTCTCCACCGGAAAACACGCACGCCGCCGCGATTCCTATTCCGAAGTCCGCGCCTGGGAAGAAGAACTCAAGCGTACGGCCGAGGAAGATAAACCCGTAAATTCAGCAGAACCCTAAAGGAGGAACTGCCATGAAGTATAAATGGAAACACAGACTGATCGTATGGATCCTGACGCTCGCCCTGATGCTGACGCTGCCTGTCGCGGCGCTGGCGGAAGGCGAGACCCCGGATCCCGATCCCGATCCCGATCCCGCTCCGAGCGAAACTTCCACCGCGCTGGATCTGACGAGGAAGGTGAAGCTCACGATCGCTCCCGGCCCGTCCTCCATGACCGGCACGGAGCACCCGACCCGCCTGCCCGCGGCGAACGTCGTCTATGACGTTTACAAGGTCGCGGAAGCCGTGAAGGAAACCGGCATGGAGTCCTATCACTTCCAGCTCGAGACCGCCTTTGATGGCATCCTTCCCACCGGAACGGACATCTCGAGCTACGACGGTCTCGCGGAAATGGACAACGCCAAGTGGCACGAGATCGCCATGGCCGCCGCGGCCAAGGTCTTCGGCGGCAGCTTCTCCGGCATCCCTGCGGTAAGCGCATCCCCGGCGGCGGATACGATGGAGCTCGGCGCGGGACTGTATCTCGTGATCGCCCGCAGCAGCAACCTGACCGACGAAGCGGACTATGTCAAGTGGGATGAAGACACCGATCCGAAGACCCTTATCGGCACGATCGCCCGCTCCGCCGAGTACGAGTACACCTTCGCGCCCGAGCTGATCGCGCTCCCGGCCGCCAGGGAAGAGATCCCCGCGGTAGCGGATCCGGACTACATCACCGGCAACGACTGGTACTACACGGTCAGCGCGATGCTCAAGCCGCAGGAGGAGATCCGCTACGGCGACCTGAAGGTCGTGAAGGATCTGATCGTCTACAACACCAATGCGGGCACGACCGACCCGGTCTCCTTCGTATTCCGCGTGGAGTGGCAGAAGATCAACGACATCGGCCAGGATGAAGGCACCGGCGACGCCATCCTGATGCTGACCTTCACCGAGATGGGCGTAAAATTCTCCCTGATCGAGGGCGTGATCCCCGTCGGCGCAAAGGTCAAGGTAGAGGAGATCTATACCGGCGCGGGCTATGTGAACACGACTCCGCTCGTTGTCGGCGGCCTCGGCGATGACAACACCACCTTTGTGATCCTCGCACCGGAAGACGACAACGCGCCTCTGACGGCGACCTTCGCGGACAAGTGCGAGAACGAGCTGATCAAGGGCTACGGCATTCTCAACCAGTACAGCTACAATAACGGCGGCTGGGTGGTTGACAACGCCCACGACAGCGGCGAGTAAGAGGAGGCTTGAACATGAAAAAGAATAAGCTTTTCCTGATGCTCCTGGCTGTGATCATGATCCTTTGCGTCTCCATCGGACCGGCTCTGGCTTACTTCACGGCCTATACGACCGCGAAGGGCAGCGCGACGATGGCCCTCGTTCCGAAGACGGTCATCACGGAGCCGACTGCGAACGACGGCAAGAAAGAGCTTGTCATCAGCAACACCGGCAACGCCCCCTGCTTTGTTCGCGTAAAGGCTTTCGCCAGCAACGGCGTCACCCTGAGCGCTGAAGCGAGCGGCGGCTGGAGCAGTACCGGCACGGATTGCTGGACTTACGGCCCGGTGCTGATGCCCGGCGCACAGACAAGCATGCTCGTGATCACGCTGGGCAATCTTCCCCAGAACCCCGAGATAGGCGATAACTTCAACGTCGCCGTCGTCTATGAGGCGACATCCGCCCTCTGGGACGACGCGAGCGGCACTTACTACGCAGACTGGACGAAAGACGTCACAGTCATCACAGACTGACGGAAGGGAGGACTGGGATAATGACAGCTGATAAACGCAAAAGGATCCCCCTCGTCACGATCCTGCTGTTCACCCTGGCTTTCGGCCTGCTGCTGTTCAGCTCCATCGGAGGGACCAGGGCTGCGCTGATCTACGGCACGGAGCAGAACGCCTACGAGGCCGAGATCAAGATGATGTCCGCCAACCTTGTTCTGATCGAGAACGGCCACGCCGTCTCGGGCAAGCTCCTCGAAGGCCTGCCGGACGCCAACCCCATCCCCGGCAAGAGCTATGAGGAAGTGTTGGCCGTGGTCAACAACGGCAATGCGGAAAGCGGCGACATCGACGAGTATATTCGCGTACAGGTCTACAAGTACTGGCTTAATGACGACGGCGTGACGAAGGATCTCACGCTGAAACCGTCCCTGATCGTGCTCTCTTCTCCGGGCGACGGCTGGATCTTGGATCCGGATGCCAGCACGGACGAGCGCACGGTGTACTACTACAGCGTGCCCGTTGCTCCCGGCGAGGCCACGACCCCCTTCTGCGAGTCGATCATGGTCGATGAGGAGGTCCTGACGACCGTCTCGCAGACCACTATCGGCCCCGACGCCGATGGCCGTACCACGACGATCACGACCTTCATTTACGACGGCAAGCTGATTTGCCTTGAGGTCGAGGCCGACGGCGTCCAGACGCACCACGCGGAAGACGCGATCATGAGCGCCTGGGGCCGCAGCGTCTCGCTGCAAGGCGATGCGATCACGCTGAATTAAAGGAGGAGGACAAAAATGAAGAAAACATTTCTGAGCCTGCTCCTGGTGATGAGCATGCTGCTCAGCCTCGGACTCGGCGCCTTCGCGGCCGGCGATCCGGGCGGCACCGTGATCTTCGACGGCACGAAGCTCATCTCCAGCTACACCAAGTTCGAGGACATCGTCAGCTCGCTCGAGCCCGGTGACGACGGCACGATCGTGATCAAGCTGACAAACAGCTTCAAGGAGAGCGCCGACTGGTGGCTGAAGAACGAGATCCTGAAGAACTTCCTCGCGAGCGAGGTCGGCGGCGCTTATACCTATAAGCTCAGCTTTATCGCTCCGGGCGGCGGCGAGAAGGTCATCTACGACAGCGACCGCATCGGCGGCGAGACCGGCGGCGGCCTGAAGGAAGTCAACAGCGCCCTGAAGGACTATGTCTATCTCGGCGAGATCGGCCCCGGCAAGACCGGCCAGCTGAAGCTCTACTTCAAGCTCGACGGCGAGACGAAGGGCAATGCCTACAAGAACTCCTTTGCAAAGCTGAAGCTGAACTTCGCGGTGGAGCTCACCTCGTCCAAGGTGGTCAAAACGGGCGACGACACGAACACCATGCCCTACCTGACGGCCTCCGCGATCAGCGGCGCTGTGCTGCTGGTCCTGGCCTTCGTCAGCCTGGGAAACAATAAAAAGAAGCAGAGAGGTGAGGCGGCATGAAAAAGATCAAGAATCTGCTCAGTCTGCTCCTCATCGTCTGCCTGATCGCCAGCCTTTCCGTGTCCTCGTTCGCGGATACGCCGCGAAAGTACAAGGTCACCGTCTCCGGCGGCCTGTACGGCACGGTGAACGGACAGAAGCAAGACTTCAAGTATTACAAATACGGCGAGCTCTTCCGCCCGGAGGAATTTGTGGTCACTGTGAATGCGGACGCAGCCGAAAAGTATTACCGCAAACCAGGCTTCCACATCAGCGGACAGGAGACTCAGTTCGGCGCCGAGGCGATCACCCACGATATCGATCTCGTGGTCAGCTACGGCGTCAAGGGTGAGATGGTCGAGTATACCGTCCACTACAGAACGGCCAACGGCGCGACGCTGTACAACGACGACGTTCTCGAAGGCAAGGTCGGCGACAAGCCCATCGTCCCCGCGCGCCACATCAACAATTACATTCCCAACACCTATAACTACACCTTTACGCTGACCGGCCCGCGTGAGATCACCTTTATCTACACGCCTGTTCCGACGGCCCCTGCGAACCAGAACAACCAGGCCAATCAGAACAACCAGGCCAATCAGAACAACCAGGCCAATCAGAACAACCAGGCCAACCAGAACAACCAGGCCAACCAGAACAACCAGGCCAACCAGAACAACCAGGCCAACCAGAATAACCAGGCCAACCAGAATAACCAGGCCAATCAGAACAACCAGAACAACCAGGGCATGTTCGGCCCGAGCCCGGCCAGTCCGAACGGCTCCGGCACCGAGGAAAACACGACCCCGGAGACCATCATCGACCTGGATGAGCAGGATGTGCCTCTGGCCAGACCGGAGAACGCCGCGCCCGGCACGGTCGGCGAGCAGGCCCAGCAGCTGAAGAAGAACACCTGGACGGCGATCGGTATCAGCATCGCCGGCATCGCGGCGCTGATTGCTGCGGCGGTCGCGCTGATCTCGCGCAGAAAGAAGACCGACAAGTAAGATGGAAGAGAGACGCAAAGAGTCTCCCACAAGCAAAAAAAGAGGGGGCGGGAAGGCTATTCCCGCCCTCCTCTGCAATGTCTTGGGGACCATACTGATCCTGGGAGTGATCCTGATGATGCTGCCGGCGTTCCTGCCGCAGCTGATGGGCATCCAGGTCTACGACGTCGTCAGCGGCAGCATGGAGCCGACGATCCCGGTGGGAAGCATGATCTTTGTCAAGCCCGTAGACGGCGATGAGATCATGGACGGCGACGTGATCGCTTTTTACAGCAACGGCGTGGTCGTCACACACCGGGTCGTGGAAAACCGCAGACTTGAAAAAAAGTTCATCACGAAAGGTGATGCGAACGAGCAGGTGGATATGAGTTGGATCGACTATGAGGAACTTTTGGGCCGGGTCGACCGTCATATCCCCATGATGGGCGAGTTTACGGCACACCTGACGACGCCGCTCGGGAAGATCTATCTCTTCGCCGTCCTCGTCTGCGGATTGCTGTTCAATCTGATCGCAGGAAGGCTGAGAGACCGATAGACCCGTCGAAACGGAGAAAAAGATGCTCAAGAAGTGGATCATTCGAATACTGACCGTAGCGGCGCTGGCCGTTTTCCTGTACTCTGTCGGGAACCTGCTTTCGATCCGGCTGTGGTACCGCGCCGGTGAAAAGCTTTACAGCGACGCGTCGGAGAACTATACCCAGAGCGCTCCCGCACCGACGCCGGAAAGCATTCAGAGCACGGAAACGCCGGTGAGCGAGCCGCTTGCCGAGGACGAGCCCGAACGCGCGCCGATCGTGGTGGATTTTCAGGAGCTCCAGGAGCTCAACGGCGACATCTTCGCCTGGATCTACTGCGAGGATTCCGTGATCAATTATCCGGTGGCGCATTGTGACAACAACGATTTCTATCTTGACTACGGTTACGACCGCAAGCCTTCCGGCACGGGCACGATCTTTTCCGACGCCGGAAACAGGCCCGGTGTTCAGGATTGGAACATCATCATTTACGGACATCACATGCAGAATAAAACGATGTTCGCGTCCCTGAAGAACTGGTTCGAGCAGGATTACTACGATGCGCATCCCGTGATGTGGCTTCTCACGCCCGAGCAGGATTACAGGATCGATCTTTACAGCGTACGTTCGACGCCGGCTACCTCGGATACCTATACGATCTATTACGAGCCGGACGAGCAGTTTGAGGACTATATCCTCCGGGCCAAGGCCGAGTCGGGATTTGCCTCCGACGTTGAGCCCGACCCGCAGCTGCACCATGTGCTGCTGTCCACCTGCGCCTATTCCTATTACAACGAGCGCACCGTTATCCACGGCCAGCTTGTCCCCGTCGCCAGCGCGGGAGGCTTGCCCATTCCCGCGGAGACGCTTTCACCCGACGTGAACGATTGAGATCAAGACAGCCGACTTCAGGTCGGCTGTCTTGTTTTTTCCTTTGACGGGAGAGCGGAGCGGCATTATAATGAAAACAAAGGAACGTAAGCTTCTTTTCGAAAGGAGAACGCCGTGAAAACACTCGTCGCGTATTTTTCCGCCACCGGCAGCACCGCAAAGCTGGCCGAAACGCTCGCCTCCGCCGCCGACGCGGAGCTCTATGAGATCCGTCCGGCCGTTCCCTATGAACGCCGCGATCTCAACTGGATGGACAAGAAGAGCCGTACGACGCTGGAAATGGCAGATCCGAACTGCCGCCCCGCGCTGGCGGACAGGGACGCGCCCGTGGCCGAGGCCGAGAGGATCTTTCTCGGCTTTCCGATCTGGTGGTACCGTGAGCCCAGCATCATCGACACGTTTCTGGAAGCCTATGACTTTTCAGGCAAAACGCTTGTACCCTTCTTCACATCCGGCGGCAGCCAGCTGGGGGAAGGCCAGGCACGTATCGAACAGCTTGCTGCCGGTGCGAAAGTGCTCTCCGGGCGCCGCTTCAAAGCCAGAACAGATGAGAAAGAACTGAAGGACTGGATAGAGACACTCTGAGGAGGAGAGAAAATGAATCTAAAAGGACCGATCCCCGGAAAAGACGGAAACAGATATGTGCCCTATGAAGACAGAACGGGCGAGAGCTCCGTGGTCTTTTTCACACGTGACCTCTCCGAAGAGGGACTGAAAAAGATTTACGACCGCGTCTCCTCCGTCCTGTGCGGGAAAGTAGCCGTAAAGCTGCATACCGGCGAAGCCGAGGGACCGAACATC
>JAEEGL011424863.1_pt1 | contig 10871 bp, 4 predicted proteins | sample 9134231 | NCBI WGS metagenome assembly JAEEGL01 (sample SAMN16246548, study PRJNA631951) | gut metagenome | biome: gut microbiome; feature: rumen; material: fiber-attached | host: Bos | place: Iran: Karaj | collected 2018-10
TGTACCTTCACCTCTTTCACGTCCTCGGGCAGAGCGATGCGGTAGGCCAGTTCAGCCCCATGGGTCTCGCGGGAATAGGGTGTCAGTGCCACCCCCGCGTGGGTGCGACCCATTCCGGGATAGATGGCCCACTCTGTTCCTTCGGCGGTGCGGGCCGAAGCAAAGTGGTCTGCCTCGATGGAGATGTAGCCCTTGTTGGAGCGGAAGATGCGGGTTGATGATTGATGATCGGTGATTGCGGAGAGTTTGGGCAGGTGGTCGGCAGGGAAGTTGTCGTTCCAGCTGGTGTAGCCGATGTGTTTCTGGATCATCATGCCGCGCCACTTGCCGCCGGCGATGACGTGGTTGTATTCGTCACAGAGCAGCGAGTCGCGGCGGAAACGGTCGCGGGCGCGCTCTGCCCACAGGTCGGCATCTGTGTCGCCCACGGCAGCCAGGGCATGGTTCATGGCCACGGCCCGATACATCTCGTAGAGGTTGGCCATGGCTTGTATGGGGAAGAGTATGAGTTCCTGATAGGCTGTCCGGCGTTCGGGTGCGAGGAGCCGGAAGAGCTGCAGGGCATCGGCCTCCAATCGTGCGAACTCACCGCAGACTTGGTCCCACTCGCCCTCGGCGAGGTTGTAGGTGCGGGCATCCAGCATCTCGGCGGTGACGCGGCTGTTGAGGCGGGCACTGGTATCCAGCAGGCGGGCGGCCTCGCGTGCGTGTTCCTTGTTTACTATCGTGGCACAGAACGGTTCTGTGTGCTGGCTCACGATGGTGCGGCCGTCATAGCGCTGGGGATCCCAGGCCATGTCCATGAAGAGCTGTATCTGGTACTCCATGGGTTTGAGGTCTCCCACGTTGAGAATCCACAGACGGTCCAACCCGAAGTCTGCAGCCAGATGCAGCTGTTCCCACATGCTCTGTGTCTGTGTGACATTCAACCACTTGGTGTTACGTGGGGCGCCCACATAGTCCACGTGGTAGTAGAGTCCCCAGCCGCCTTTGTGCTTGCGCTCCTCGGCGGTGGGCACGCGGCGCACGTTGCCCCAGTTGTCATCGCAGAGAAGAATGGTAACGTCATCGGGCACACGCATTCCTGCGTCATAATAATCCAGCACCTCCTTGTACAACGCCCACACCTGCGGCGTCTCGCGAGCGGGGCGGCCTGTCACTTTCTCAATGATCTTGCGCTGGTTCTTCACTACAAGCTCCAAGAGTCGCGTGTCTGCCTCGGCAGACATCGCTTCATCGCCGTCGCCGCGCATACCGATGGTGACGATATCCTCGGTGCCTCGCATCCGCTCAATGCCCTCGCGGAAGAAACGGTCCAGATTCTGGCGGTTGGTGGCGTAGTTCCACGGTCCCCAATCCTTGCGGTGGCGGGCATATTCCTGATGGTTGCGTGCCATGGGTTCGTGGTGGCTGGTGCCGATGATGACACCCATCTCATCGGCCAGGCGGCTGTTCTCGGGGTCATCGGCATAGAATGCCCAAGCCCACATGGCTGGCCACAGGAAGTTGCCACGCAGGCGCAGGATGAGTTCATAGACGCGCTCATAGAAACGGTGGTCGCCATAGTCGGTGCCGTAGGTGTTCTTGACCCATGTCATGAGACAGGGTCCCTCGTCGTTGAGGAAGATCCCTCGCCAGCGCACTACGGGCTCGCCGTCGGTATATTCACCTGTCAGGGCATATAACTCCCTATGTTGTTCCACAGCCACGTCGGCCCACCATGCCCAAGGTGAGACACCAGCCTGACGTGCCAGTTCGTAAAGTCCGTAAATGGTGCCGCGGCGGTCGCTGCCCGCGATGACAAGCTGGCGGCCCACGGTGGTGATGAGATATTGCTCACGACGTCCTCGCAGCTGTGCCATCTGCTCCTTGGTGAGCAGTTGTTTCAAGGCAGCGGAATGGTCAATGGTTCCTGCCACGATGCGCGCGTCCTTGATGTCGGCGGTGAGCAGGGTGTCTGCGCCACATACCTGATGCAGGTCGGCCAGCACCGTGCTGGCGGCACGCCGCACGCCGCGCTCGTCCTGGGCATCCACATAGACTGAGATGCGTCCGCCCTCGTTGAGTTGCAGGCTCCCCGTGGTGGGGGAGAAAGAGATGAAAGACTGGGCTGCCTGTGCCAATGTCGTCAGCAGGAGCCAGGCAATGGAAAAAATGGTTCGTCGCATAGAGAAGGGTTAGGCATGTAATTTCTTGCGCAGGGTGAACACGTTCTGCTGGCCAATGCGCTCATAGTTGATGCTGTCCATGATTTGCCGGACGAGGTGTATGCCCAGTCCGCCGATGTTGCGCTCCTCGGCAGAGAGGGTGATGTCTGCTTCTTCCTTGGCTGTAGGGTCGAAGGGGATGCCGTCATCTGAAATAACGAACTTCACTCGCTCATCGTTGGCAATGGCCGAGATGCGTACTTCGCCGCTCGTGTCGGGAGGATAGGCGTAGTTCATCACGTTGACAACGGCTTCCTCAAGTGCGAGGTTCATCTGCATGGTGGTGGACATGTCAAAACCCAGTGCCTCGCAGATTTCGTCCACAAAGGTGGCTAATTGGGGGATTTCCTGCACATCGTTGTGCAGGACGAGGTTGCGTTCCAGCTTCACTTCCAGTTTCTTTTGTTTATATTCTACCGCCAGCATGGTCAGGTCATCGCTCTGCTCGGTGTCGCCTACGAATTGGTGTACGGCTGCGGTCATGGCTGTGATGAGTGCCTTGGGAATTTCGGAGGTTGCTTGCTGGACGTCGAAGGCCGAGAGCAGGGCTTTCACCCGGTCCATTCCAAACAGCTGATGCGAGGCATTTTCTGCTTCTGTCAATCCGTCGGTGTAGAGGAAGATGGTGGTTCCAGACTTGATCTGTGTCTCTTGTCCCTTGAATTGCATACCGGGCATGACGCCCACGGGCAGGTTGGGTTCCACGGGTACCTCGGATCCGCCAACCAGCAGAGGCGCATCGTGCCCGGCGTTGCAGTAGCGCAAGTGTCCTGTGGGCAGGTCGAGCACGCCCACGAAGAGTGTGACGAACATATTGGTGTCATTGCCCTCGCTAAGCGAGCTGTTGAGTGCATTGATAATGTGATCTGGCTTGGCCGTGTGGGCCGAGATGTTGCGGAACAGCGATCGGGTAACTGCCATCACCAAAGATGCTGGCACGCCCTTTCCGGAGACGTCGCCGATGCAGAAGAACAGCTTCTCATCGCGGATGTAGAAGTCATAGAGGTCGCCACCGACGGCTTTGGCAGGCATCACGGAGCCATAGAGGTCTATGTCTGTGCGGTCGGGAAAGGCGGGGAAAGTCTTGGGCAGCATACTCATCTGTATGCTGTGTGCAATGCGCAGCTCGCTCTCCATCGACGCTTTCATGGTGGTGGTGGCCTTGAGTTCCTCCACATATTTGGTCAGTGAGTGCTGCATGGTCTCGAAAGAGTCACGGAGCTGGCTGATTTCGTCGTTGGGCTTGAAGAGCGGCAGAGGCGTGTTGAAATGTCCCTTGGCCACCTCTTCTGCCGATTCAGTGAGGAAGCGCAGGGGCTTGGTGGCTCGGTGTATGGCTATCTGACTGACGATGAACACGGCCACCATGCCGAGAATCATGAAGAATACAATGAGCACGCCGATAACAATACCCCAGAAAAACAGCGTGAAGCGGGGCACGGCGATGGCCATAGACCATCCGGCATGACTGAGCGGGGCAAAATACACGTGTGTGGTGACATCGTTGATTTTCATTGTTCTGCGGCCTCTCTCCCCAGACATCATCAACCGGCAGAGTTCGTTGTCAGTAGTGTCTGGTGTGGCGTTAACGTCCGTTAAGAAGTTGTCACCATTGAAGCCTTTCAGCTTTGGGGATACGATGTAATGTCCAGCGCGACCGATGATGAAGCTGTAAACGTTGTAGAAGTCCATATCGTCTTCTGAGTACTCTGAATATTCTGAGTCCTCTGAGCTCTCTGTCTTTTCTAAGTTCTCTGAGCTCTCTGAGCTCTCTGAGCTCTCTGACTCCTCTGAGCCTCCGCTGTCCCGACGTTTGTATTCCTTGTAACTTACGTCTTCGAGGTCGTAATATGCTCTGTCATTTGAGCTGTATTTGTAATACCGCTCGTTTTCGTTGCGGTCCATTTCTTGCAGCATCTCTGTCAGCCATTCCAGCGGGAAATCTGCGCCGAAAACGCCAACAGTCTGCCCTTGACGGTTATGGATGGGCATCACAAAAGAGCACAGCATGGCATGAGCACCATCAGCGTCATAGTAGGGGTCTGACCAATAGCCACTTTCGGCTTCCATTCCTTTTTGGTACCACTCTTGCTCGAAGTAGTTGTGCCGCGAATTGCCTATTTGTTTGCGCTCCATTGATGCGCTGTCCAACCGCACAACATAAGGCTCGTACCAGCGGCCTTTCTTAGGGAAATAATAGGGTTTGAAGGCCACAAAGCAGCCTCTGAGGTGCGGAGTCAGTTTCAGCTCTTGCTCCAGCAGGTCATAAATCTGCTCGGGGTGGTCGATGTATTCCTCCACCTCGCCGACAATGTTCTTTGTCGTCACCTCTACATCGTCGAGTATGGTCTCCAATCTGTCGCCCGTGAAGGAGAGCATGTTGTTGTAATTGATATTGCTCTGCAATCCTGTGCCGAAGACCACAAACAACAACACAAAGCCGATAATAATCACATTGGAGAGGAACAAGACCAGGAGAATGCGCCATCCCAGCCTGCGGGCAAAGGAGTGGCGTTTCTGTTTATTCTTCGTTTTTTCCTTCATAGCGATAGTCGTTGAGAGAAAAATGTGTTTGTTACCAAATGCTTAGCCGAGATTGTTCAGCAGCATTTCCAATGACATTTCATCTTGGATGAGTACATCGCGAGGCTTGGAACCCTGTGCGGGTCCCACCACGCCCGCTCTCTCCAGCTGGTCCATGAGACGGCCAGCGCGGTTGTAGCCGATGGCGAATTTGCGCTGTATGAGACTGGTGCTGCCTTGCTGCGAGGTGACGATGAGCTTGGCCGCCTCTGCAAACATGGGATCCAGATGGTCCATATCCACGTCGTTGGCGCCGCCGCCGGCATCTTCCATGGGTGGACGCGGCAACTCGAAGGGATGCAGATAGCTCTGCTGGCAGGCAATGAAGGAACAGATGCGCTCCACCTCGGGGGTATCTACGAAGGCACATTGCACACGTACGGGTTCGTTGCCTGCCAGGAACAGCATGTCTCCCTTACCCACCAATTGGTTGGCACCTGGACGGTCGAGGATGGTGCGGGAGTCAATCATTGCGCTGACTTTGAATGCTATGCGTGCCGGGAAGTTGGCTTTGATGGTGCCGGTGATGATGTTGGTGGTGGGGCGCTGGGTGGCGATGATCATGTGTATGCCCACGGCTCGTGCCAGCTGTGCGATGCGTGCAATAGGCAGCTCTATTTCCTTGCCGGCGGTCATGATCAAGTCGCCGAACTCATCGATGATGACTACGATGTATGGCATGAACTTGTGGCCGTGCTCGGGGTTGAGCTGGCGGTTCTTGAACTTCTCGTTGTACTCTTTGAGGTTGCGGGCGCGTGCTTTCTTCAGCAAGTCATAACGCGTGTCCATCTCCACACAGAGGCTCTTGAGTGTGTTGATCACCTTCTGCACATCGGTGATGATGGGCTCGTCGTCTTCTCCTTCGATTTGCGCGAGAAAGTGGTTGATAATGGGCGAGTAGATGCTAAATTCAACCTTCTTGGGATCCACCATCACCAGTTTCAGTTCTGCCGGATGTTTCTTGTAGAGCAGGGAGGTGATGATGGCATTCAGTCCCACGGACTTACCCTGACCCGTAGCGCCGGCCACTAACAGGTGTGGCATCTTAGCCAAGTCCGCCATATACACCTCGTTGGTAATCGTCTTGCCCAGTGCCATCGGCAGTTCCATTGTGGTTTCCTGGAACTTGCGGCTGTTGAGGATGCTCTCCATACTGACGATTTGCGGTTTGGCGTTTGGCACTTCGATACCGATGGTTCCTTTGCCAGGAATCGGTGCAATGATGCGGATTCCCAAGGCAGCCAGAGACAGGGCTATATCGTCCTCCAGGTTGCGGATCTTGGAGATGCGCACGCCGGGAGCAGGCGTGATTTCATAAAGGGTGATGGTGGGCCCCACGGTGGCGCGGATGCTGGAGATCTCCACACCGAAGTTCCGCAGGACGTTGACAATCTGATCCTTGTTTTTGGTCTGCTCCTCCATGTCAATCTGTGCTTTCGGGTCAATGTCATAGTGCTTGAGCAGGTCCAGCGTGGGATATTGATAATTCTCCAGATCCAGCTTCGGGTCATAGGGTTCCAGAGGTTTTTCGTGGTTATCGTCTGCTGCTTCCTCTTCAACTGTCGTTTCGATAGTGAGGGTCACATCCGGGCTTTTGGTGGGGACCGCGGCTTCGTCGCCTGTGGCGGCATTGATCCATGAGGTGTCCTCTGTGCTGTTCTCTTCTGCCACCTTGGCCACGGGGATGCCGTCTTCTCCAGGCGTGGTCAGCGCCACCGGACGGGCCTCGGTTGTTGTGTCTGTTGCCGGATTTTCCTGTGTGATGGGAAGGTCCAGTATGTTGGCGGCTTCTGCGGTAGGCGTTGTCTCTGTTCCGTCGGATGGTTGGATGGCTTCTGTTCCAGTTTCTGTCTCAGTCTCAGTCTCTCCAGTTCTAAGCGCTGCCTCTGTTTCCTTGTGACTGCGGATGGATGGCATGTTGATGTTGGGCATATGCTGCCCCAAATCACGTGCCAACTGCTGGGGATGCATCAGTCGCTTGAGAATCACGATGGTCTCTGTGCTCAGATAGGAGAGGTAGGCCAATAGCGTGAGTAACAGAATGATGAAAGTTCCCACAGGACCCGATATGTTCTTGAGGAAACTCACTACGTTGATGCCGTGATAGCCTCCCGGACTGATATAGCTGAGGTCGGGGTTGGCGGCAAAGGTCTTCGTCAGAAAAAAGGCAGCAGCCACACTGATCCAGCAGAGCAGGAACGCACAGTTGACGAACCATTTCCAGAGGCGTATGCGGCAGGCATCGGTGAGCTTCAACGCTGCTGCTATCAGGAAGATGGAGATGAAGAACGAGCCCAGCCCAAAGTTCTTTGTGATCCAGAAATCACTCCACCAGGCACCAGCATAACCTGCCCAGTTAATGGCTACGCCCTGAGTGGAATCTTGCAACACCTTCTGGTCCTCGCCTCCGGTGAAGAGGTGGCTGACCAGACTGATGAGGGTGAAGACGGCCAAGGCCAGCAGCACGATGCCGACGGCCATGCGGATGGCTTCGCCGCGCTTCAGGGGGTCATCTTTGTCGCCTTTCAGGGCAACGGCCACCTGAAGGTGTCCATCGGGGTTGGTGGCGGGCTCTGCTGCACGCCGTTTCGTGGCACGTTTGGAGGGTGCCTTGGAGGGGTTGGGCTTGCTCATAGTGGTGTTTCTGTTCCTTATTTGGCCGCAAAAATACATAAAATCCGTAACTTTTCATCATTTCCTGCCTTTTTTTTTATAAAAAGAAGTACTTTTGCACGGTGAAATCACTCCGAGATACAGAAATGAGGTGGAGACAGACGCATTTTCTCTTTGTGAATGATGCATGTTCTCCGTGTGAATGTTGATTCTTATTAAATGAAGAAACTCTACGTACAATATAACAAACGTGCCATCGTGGAACTGCCGACGGTGCAGTTCACGGGGCGCATCATTGTCATCCAGAGCGAGGGAGAGGCCTGCAGAGCCGTGGATTATCTGCTGACTTTTCCCCGATTGGGGATTGACACTGAGACGCGTCCGAATTTCAAGCCTGGCAACATGAATCCTGTGGCGTTGCTGCAAGTTTCCACGCCCGACACCTGTTTCCTCTTCCGGCTGAACCGTTTCGGCCTGCCGCCCTGCCTCGTCGGCCTGCTGGCCGATAAGCGCACTCAGAAGGTGGGCCTCTCGCTGCACGATGACTGGGCACAGTTGCGCAGACGTACGGAATTCAAACCAGCTAACTGGATTGATTTGCAGGATGTTGTGAAGACGCTGGGCGTACAGGATATGAGCTTGCAGAAACTCTATGCCAACTTTTTCCACCAGAAAATTTCCAAGAACCAGCGCCTCACCAACTGGGAGGCCGATGTGCTCACGGAACCCCAAAAACGCTACGCCGCCACAGATGCATGGGCTTGCCTGAATCTGCTGGATGAGATGGAGTATCTGTTGGACACGCGTGACTTTGAGTTAATAGAAGGTGAAAATTGAGCCTTGCGAGATTGAATCATAGTTGAAAGCTGCAAGATTGAATCTTAATTGGAAGTAGAAAGATAGTTTTTTATTCATCTGTTAATTGTTAGTTTGTTAATGGTTAATGTGCACTTGAAACGCGGAAAGGATGATTCCCTGCGCCGCTTCCACCCCTGGGTGTTCTCGGGGGCCATCCATCATTTTGACGGGCAGCCTCAAGAGGGCGACCTGGTGCGTGTGCTGACAGATGACGGCTCGTTCATCGCTGTAGGACATTGGCAAATAGGGACGATAGCAGTGCGAGTGCTGTCCTTTACAGACGAACCCATCAACGGTGCTTTCTGGCAGCAACGCCTTCAGGAGGCCTGGGATGTGCGCCGATGCATGGGGCTGGCAGACTCGCAGCAGAATGACACTTATCGCCTTGTACACGGCGAGGGCGACCACCTCCCGGGGTTGGTTGTTGACATCTACGGACCTACAGCCGTCGTGCAGGCACATAGCGTAGGGATGCACGTCTGTCGGCATCTCATTGCTGAAGCCTTGCAGCAAGTGATGGGTTCGCGCCTGCGCAATATATTTTATAAGAGTGAAACCACACTCCCCTTCAAGGCAGATTTGGGACAGGAAAATGGTTTTCTCCTGGGAGGCGATGCCAATGATGTGGCGATGGAGAATGGCTTGCATTTCCATATCGACTGGTTACGAGGACAGAAAACAGGATTCTTTGTGGACCAAAGAGACAATCGCAGCCTCTTAGAACGTTATTCCAAGGGACGTGCCGTGCTGAATATGTTCTGTTACACGGGCGGCTTCTCGGTCTATGCCATGCGTGGCGGTGCCCGACTGGTGCACTCTGTGGATAGTTCGGCCAAGGCGGTGGATTTGGTCAAGGCCAACGTGGAACTCAACTTCCCGGGAGATACCCGCCATCAGGCTTTCGCCGAGGACGCCTTCAAGTTCCTTGGACAAATGGATCAGGATGCCTACGATCTCATCATCTTGGACCCTCCGGCCTTTGCCAAGCACAGGGATGCCCTGCGCAATGCCCTCAAGGGCTACACACGCCTCAACCTCCGTGCCTTCGAGAAAATAGCCCCCAGTGGCATCCTTTTCACTTTCTCCTGCTCGCAGGCTGTCAACAAGGACCAGTTCCGCATGGCGGTCTTCACAGCTGCGGCACAGAGTGGACGTCGTGTGCGCATCCTTCATCAGCTCCACCAACCTGCCGATCACCCCATCAACATTTACCATCCAGAGGGCGAGTACCTCAAGGGTCTCGTCCTCTACGTGGAATAGTCTGTTCTTGTAGGATTGCTTATTTCAGCCAGCGGGCAAGCCAGTTGAAATAGGTGCGCTGCCATAGGACACCGTTCTGTGGATGCAGCACCCAGTGGTTCTCGTCGGGATAGAGCAGCAGCTCGGCTTCGATGCCACGCATGCGGGCAGCGTTAAAGGCGCTCATGCCTTGGGTGGCGTTGATGCGGTAGTCCTTCTCGCCGTGGATGCAGAGGATGGGAGTGTCCCATTTGTCAACAAAGCGGTGAGGGGAGTTCTCGTAAGTCTTCTTGGCATTGGCTGTCATGTCCTTGTTCCAGAAGGCATCGTCATATTCCCGGTTCGAGAACCAGTTCTCCTCGGTTTCGGTGTACATGGCCTCCAGATTGAAGGCACCATCATGGGAGATGAAGCACTTGAAACGCTTGTCGTGGTGACCAGCGAGGTAATAGACGCTGAAGCCGCCGAAGCTGGCGCCAACGGCACCGAGGCGGTCGCGGTCCACGTAGGGGAGGTTGTCACAGGCATCGTCAATGGCGCTGAGATAATCCTGCATACATTGTCCAGTCCAGTCGCCGGAGATTTCTTCGAGCCACTCCTGTCCGAAACCGGGAAGGCCGCGGCGGTTGGGGGCGATGATGACATAGCCTTGTGAAGCCATGATGTAGAAGTTCCAGCGGTAGGACCAGAACTGTGAGACAGGTGACTGCGGGCCTCCTTCGCAGAAGAGCAGGGTGGGGTATTTTTTGGCAGGGTCAAAATGCGGGGGCTTGATAACCCAGTAGAGGAGCTGCTGGTTGTCTGTGGTCGCGCACCAGCGAGGCTCACAGCTGCCGGGAGCAAGCTGGGAGAGGATGTGGTGATTCTCGCAGGTCAGCTGAGTGATTTCTGCAACGGCGGTGCCGTTGCCTACGCCAAGAGAAGTGGCAGAGGTGGTGGCAGTGGAAGCGGTAGAGGTGGTGGCAGTGGCAGAGGTAGAGGTGGTGGCAGTGGAAGCGGTAGAGATGGTGGCAGAGGTAGAGGTGGTGGCAGGGGAAGTGGTAGAGGTAGAGGTGGTGGCAGTGGCAGAGGTAGAGGTGGTGGCAGTGGTAGAGGTAGAAGTAGAGGCTGTGGCAGAGGGAAGTGTCACGAGGTAGAGATCGGCGGGGTGGAAGAAGTCATGACGCTCCATTAGGAGTGTGGCCAGTTTGCCATTTGACGATGTACCATTTACTAGTTGGAGACTGCCCCAGTCGGCTTGGTCGTTGGTGAGCTGGGTGACCTGTCCTTTGAGGTTGGTTCGGTAGAGGTTGACGGTGGCATGCCAGACACCTATATAATATAATGTATAGTTGTCATCGTCCCAGATGAAGTCATCAACGTTGGAGTCAA
>JAEEGL011962106.1_pt1 | contig 10871 bp, 6 predicted proteins | sample 9134231 | NCBI WGS metagenome assembly JAEEGL01 (sample SAMN16246548, study PRJNA631951) | gut metagenome | biome: gut microbiome; feature: rumen; material: fiber-attached | host: Bos | place: Iran: Karaj | collected 2018-10
AGGAAGACATGGGTGAGACAGCTCAGAAGGTTGCGCTGATGGGCGCATTGAGCCTCTACCTCGACTTCATCAACCTGTTCCTCTACCTGCTGCGCCTCTTCGGAAGAGACAGATAAGGAGCCTCCCCCCAACCCTCCCTCCGAATGAGGAGGGGAAAAGGGTGAAACAAGGATTTGCCTGCACACCTTTTAATATAAATAATCATCATCTATAACAACTACAACAATGAAAAAAGCAAAAACTATTCTGGCAGGACTTGTATGCTTAGTCCTGACTGGTTGCGGAGCCCTCGGCACTACCGGTGGTTCAAACAATGGAATGGGTGACATTCTGGGTACAGTCCTCGGAGCTATGACCAACGGACAGACCATCGGCAATGTGCTTTCGAGCGTCATCGGCCTCGACAAGCCGACGCAGGCCGACCTCATCGGCACGTGGAGATATCGCCAGCCAGGCGTAGCCTTCACCTCGGAAAACCTGTTGGCCAAGGCTGGCGGCGAAGTAGCTGCCACCACTGCCAAGGAAAAGCTGCAGACCTACTACAACTCGCTGGGCATTAACTCATCGAACACCGTGCTGCAGTTCACTCAGGACGGACAGTTTGCCGGCAAAATTGACGGCAAATCCATCAGCGGCACCTACACTTACGACCCCAACGAGTGCAAGCTCACGCTGAAGACCCTGCTCTTCTCGTTGCCCGCCTATGCCAAGAAGACCACTGGCGGCATGAGCATCCTGTTTGAGTCGAAGAAGCTTCTGAACGTGCTTCAGACCGTTTCGGCCATCAGCGGCAACACTACGCTGAGCACCATCGGCGACCTTTCGAAGAACTACGACGGCATTCGCCTCGGCTTCGACATGGCCCGCTAATGCCAACATCAAGTTTCGAACAGCCAAGGAGGGCATCTCTTCATTTCGAGGGATGCCCTCCTTTTTTGCATTTTACCTTATTTATAATATAATAGGGAACGTTGGCCAAGTAAAAGCACGTGCGTTCTTGCCTGCAAAGCAGCCCGTCAATTTGCTTTTCACTCCCCAAAATAACGAGAAAAAAGGCCATCGACAACAAAAAATTGTCTGCTTGTTTGCCATTTCCTCATTTTTTCCGTAACTTTACAACCTAAAATACAAACAACCACGCTGACGACACTGCTGACCGCCAGTACAATGTACATTCAACACATGAACACAAGACAAACTCGAAACACCTCGTCTGTCAAGTTGGCAGTATTCTTTGCCATTGCGACGACAATGCTTGGCTTGTTTTTTCAGGCTTGTTCCACCCCACGTCAAGCCACATCTGCCACCAACGCTACGAACAAGGCACGGCGAGTGGTGGCTGCCCTTCATGACCCGACGACCGATTATGTGGTCGTGGTTGCCCACCGAGGCGACTGGCGCAACCATCCCGAGAACTCGCTCGCAGCCATTGAGTCTGCCATTCGCATGGGTGTAGACGTCATGGAGCTTGATTTGAAGATGACGAAAGACAGTGTGTTGGTACTCAGTCACGACGCCACGCTCGACCGAATGACCACTGGTCATGGTCCTATCAGCGACTACACCTATGCCGAGTTGATGCGTTTCGACCTGAAGCGCATGCACGGCATCAGCATCCCCGGGCTGAAAATGCCCACCCTTCGCCAGGCTTTGGAAGTGTGCAAGGACCGTATTGTGGTGAATGTCGACCAAGGCTACGACTACTACGACCAAGTTTTGGCCATCACAGAGGAACTTGGAATGACCGACCAAGTGCTCATCAAGAGCGGGCGGACGGTGCAGGAAGTGCGCCAGAAGCTGGCCCAACACCCCCGAAACATGATGTATATGCCAGTGATCAGCGTGAGCGAGCTGCCTAAAATGACTCTTTTCCGCGACTACATCACCGCCCAACCGCCACAACTGGCCTACGAAGTCTGCTTCGGCCAACTCAATGCCGACGTTCGCGAAGTGGCCCGCCAGGTATTGGCATCGGGTTCCAAGCTGTGGGTGAACACCATCTGGGGTTCGCTCTGCGGCAACTACGACGATGACCGTGCCTACGAGAACGACAATCCCGATGCCATCTATGGTCCAATCCTCGACCTCGGCACATCGATCATCCAGACCGACCGGCCCGAGTTTCTCATTCGCTATCTCGAACAACATGGGCGCCGACGCCTGCCAAAGCTATAAGTCATGCGCAACATACTCTTCACACTTCTGCTTCTGCTGCCTACCGTAGCTAAAGCCCAATATTTGCGAAGCGGTTTCACCACCCCTCCACAGGAAGCACGCCCTCGCGTGTGGTGGCACTGGATGAACGGCAACATCACGCTCGACGGTATCCGCAAGGACATCGAGTGGATGCAACGCGCAGGCATAGGTGGCTTCCACTGCTTCGATGCCGGTATGGGCATGAAACCTGTCGTTGAAAAGCGGCTCGACTACATGTCGGCCCCTTGGAAGGAGGCTTTCCGACTGGCCGTAGGCATGGCCGACTCGTTAGGTATGGAAGTTGCCGTGGCCAGTTGCCCGGGATGGAGCAACACCGGCGGTCCGTGGGTGAAACCCGAACAGGCCATGAAGCGGCTCGTGTGGACTGATACGATCGTCAAGGGCGGTCAACAGCTTGACATCGACCTGGCCAAGCCATCGGTAAACCGCTGGTATGCCGACATCAACGTGCTGGCAATGCCCCTGCCCACAGCCGAACAGACCCTGCAAGAGGCCAAAGGTCGGCTGACCATCAACCGCCTGGACGACCAGAAGGACGGTCCGTGCGCCATTCAGTACTCATTTCGGCGGCCCCAGACCATCAAGGCACTGAGCATTAGCGACGGTCACTATCGCAGTATCTGGGCTGCCCTGCCTGCACCTGTCGACAAATGGCTGGAGGCAAGCTACAACGGCAGGCACTTCTGGCGCGTCTGCGAGATTCCGCACGGCAGCGTGCGTTGGCAGACCATCAACATACCGCCCACAACCGCACGCCATTTCCGCGTAGTGGTGCCCCATGCCAGTCAGGTTCCCGAGTTGAAACTCTACGCAACGGCCCGTATCGACCACGCTGAAGAGAAGGCTGGCTTTGCCTCACCACCCGACTTGAACGACCATCCCACCCGAGCAACAGCTGCCGATGCCGTCAACCTGACCGACATCGTGGACCTTTCCGACCACGTCGATGCCGATGGGCACCTGTCATGGGATGCTCCCGAGGGACAATGGCGCATCCTTCGCTTCGGCTACACGCTGACTGGCAAGGAAAACCACCCCGCCTCGCCCGAGGCAACGGGTCTGGAAGTGACGAAAATCGACCGCGAAGCCTTCGCCGACTTCCTGAACTACTATCTGGACCTCTACCGCGATGCCACTGGCGGACTGATGGGACGGCGCGGCCTGCACTATCTGCTCATCGACAGCTATGAAGCAGGCTGGGAAACGTGGTCGCCTCGCCTGGCTCAAGAGTTCCAACAGCGGCGCGGCTACAGTCTGTTGCCCTGGATGCCTGTGCTGACGGGACTGATTGTAGAGAGTGCCGAACGCAGCGAAGAATTCCTTTTCGATTGGCGGACCACCATTGGCGAACTCATAGGCGAGTGTATGTACGAGACAGCCTCGCGCATTGCCCATGAGCGCGGCATGGAAACCTACTTCGAAGCCCATGAGAACGGACGCCTGTACCTGGTCGATGGCATGTCGGCCAAGAGCCATGCCGACATCCCGATGGCAGCTATGTGGACGGTCATCCCAGGCGAGCAGGCCCTCTCGTCCAGCGAATCGATGGCCGAATGTGACATCCGCGAGTCGGCTTCGGTGGCTCATCTCTACGGAAAGCCCCTCGTGGCAGCCGAGTCGATGACGGTCAATGGTCACGTCAGCGGCGCCTACTGCTTCTATCCCGGCAACCTGAAGCACACAGCCGACCTGGAAATGGCCAGCGGCGTGAACCGATTCGTCATTCACGAGAGCGCCCACCAACCTGTCGACGACAAACGGCCGGGATTGGGACTGGGTCAGTACGGCCAATGGTTCAACCGCCACGAGACATGGGCCGAACAGGCGCGCGCATGGACCGACTATCTGGCCCGCAGTTGCTACATGCTGCAGCAAGGACGCAACGTGGCCGACCTGCTATATTATTATGGTGAGGACGACGTCGTCACCGATCTCTTTGCCCATCAGCATCCCGAAGTGCCCTTTGGCTATAACTTCGACTACCTGAACAAGGATGCCCTGCTCCAGCTCATCGACTTCGACGGCCAATGTTTCACAACTCCATCGGGCAGTCGCTATCGGGTGCTCGTGCTCGACGGCCATTGCCAGCACATGGCACCAGCCGTCACAAAGAAACTGGACACCCTCCGGCAGCAGGGAGCACCCATCTTCGACCTCCGAACACAGACCTTGGCCGAAGCCCTGAAAGGTTTGCAGCCCGACATCAGCTGCGACGACCCTACGCAACTGCGTTTTGTCCATCGTGAATGCACCCCGACAGCTTCGGCAAACGGCACCTTTAACGATGATAACGCAGCTATTTATTGGATCTGTAATGGTCTGCACGAAGCCCGTTCGCTCGACGTGACCTTCCGCATCAGCGGCCGACGCCCCACGCTATGGCATCCTGAGACGGGGTCGGTGGAACCCGTCAGCTACGCCATCCGTGATGGTCTGACCACGGTAAGCCTGCACCTTTCGCCCGACGATGCCGTGTTCGTGGTGTTCCAAGAACCGACCTCCGAGCAGCAAGTGGTGCTTCCTGAGATGAAGAAGACGGTCGTCCAGCGCATCAATACGCCTTGGACGGTGGAATTCCTGTCGGATCAGGGCGATAACACCGGTCCTGGCAAGCCTGTTGTATTCCAACAGTTGCGGTCATACACAGAGAGTCAAGAACCAGCTATCCGTTATTATTCTGGAACGGCCGTCTATAGGAATACGTTCCAAATGCCCCACCTCGGAACCTCCCCCACCCCCTCCAAAAGGAGGGGATCCACGATGGCAGACGAGGGAAGTGAGGTCTTCCTCGACCTGGGAAACGTTGGGTGCATGGCTGAAGTATTCGTCAACGGGCAGTCCATGGGCATTGTTTGGAAGGAGCCTTACCAGGTTGACATCAGCCGTGCCTTGCGCGAAGGCACTAACGAGTTGGAGGTACACGTGGTCAATCCTTGGGCTAACCGAATCATTGGCGACCAGCAACCCGACTGCAAACAGCAGTTCACCTACACACCCGACGTGTTCTATCGTGCCGATTCGCCCCTCATTCCTTCCGGACTGTTGGGTCCCGTCAGCATCGTTACATTCGAAGAACAATGAAATAATCATATAACTCAAAACAGTATGAATCAAATCAGAACCATTCTCACCACACTGGCCGTGGCCCTGTTCATGCCATGTGCCGCACAAACTGTGCAGATGCCATCCGACGCCATCACGCTGAAGAGCCCTGGCGACGTGTTGCAAATGCAGTTTGCCGTCGTCGACGGCGTTCCTTTTTATTCCCTTCGCCGTCAGTCGGCCGACGTATTGTTGCCATCGCGGCTTGGTTTCCAACTCTTCGACCGCCGAAGTCTCGATGCCGGTTTCGTGCTGAAGGCCTCCTCCACGAGCACATTTGACGAGACTTGGAAACCCGTATGGGGCGAAGAAGCAGAAATTCGCAACCACTACAACGAGCTTTTCGTCACGTTGGAGCAGCCTCAGCCTGCCAACGACGGGCAGAACGCCCGACAGCCGGCTGTCATGCAGGTGCGTTTCCGCCTCTACGACGACGGACTCGGCTTCCGTTATGAGTTCCCGATGAAGAACGACCTCACCTATTTTAATATAAAGGAGGAACTCACCGAGTTTGCCCTGACGGGTGACCACCTGGCTTGGTGGATTCCAGGCGATTATAGCACGCAGGAGTTCAACCCAACCGAGTCGCATCTTTCGGAAGTTCGCAACCTCTCGGCTGCCCCGCGCCGCCGTGGCGGATGGCCGAACACAGGTTTCTCGCCCACAGGTGTGCAGACTGCCCTGCAGATGAAGACCGCTGAGGGACTCTACATCAACATCCACGAGGCTGCCGTGCTCAACTATCCCACCACGAACCTCAACCTCGACGACAAGAAATTCGTGCTCTCCACCCATCTGACTCCCGATGCCGAGGGTGTGAAAGGCCGCATGCAGGCTCCCTGTCACACCCCTTGGCGCTCCGTAATGGTGTGCCCCAGCGCCACAGAAGTGCTGGCTTCGCGACTCGTGCTGAACCTTAACGATCCCTGTGTGCTTGACGACACGTCGTGGATCCATCCCGTGAAGTACATGGGTGTATGGTGGGAGATGATTACCGGCAAGTCGGAGTGGAGCTACACCAACGACTACCCCTCCGTGCAGCTCGGCAAGACCGACTATAGGAACTCGAAGCCCCACGGACGTCATGGCGCCAACACGGCCAACGTGAAGCGCTACATCGACTTCGCTGCTGCCAACGGCTTCGATGGCATCCTCATCGAAGGCTGGAACGAAGGTTGGGAAGACTGGTACGGCCATCAGAAGGACTTCGTCTTCGACTTCATCACGCCATACCCCGACTTCGACCTGCCTGAACTCAACCGCTATGCCCACGAACACGGCATCCGACTCATCATGCACCACGAGACGTCGTCGTCAACGCTGAACTATGAACGCTGGATGGAGCAGGCCTACACGCTCATGAACAAGTATGGCTACAACGCAGTGAAGTCCGGCTACGTCGGAAAGATCATCCCCTACGGCGACTATCACTACTCGCAGCCCACCATCAACCACTACCACTACGCCATCACTGAGGCTGCCCGCCACCACATCATGGTGAATGCCCACGAAGCCGTACGTCCGACAGGCCTTTGCCGCACTTGGCCCAACATGATCGGCAACGAGAGCGCCATGGGAACCGAATTCCGCGGCACCATCCAGCCCGGCCACACCACCATCTTCCCCTTCACGCGACTGCAAGGCGGTCCTATGGACTACACACCGGGCATCTTTGAGACCGATATGTCGGTGACTGCCCCTGGCACAACAGGTCGTATGCACCACACGCTTTGCAACCAGCTCGGCCTCTACGTGACGTTCTACTCGCCTTTGCAGATGGCTGCCGACCTGCCTGAGAACTATGCACGCTTCATGGATGCCTTCCAGTTCATCAAGGACGTGGCCGTCGACTGGGACCGCTCGCTCTATCTCGAGGCCGAACCGGGTGCCTACATCATCACAGCACGTCACCCGAAGCTGTCGACGCTCAACAAGTCGGCCGAGAGCACAGCCATTTTGGCCGATGCAAAGAAGGACATGGTGACCAATGCCGCACGCTTTGTCTATGCACTTCCCGACGATGCCACTGCTGCCGACCTGCGTCAGGCATCGCCACGCGACGTTTGGTACGTGGGAGGCATCACCGATGAGAATGCCCGTGAGGTCCGTGTGAAGCTCGACTTCCTCAAGCCGGGAATGAAATACGAGGCCACCATCTATGCCGATGCACCCGATGCCGACTACGAAACAAATCCTCAGGCCTACACCATCACCCGCAAGACCGTCACCTCAAAGACGGTTTTGAAGTTGCGCATGGCCCGTGCCGGTGGCTTTGCCGTTTCGTTGCGCTCGGAGAAGTAGCCCTGTCGCACCATTACCACATCCCTATCTGCAATACAAGGACATCCCATCGGAGCGCGTTCTGCTTCGATGGGATGTCCTTTTGCATTCCTCTGTGCCCTGTAAACCCATGCATCTCTACTTCCAAAGCATTGCGTTAAGCCCTGCAAAGCACTGCTTTACGCCACAAAAAGCATTGGTTTGCAAACCGTAAAGCACTGCTTTTGTCAGTTCAAACGAGTATCGTCCACTACCGATTCCACTGAGGAAACGAGGATTTCGACGCTTTTTCTAAACTATCTGTTACAAAAAAGATAAGTCGTTCTGATTCTTTTTCGTAACTTTGCCACCACAAAACAACATTATTCGAAATAGTTTCGTTTAACGGACACATAACAACAACCAATGAAACGTACAAGCATCATTCTTGCCCTCTTTGCCGCTACGACAGCTTGGGCACAGCCGCAGGGCGGCTTCGGATTCGGTGGACAGCAGCTTTCTGCCGAACAAATGCACTATTCCCAGAAGTTCAGCGACCTCAACTATGCCGGTGACGATCAGGCTTACCACACCCTCGACATCTATCTGCCTGAGAAGAAGGCCGAAAAGTATCCCGTTGTCGTTCACATCTACGGCAGTGCATGGTTCAGCAACAGCAGTAAGGGCATGGCCGACCTTGCCACCATCTGTTCAGCATTGCTGAAAGCGGGTTATGCCGTGGTGACTCCCAACCATCGTTCCAGTCAGGATGCCACCTATCCTGCCCAGATTCACGACATCAAAGCCGTGATTCGCTACGTGCGTGCCAATGCCGACAAGTACCAATTCGACACCACGTTTGTGGCAACCTCTGGTTTCTCTTCCGGTGGCCATCTCTCGTCGTTGGCAGCAGCCACTTCAGGTACTACAAAGGCCACGGTGGGCACGGAGGAAATCGACCTTGAAGGTTCTGTGGGCAACTTTACCGACTACAGCAGTCGTGTCAGCGTAGCTGCCGACTGGTCGGGACCCGTTGATTTGCTTCATATGGACTGCGGAAAGGGCATGACCATGAATCCTTCGCCCGAACAAGTGCTGCTTGGGGGCGTCACAAAGGAAGATGCACCCGACAAATATCGGTCGCTGAGCGTGGCCACCTATCTGGACAAGAACGATCCTCCCATCGTCGTTTTCCACGGTACTGAGGACAATGTCGTTCCTTTCTGCCAGGGCGAGCAGTTCTTTGTGGCCCTTCAGGATGCAGGTGTCAAGTCCGAATTCTATCCCGTAGCAGGTGGCGGCCATGGTTTCAACATGTACACCGAGGAGAATCTCGCCCACATGGTGGAGTTTTTCGATGCCGTTCGCAACAAATAATGTGCAGGAACAGACCTTCCTGAGAATACCATACAGAATCAACAAGTAAGTACAAAGACAATAGATGAGAAAAGTATTATTCACAATCGCATTGTTAGTGGCCGCCCTGCAGAGCGTACGTGCCGATGTAGATCCGAATTTCTACATCTACATCTGTTTCGGACAGTCGAACATGGAGGGCAACGCACAGTGGGAAGCGCAGGACGTGGGCAATGTAGACCCCCGTTTCCAGATGTTGGCAACATGCGATTTCGACAATCCTAAGCGTAAACTTGGCAACTGGTACACCGCCGAGTGCCCCATCGTCAGCCCTGCCGGCAAGCTTGGCCCGTCCGACTATTTCGGTCGTACCATGGTAAAGGAGCTCCCCGACAAGAAAGTGGGAGTCATCACAGTCGCCATGGGTGGCAGTCCTATCGAAATGTTCGACAAAGACCTGTACCAACAGAAGCTGAAGGACAACTCCAATGAGTGGTGGGCACAGCTGGCCAACAGATATTATGGCGGCAACCCTTACGGTCGCATCATCGAAATGGCTAAGAAAGCTCAGGAAGTAGGCGTCATCAAGGGAATCCTGCTGCATCAAGGCGAGTCGAACAACGGCGACCCGAACTGGCCAAACATGGTAAAGAAGATTTACAAAGACATGCTTCACGACCTCGGACTCAGGGCTTCCGACGTGCACATCTTCGTCGGCGAGACGGAGTACGAGGAGATGGGTGGCGGCTGCTCGTGGCATAACACCGTGGTGGCGAAGATTCCCGACGTCATCCCTACCGGTCACGTCGTCTCTGCCAAAGACATTCCCGGCAATGGCACCGACCCATGGCATTTTTCGGCCCAAGGCTATCGCACCTTCGGAAAGCGTTATGCCGAGGCAGTGCTCGATGTGATGAACCATCCTGAAGCCTACACCAAGACATGGACCATCGACGAGCGCCTGACGGGCGGTTTGTCGGCCCTGACGAGCCAGAACTTTGCCATCGTCAACGAGGCCGAGGGCAAGGCTTTCTATGGTTCTGTCGGTCAGGACCTGGGTTACGACGACTACAAGACAGCTTTCGACGCCTCCAACGAGGGCTATCTCTTCAAGATCGGACGCATTACCGGTGGACGTTGCCTGCGTCTCGTCACTCCCGATGATGAGATTTACGAGATCGATGGCGGAGTCGGCTACCTGAACTCACAGGCCGTCACGGGCGATTGTTGCTTCATTCAAGGTCTGAACAACCAACGTGGCTACGACATCACCGATGGTGCCGTGTGGGATATCCAGTATGTGGACGGAAAAGGCTGGACGCTGAAGAACGTAGGCACAGGCAAATACCTGAAGGATGCCTCTCCTGCCAAGTACGACGAGCCCACTTACTTCACCCTCTGCACCCTCACCGAAGCCACCGCTGGCATCCAGGAGGTCGGCTGCGTATCAACAGGACGGCAGTTCGATGAGTCTGTCTACAATCTTCAGGGCATCAAAGTAGGTGAAAAGAGCGATTGGAACAGCCTGCCTCGCGGTCTTTACATCGTCAAAGGAAAAGCAATACTCAAGTAATAAAAATGAGAAACATCATTTTTTCTATCCTTTTCGGAGCTGTGGCGACGACGGCTGCAGCCCAGAACCAACTTTATTCCAACGAGTTCCCATTGGGCGACGTGACCTTACTCGACGGTCCGCTGAAGCATGCACGCGACCTGAACATCGAAACCCTGCTGAAGTACGATTGCGACCGACTGCTGGCACCCTACCGAAAGGAGGCCGGACTGGAGCCAAAGGCTAAGGCCTACCCCAACTGGGACGGACTGGACGGACACGTGGGCGGCCACTACCTGACGGCCATGGCCATCAATGCCGCCACGGGAAGCAACGAATGCCGCCAGCGTATGGAGTATATGATCGGCGAATTGCAGCAATGTGC
>JAEEGL012467018.1_pt1 | contig 10871 bp, 10 predicted proteins | sample 9134231 | NCBI WGS metagenome assembly JAEEGL01 (sample SAMN16246548, study PRJNA631951) | gut metagenome | biome: gut microbiome; feature: rumen; material: fiber-attached | host: Bos | place: Iran: Karaj | collected 2018-10
GATGGAGAAACCTACGATGCAAACTATGAACTCGGCGACTGGAACCAACCCAATTATGATGATAGCAACTGGCTCCAAGCCGAACTCGTGGATTCTCCCGAAGGCCAATTGAGTGCCCAGCCCAATCCCAACATCAAGGTGCAGGGGTTGGTGAAGCCGCGTCATGTCTTCAAAAAAGGAGATAAATGGATTATTGACATGGGGCAGAATATGGTGGGCGTGCTGTATGTGGACAATAAGCATTTTACAGGTTTGGAATGTGGTGATACCATCATGTTTCGTTATGCAGAGACCCTCAATCCAGACAGTACATTATTTACTGACAACTTGCGTTCAGCCGAATGTACCGACTACTACATTGTCGGCAAGACACCAATAGATGATTGGTGGAAACCGATGTTTGTTTACCATGGCTTCAGATATGTCGAAATTACTGGATTTCGTGGCGATTTTCCAACAAACCTCGTGGATTGGGGATTCATAGGATTGCCTATGTATGACGAGATGCCGATGACGGGCGAGTTTATCACCTCCAATAAAATCATCAACGCCGTCTACCACAACGCCACTCGGGGCATTCGCGGCAACTACCGCTCCATGCCCACCGACTGTCCGCAACGCGACGAGCGCATGGGCTGGACGGGCGACCGCACCACGGGCAATTACGGCGAGTCATATATCTTCGACAATCACCAGCTCTATGCCAAATGGGTCACCGATGCCGAAGACAGCCAATGGGACAACGGCTCGCTGCCCAATGTCATTCCGCCCTATTGGCGCGGCTATACTGACAACATGACTTGGCCGGGTGCCGTGGTCACCGTGACCGACATGCTCTACACCCGTTTTGGCGATGAAGAACCCATCCGCCAGCATTATGATGCCTTGAAAAAATGGATGCTCCACATGAAGACCGACTACATGCGAGGCGGTCTCATGCCGCGAGACACTTACGGCGATTGGTGTGTGCCTCCAGAGTCGCTGGAACTCATTCATTCCAACGACCCCAAACGTATCACAGAATCGACGGTCATCTCCACGCCGTTTTACTGCTACCTCTGCGGCAAGATGGCTCGTTTTGCCCAACTCCTTGGCTATATTGAAGATGTCGCTTTCTTCAACCAAGAAATCACCACCTCCACCATTGCTTTCAACGACAAATACCTCGACCGCGAGACGGGTCGTTATGCCAACAACACTATTACGGCCAACATCCTGCCGCTTTGGTTCGGCATGGTGCCAAAAGAAGTTGAGGGCAGAGTGTTTGCGAGCATCGTCGACAAGACCGAGAACGAGTGGGGCGGTCATGTCGCAACGGGCGTGGTCGGTATCCAGCAGCTGATGCGCACGCTGACAGAATATGGGCGTGGCGACCTCGCCCTGCACATCGCCAGTGACGACACCTATCCAAGTTGGGGCTACATGTACCGCAACGGTGCCACCACCATCTGGGAACTTTGGAACGGCAACACCGCCGACCCCGCCATGAATAGCGGCAACCATGTCATGCTCCTCGGCGACCTCATCCTATGGGAATACGAATACCTCGGTGGCATCCGTCCTGCCGAACCTGGCTATAGCAAAATCCAGCTCAAGCCGTATCCTATTGAGGGACTGGACTTTGTGAAATGCACCTACGAATCGGTATCAGGACGCATCGAAAGTTCATGGAAACGTGAAGGCAACCGTTTTGAATGGGATTTTGTCGTCCCGGCAAATACGACGGCTGAAGTTTGCTTGCCTACCTCCAACGGCTATGAAACCAAGACATACGGGAGCGGACGGCACCACTTGACTTCAGAACTGTAATATAATAGTAACTATTCAAAATTAAACTTCAATATCCTTTGACGCGGGACACGGGACTTCGGGACACGGGACAAACCAAACGTCTCGCGTCTCGTGTCTTTTATGTAAACTAATTCTGCTCATCTACTTATTATCAGTTCCTAGATTTTCCTCAATCACCGCAGCGATTTCAACAGTTGCTCCAAAATAAACACCGATGCCTGTCCGTCGCCAAAAATGGCCGGGAAATCAGTGTGCGGGTGGGACTTGAAATGCCTCCATGCTGCTAGGATGCGACCTTCATCGGCATCGGCGAGGATGGCATTGCCCGTTTGCACAATCTCCACCCATTCCGTTTCGGGACGCAAGATGATGCTGGGTTTCTTGAAGAAATAGGCTTCCTTCTGTACACCGCCCGAGTCGGTCATCACCAAGCGGGTGTGACGTTCCAAAGCAATCATTTCCAAAAATGACACTGGAGGTATGATTTTGATGTTCGATGAATTGAACAATTGTTCTTGCTTTTCCTTTACAAGATTGGTTTTCAATAGTTTAGATGTTCTTGGATGTAAAGGCAACACGATGAGACTCTCCTTTGAGAGTTCAATGAGCGCAGAGAAAATGGCATGAAATCTTGTGGGCTCATCGGTATTGGCGTTGCGATGCACGGTGGCAAGGATAAAAGGCGTGTCCTCCAATCCCAACTGGCGGATGATATTGGTCTTTGTTTCGGCGACTTCGGCAAAATGGAGACTATTGTCATACATGATGTCACCGCAATGGTATACCTTTGGATTATCTATGGTGTAAGGCGGCTCGTTGTCTATCGGGAAGCCTTCGCGTTTCAGGTTCTCAACGCCAGCTCGGGTAGGCGAGAAGAGCAGGGTGGAGCAGTGGTCACATACGATGCGGTTGATTTCTTCAGGCATGGACTTGTTGAATGAGCGCAGACCCGCTTCAACATGGGCGATGGGAACGTGAATTTTGGCAGCAGCCACAGCACCGGCCAGAGTCGAATTGGTGTCACCATAAAGCACGATGAAATCAGGTTGCTCCTTTATTAATATGTCCTCTATCCCCTCGGTCATTCGGGCCGTCTGTACCCCATGCGATGCCGACCCGACGTGCAGGTTGTAGTCTGGACTTGGGATGCCCAGTTCGTCAAAGAAGACCTGCGACATGTTGTCGTCGTAATGCTGGCCCGTATGGACGATGACTTCCTGTATCTCGTTGGCGTAGTGCATTTTTATGGCACGGCTCAACGCAGCGGCCTTGATGATTTGGGGTCTTGCCCCGATAACGGTGACGATTTTCATAAACGTTGAGTTTTGGAGTTAATCATCCATGTCTCCCTTCTCATGGAAACTGTAATAATCGCCACGGCTGAAGATGATGTGATCGATGACAAGGATGTCCAACAAGTTGCCTGAAGCCTTGAATTTCTTGGTGAGCATCACGTCTTCTGCACTTGGCTTAAGACGACCCGAAGGATGATTGTGGGCAATGATGATTTTTGTGGCGCCAATACCAACGGCATTGCGGAACACCACGCGAGGATCGGCGACGGTGCAGGTCACTCCGCCCGTACTGACACATTCGATTTTAAGGACGGTCTGCGCCGAGTCCATGTACATGACGAGGAAATGCTCCTGGCTGAAGTCATCGATGTAGGGAAGCAGCCGTTGGTAGGCATCTCTGGTGTTTTTCAAGTGGTTGGGCTGGACGGCCTCACTGCTGAGCAGACGGCGACCAAGCTCAAGTCCGGCCATGACGGTGATGGCCTTGGCAGGGCCGATGCCGGGATGACGCGTCCAGTCGTCCAAACTGAGGTCGGAGAGGGCGATGAGGTTGTTGCCCACCGAATCGAGAATGCTACTGGCCAATCCGACGGCAGTCTGTTCGCTATTGCCCGACCCAATGAGGATGGCAATGAGTTCGGCATCGGTAAGTGCGGCCTTACCTTTGGCCGTCATCTTCTCGCGGGGACGGTCTTCAACAGCCCACTCCTTGATGGATTTTTTTTCGTTGCTCATGGCATCTGGCTTTGTGAGGGCAAAAATACGCTTTTTTCGGACATCCTAAATAAAAAAGCCTCTTCTAACAGGTAGAAGAGGCACTAACTCTATAATGAAAAACATTTAGTTACGCTAACTTGGCGACGACTTTCGTCATCTTCGACTTCAGGTTGGCGGCCTTGTTGCGGTGGATGATGCCACGCTTGGCCACTCTGTCGATGATGGAGTAAATCTTCGGAAGCTGGGCTTCGGCCTCGCTCTTGTCGGTCAAGGCGCGGAACTTCCTGACTTCGTTACGCATGTTCTTGGCGTAGTAGCGGTTGTGCAGGCGCCTTTTCTCGGCCTGACGAACTCTCTTCAATGCATCTTTGTGGTTTGCCATATCTGATTTTGCTTTTGTTTTTTATTACTTCTTGAGTTCCTTGATTCTGGCCTTCTTGCCACGCAGACCACGCAGGTAGTAAATGCGTGCCTTGCGGACAGCACCGCGTTTGTTAACCTCGATGTTCTCAATCATAGGAGAGGCGATGGGGAAACAGCGCTCGACACCGATGTTGTTGGAAATCTTGCGGACAGTGAACGTGCCAGTCTTGCCTTGGCCACTGCGCTTCAGCACAATGCCCTGAAACTTCTGCAAGCGTTCCTTCTGTCCTTCTACGATCTTGTAGGTGACTGTGATTGTGTCACCCGCCTTGAAGGAATCAAAGTCTTTTACAACGATTTGATCCTCAACGAATTGGATTAATGCGTTCTTGCTCATTTTATATGTATTTTTGTATATTTTTCTCCAAAAGTGGGTGCAAAAATACACAAAAAAACAATACGAAATACAGATTATCAGCTTTTTTTGAAAATTTCGTACATTTCCGGTCGGCGCTCCCTGGTGCGTTCAATGGCTTTTTCAAGTCGCCAATCGTTGATGAGTTTGTCATTACCCGACAAAAGCACCTCGGGAACTTCCCATCCTTTGTAGTTGCGCGGCCTGGTATAGACCGGCGGTGAAACCAAGCCGTCCTGAAACGAGTCGGAGAGCGCCGATGTCTCGTCACCCAACGCGCCCGGAACGAGGCGCACCAAACTGTCAACCAAGACGGCTGCCCCTAACTCACCACCCGAAAGGACATAATTGCCAATGCTTATCTCCTTGGTAACCAGATGCTCGCGGATGCGCTCGTCGATGCCCTTGTAGTGGCCGCACAGAATGATGAGGTTTTGTTTCATCGAGAGTTGATTGCACAGTGGCTGGTCCAATAACTCGCCATCAGGACTCATGTATATGACCTCATCATAGTCGCGCTGACGCTTCAAATGGCTGATGCAGTTGTCGACCGGCTCAATCATCATCACCATCCCCGCACCAGCAGCAAACGAGTAGTCGTCCACTTTGTGATGTTTGTCGGTGGTATAGTCGCGAAGATTGTGCAGCCCAATTTCCACAATTCCCTTGTTGACAGCGCGTTTGATGATGCTTTCGGTGAAAGGGCCTTCAAACATTTCGGGGAAGACAGCGATGATGTCGATGCGCATATTTTTGGAATTTTGCGGCAAAATTAGGCATTTTGACCCAAATTGAGGCAACTATTGGGAAATTATACCTATTTTTGTCCGATTAAATTTCAAACCAATGAGAAAGATTTCGTTTTTACTCCTTTTCTTGACGGCGGTTCTGTTTGCACAGGCACAAATCGCGACCAACATCTACTGGGTGCAGTTCACCGACAAGAACGACTCACCCTATTCCATCGACAACCCTCAAGCCTATTTGAGTCCAAGGGCATTGGAACGTCGTGCCAATCAAGGCATTGCGATTGACGAGTATGACATTCCCGTCAACCCGCAGTATCTTCAAGCCGTGGCCGATTGCGGAGCCCAACTGCTCAATCCCTCCAAGTGGCTTAATGGCGTTTCGGTCTACACCAACAACCCGAATGTGGTGGCAGCCATAAATGCCTTGGAGTTTGTGGAAACCGTGCGCAATTGCCCCAACGACCCCAAAGCGCAAGAATGGAAGGAGCGTTGGCTCGCCAAAGAAACGGAAGCCACTGAAAGCCAAAGGAACATGTTTGGCTACTACGGCGGTGGCGAAACCCAAATCAAGCAATTGAACGCTGACATCCTGCACGACAGCGGCTACCAAGGTGAAGGCATGATCGTGGCCATCCTCGACGGCGGTTTCATCGGCGCCGAGCAGCACCATTGCTTCGACAACATGCGCGAGGAAGGCCGTCTGTTGGGCGTTCGTGATTTCGTTTATGGCTCCACCTCGGTCTATTCACAAAGCTCGCATGGCACCTCCTGCTTGAGTACGATGGCTGCTTACGTGCCCAACATTTTCGTCGGAACGGCTCCCAAGGCATCCTACTTCCTGATGCACACCGAGGACGGCTATTCCGAGAACATCGTCGAGGAATACAACTGGGTGAGCGGCGCGGAGTTGGCCGACAGCATCGGCGCCGACATCTGTTCCACTTCACTCGGCTACATCGACTTCGACATGAGCCAGTGGGACCATCCCTTTGAGCATTTCGACGGTCACACCGCCCCGATGACGATTGGAGCAGAAATTGCGGCAAGCCGTGGCATGGTGTGCCTCAACGCAGCAAGCAACGAGGGTGACGGCATTTGCACCCTCGGCATCCCTGCCGATGCTGAACACATCCTGAGTATTGGTGCTGTCGACCAAAACGGCAATCGTGCTTACTTCAGCTCGGTGGGTCCCACCTACGACGGTCGCATCAAACCCGACGTGATGGCGATGGGGCAAGGTACCTACGTAGCCGACGGCTATGGTGACTATTACAACGGCAATGGCACATCATTCTCCACGCCCGTGCTGGCTGGTGCAGTGACTTGTTTGCGCCAAACAAATCCATACGCTACGGTACAGGAGTTTTGCGACATTGTCCGTGAGTGCGGTAACCGCGCCGACAACCCCGACGTGCGTTATGGCTATGGCATCCCTGACCTCGCTAAGGCTTTTGAAATGCTGCATGTTGTGGAGATGAAAGCCGACGAAATCATCAATGTGTATCCCAATCCTTCAAGCAGCACAGTGCGTGTGGCTCTGAAAGAAGGCGCTAATGCACATGTGGATGTGTATGACTTCACGGGACGTCATTTGTTCAACTGTAGTATCAATGGATTGAATCACAATACTTTGGATGCTTTCTTGAATGACCTTGGTTCAGGAGTGTATTTCGTGACAGCCACTTCCGACATGGGCAGCCAAACCGTCAAGGTTGTCTTGACCCGATAAGTGAACGGTAAATCTGGGACCATAGAAAAAACCGTTTGGCGTTGGTCAAGCGGTTTTTTCTTTGTATTATCTCGGAACGTATTGGTAAGCCCCAATATCAATTCGTCCGCTACGTGAAACACCATCCAAGTCGTTAGGCAATTCATTACCAGTCAATGGATTACCCATGCCGATGACGGATGATGCGATGCTGTCGATGTGCAAGTCGTTGGTGCGATAGTTGGCAAAATAGGGGTCATAGTTGAAAAGGCAATGGCTGAAACCTTCCGTCGACCCATCAAATTTCTTGCTCTTGAAAAGGCAATGATCGAAGACAAAGGATGAGTCTGCCTCGGCGCCAAACTGGGTGAGGAACTCGTCGTCCTGCGCCCCGTAGAAAATGCAGTTGGTGGCTTCCAAATGGAAGGGAACGTAGAAATTCTCGTTGGTATTGCCATCCACGACATAATTGACCAGTTTCATGGCAATATTGTCCTTGTGTTGCGAATCGTCCCAATAATTGGCTACGGTGCCATGCACAAAACGGTAGTCGCCACCAAAGGCCCACACGTTGGCCGTACCGCAGTTGGCAATCATAAAGTTCTTTGCCTCCACAGCATAAATCATGGAAAACAGTCCGTAGCCACTCTGATTTTCGATGATGGTGTTGTTGATGCGCAAGGCACATTCCGTAGTTTTAAGTGACGACTGGCAGTTGAGGCCAATAGTACCATTCCGGATGATGGCGTGGTTCACGATGTGGTCGGCTCCGGCGCGACCGTCAAGGAGCAGGATTTCGGACCATTGACCAGGCGTGTTGTCGTAATAGGACTCCAAGCGGTCGCCTTCAACGATGACGGGATTCTCCGCCGTACCGTCGATGATGAGTTGGCCGTCGCTCCACGAGAAGATGCCACCGTCCTGATGGCAGTAGACATGTGTGCCTTCCTCTATACGCAATGTTCCGTATGAATTGATCATCGCCCAGCCATAGATGACGTAGGGCCGCTCCGAAGTCCAGACGGTAGTTTCCAAACTGTCAGCAACGATATGATAAGGGTAGGGGACGCCTCCGATGTTGACCACCTTGTCTGCAACGATGTAATTGGCGTTTTGTCCCCATGCCAACAGCTTGACAGTCTGGATATTGCCATTGGTGACAAACTCCAATTCGTCTTCCACTACGAAGGGTGTATTGAGGTCGTTGGGGTCGATGGTGACACGCAGGAAGGTAAACAGGCTGTCGTTGGCGGGAATGACTTTATCATAAAACTCGATGTCATTGTCACCATCAAGGTTGACGCGAAAAGGCGAAGCCTCACCGCCCATCAAGCGAACCGAGCTGATTTTCAAGTCTTCGCTGTTCGAATTGTAAATGCGCAACTGGTGTGTGGCCGAACCCAAAGTGGTGAAAACGGTATCGAAAAGAATAGTGTCCGCAGAAAACGACAGTTTCTGACTTGGGTCGTCGCTGATGGGATTGATTTTGCGGCACGCTTGGCTCGCTAAAAACAACAAGGTGATTATAAGTAAAATATGTCGGTTTTTCATTGTGATGTTCTTGCGGTGCAAAATTAAAACTTTAATTGATACGGGTATATATGGAAATTATTGTATTTTTGCACAAAATCTCAATCAATATGAAACGTTTTGGAATTATTGCAGCCCTCATTCTAATGCTTTTGGGCTTTTCGGACAAGGCTTCGGCGCAGTTCTATTCAAGCGGGCCCGACATGAAAGGCAAGGTCACATACGGCGGCGACTTTGACTTCGGTATTTACGGCGGTTACATGAATTTCGCCATCGCGCCTCAAGTGGGTTATCGCATTTTCAGCCCTTGGGAAGTGGGCGTGCGCGGTGTCTACAACCTGAAGTGCTATTTCCACTATAATGAGTTTTACCATTATTTCGGCCTTGCGCCTTATACCAACTTCGAGATTTTCAGAGGCTTGTTTGCCCATGCGGAATACGAGAACCTGTATGGATTGGCACGGTTCGACCACGAATCCTTCGGCGGAGGATGGTACCAAAGCATTTTCGTAGGAGGCGGTTACAGATCGTATTCCTACGACGGCAGCTATTATTACATTATGCTGCTATACAATTTGAATTGGGATATCAATATGTTCCAAAATGATGGGCTGTATCCATACGGATCGCCCTTGGTGATGCGCGTCGGTTTTTGCTTTTGATTAGCGTGTCAGACGTTCCAATTCCCGTTTCGAGTCCTTGGTTTTCAACGATTCGCGCTTGTCGTAATAGTGTTTGCCTCGGGCGAGGGCAATGTCCAATTTGGCCAATCCTTTATCATTAATAAATAAGGTGACAGGAACAATGGTGAATCCCTTTTCCTGAACTTTGTTTTTCAGTTTGCGCAGCTCGCGGGCGTTGAGCAGCAACTTACGGTCACGCTTGGGGTCATGGTTGTTGTAGGTGCCTTGCGCGTATTCGGCGATGTGCATCCCGATGACGAACAGCTCATTGTCCTTGAAACTGCAATACGAATCCGCAAGGCTTGCCTTTCCCCCGCGAATCGACTTGATTTCAGTTCCTGTCAGCACAATGCCAGCCGTAAGCGTCTCCACCAAAAAATACTCAAACGAGGCGCGCTTGTTCTTGATTCGGATATTGTTGTTGTTCTTCTCCATAGCGGCGGCAAAAATACAAAAAATGACACAATCAAAACTTTTTCTTATTTTTGTGGCAAAATTCATACGACTATGATGAAATTCAAATGCCCGCTTATCGCGGTTACCGACATGGAGAAATCCATCCGTTTCTATGAGGAAGTCATTGGCGACCGCGTTGCCATGGACTTTGGAGCGAACGTCCAGTTTGAAGGCGGTTTCGCGCTGCAAGAGATGAAGACCTGGAAATCCATGATTCATACCGATAATGTCCGCCGCAAGAACAACGCTGTGGAGCTGTATTTCGAGGAAAACGACTTTGACGGTTTCGTCAAGTATCTCAAGGAATTCCCCAAACTCAAGTATGTTCATGGTGTGGAGGAAATGCCTTGGGGACAACGCGTTGTCCGCTTCTATGACCCTGACTTCCATATCATTGAAGTTGGTGAAGCAATGGATGTGGTCATCAAAAGGATGCTGAAATCGGGCATGACGGTCGAGCAGGTCTCGGAAAAGTCACAGTATCCCATCGAATACGTCAAGCGGTTCGTGTGATGAATTACCTGTCGGTCAATTCCATCTCCAAGTCATTCGGTATCAAGACCTTGTTCGCTGATGTCAGCTTTGGCATTGAAAAAGGCGACAAGACGGCCTTGATTGCCACCAATGGCTCGGGCAAGTCGACCATGCTCAAAATCTTGGTCGGACAGGAAAGCCCTGACTCTGGAACGGTTGTCTATGCCAACGACGTGAAAGTCGGCTACTTGGAGCAACTGCCAGTGTATCCGGCTGGAACACATGTCTCGGACTTGTTGGCCGACTTGACCGAAGAGCAACACCTTAAGGCAAGACAATATCTGACCCGTTTTGCGATTACCAATTTGGAGCAACGCACCGATGAACTCTCGGGCGGACAGATAAAACGCTTGGCTTTGGCTCTGGTACTGCTGCACGAGCCTGATTTCCTGATCCTTGACGAGCCTACCAACCACTTGGATGTGGAAATGGTGGAATGGCTAGAAAAGTTTTTGACCCAATCAAGCATGACCTTACTCATGGTCACGCACGACCGCTATTTCCTTGACAGAGTGTGCAATAAGATTTTCGAGTTGTATCAAGGCGTGATGTACACGCACAACGGCAACTTCGACTATTATGTCCAGAAGAGCCGCGAGCGAGAGGAAGTGAAACGCGCTACAGCAGAAC
>JAEEGL012470471.1_pt1 | contig 10871 bp, 9 predicted proteins | sample 9134231 | NCBI WGS metagenome assembly JAEEGL01 (sample SAMN16246548, study PRJNA631951) | gut metagenome | biome: gut microbiome; feature: rumen; material: fiber-attached | host: Bos | place: Iran: Karaj | collected 2018-10
CGAACAACGAGATCCATCTCGACCTCGGCACGAAGACCACCGGCGTCATCGCGCACGACAAGGCGACCAACGACCCCAACGCGAAGCTTTCCGACCTGTATAAAGTTGGAGACGTTGTCAGAGCAAAAGTCATCAAGGTCAGCGACATCGACGGGATCGCGACTCTTGACAAGAACAGGGTCGACTCGGACCGCAACTGGGACAAACTGGTAGAGGCTTACGACTCCGGCGAGATCGTAGAAGGCAAGATCACCGAGGCCGTCAAGGGCGGCGTGATCATCAACATCGACGGCGTCCGGGTGTTTATCCCCGCGTCCCTCACGGGCGTTCCCCGTGACAACGATCTGGACATTCTGGTCGGCACGACTCAGAAAGTCAAGATCATCGAGCTGAAACCCGAGAGGAAGAAGGCGTACGCCTCCATCCGTGCGGTGCAGAGAGAAGAGCGTCGCGCAAAAGAGGCTGAATTCTGGGCAAATATCGAAGAGGGTCAGGAATTTGACGGTGAAGTCAAGTCACTCACCTCCTACGGTGCGTTCGTCGATCTCGGCGGCGTGGACGGCATGGTCCACAACACCGAGCTGTCCTGGCTCCGGATCAAGCATCCGTCCGAGGTAGTCTCCGTAGGCGACGTGATCCACGTCACCGTAAAGGCGCTGGACAGAGAAAAGAAGCGCGTTTCCCTCTCCTACAAGACCGACGGAATGAATCCGTGGAACCAGTTCAAGGAGAAATACAGCGTGGGCGACGAGGCGGACGTGAAGATCGTCAGTCTCATGCCTTTCGGCGCGTTCGCAGAGCTTGTTCCCGGCGTCGACGGCCTGATCCACATCAGCCAGATCACCGATCACAAGATCGCCACTCCCTCCGAAGTGCTGAAGACCGGCGATATCGTCCACGTGAAGATCACCGACGTGAACGAGGCGAACCACCGCATCAGTCTCTCGATCCGCGCTCTGATGGAACTCCCCGAGGACGCGCCCGTTGAGGACGGTGCTGAGGAAGAAGCTCCCGTTGTGGAAGCTCCCGCCGAGGAAGCTCCCGTTGAGGAAGCTCCCGCCGAGGAAGCTCCCGCCGAGGAAGCTCCCGTTGAGGAAGCTCCCGTTGAGGAAAAACCCAAGAGGACCCGCAAGAAGAAGGTCGAGGAACCCGCTCCCGAGGAAGCTCCCGCGGAGGAAGCTCCCGCCGAGGAGACCCCGGCTGAATAAGCGTACGTAAGAAAAACCCGCTCCGGCCATCGCCGAAGCGGGTTTTTTTGTGATTTGATAATATGAATCAATATCCGTTTGAAAACATTATCGCAGATGCAGTAGTAAGCGCATTACAGGTTGCGACTGAAGCGTTTATCATTGTTCCAGTGTCATCAAATTCAACTACCGCAATAATAGCTTCATCGTAATGATCCGTGTAATAACTTATATCAGGATTAATTGCAACCTCCCCTGATACAATAATGCAATAAACGTTATCTTCATTTTCAACCTCAAAATGTAACGCCTTTGTTTTCTCCGTTGTTTTTGTGTCATCCGGATTAAATACTTTTATCTGGTAACTGTCTATTAGCCTTGGTATAAGATCGTTGTAGGACATTGACCATATAGCATATTCGTGTCTCAACATCATAAACGCGTTTATTACCTGTTGATTTGAAAGATAGTGCTTGACTGGTTCAGTAACGACTGGTTCAGTAACGACTGGTTCAGTAACAACATAATGTTTTAAACCACTGCTATTTGTCCCCACGCAAGCAACTAGTGCCAGCAATGCTACCATTGCCAATAAGATCGCGATAATTCTTTTCATTTATCCTTTTCTCCTTCTTTTTCAAAAAATGTCACTTTTTTAAAGTGCAATTACATTATACCACACCCGAACACCCGCTTCGTAATATGGATTTTCCCTATATATAAGGAAAATCACGCAGAGTATGTATTATTGCGTGATATGTATTTTGATATCATATTGTAGCATACTATCATCTCTTTTGTCAATATATAATTATAACAAACAATGATATCGAGGTGATAATATGAAAAACGAGCCGCTGGTGATAAAAAAGCGCGGAGAGGACGGCACACGGATCATCACCGTGAGGATCAGGGAGGAGACGCTGTCGGAGCTGGACCGGATCGCGTCGGAGAGCAATCACTCAAGGAACGAACTTATAAATATCATCCTGGCTCACGGAGTCAAGACCATCGAAATACAGTAAAAAGAGCGGCGCCCCCGCTCTTTTTTGTTGTCAGATATAAAAACACTCTGCTGTTTCCGTACTTATAATACTATTAGTCCCATCATCCGCAAACCCCAATGCACTCTTTCTCTTCTAGAAGAGAAAGCCTGCACTGAAAGAGAAGTCGGAGGGGGACACGAGCCCGCTCTCTCCGCTCGGTCGAGCCGGGGCTACGCCCCGACGGTGAACTCTACGGAGAGTCTAAAGAAGTCGTTCATTCACTTCTCCCCTGTTGCGGTGCCCGAAATTCTTTGCTCGCCATTCGCTCGCAGAATGTCGACCGCTGCCACTCGCTCGCCTCCCTCCCCCTGCCACCGGCAGCGGTCGGCTCGCTCCCCCGCGATCTGCCCGAATACAAGAGCGTCAGTTGTATTGCCTTGTTTCTCACATAATCGAGATTTCGTTATCGGAAAGCGGATGATATTTTGAAGGGCGAAAACAGCCTTCCCCTCCGAGGAAAAGGCTGTTTTGCTTCGGCTAAATCGCTTTTAGAATAATCGCGGAAAGTATAACAAAGAGCTTTTCTATATCTCCGCCTCAACTGAAAACAACGTTATCGACGTTTTCCATTATTACATCATCTTTACTGAACGAACAGTTTTTAAAATAAATATTTCTTGCTTTTTTACTGTTATACCCGGCTATTTCAACTTTACTGCACGGATCGAACCCCTTATCGTAATTTATACTTCTGCCCGTGACCTCGACGTTTTCAAACGTGCAGTTTTCGATCAGCGGCTCTTCGTCCGCCGGCAAACCGTCGTCATTGTATCCGATTTTGATAATACAAATAGACGGGGCGGAGCAGTCTTTCATTACTATATCGCGTACGTACCCTCCCCTTTTGGAAGTGGATTTTATCAGGAGCCCGAGAATGGATCCTCTGAAGTCACAATCCCAGATCCTGACGTTTTCAATTCCTCCGCTCATTTCACTGCCTATGGCAAGAGCGTGACTGAACTCGCTGACGCAGTCAAAAATACGGATGTTTTTCGTCGGCCTTGCTATTACGTTCCCCTCCGGATTTTTCCCGGATTTTATGGCGACCGCATCGTCTCCCGTATAAAACGAACATGCAAAAAGCGTGCAGTTTTCGCTTGAATCAGGGTCCCATCCGTCACCGTTTGATATGCACCATGAATTGAATCTGCAGTGATCGGTAACAACGTTTTCGGAGTAGATCATGTGAACGTTCCAGCTGGCTGGATTCTCGAGAGTAAGCCCCGTGATCCTCACATTCCGACAGTTGCTGACGTTGATAAGCCGCGGCCTTGAACGTCCCGGAACGTATTCGTCTTCGTCTCCCGCAACAGTTTCATCAATAACCAGATCCAGATTTCTTTCGTATTCCGCCTTAACTACTGCATCGAACAGCTCCTGTCCTCCGCCAGATATTTTTCCTCCTCCGTAAATCAGAACGTCGCTGCATTCCGGTCCTTTTGTGTGATCCATATGTCCGATGTTGATCTGACTGCTGTAGCAAGGTCTTTCTATCCCCTCAAATCTGCTCGGGATAAAAGGAAGATAATCATCCGGGCATGACGTTCCCTGAAGAACAGCTCCCTCACATATGTGCAAAGCCATGTTACCGTGAAGACGGATAGCTCCGCAAATATACGTACCCTCCCGAAGAATGACCTCTTCGCCGTATCCGCACGCGTCGATCGCCGCCTGGATGGCACGGGTATCGGGCGTTACTCCGTCTCCCCTGGCGCCGAAATCACGAACGTCCAGAGCGCGTCTTCGCTGTTGTGTTTCACACTCTATCGAGGAAATCAGAGTACCGGACATATACAGCTCCGCTCTGTATCCGGTCCCGGGCTGAAGTTCGGTAAACGTTATATGCGTCTTTTCGGTGGTTTTGCGTATATTTCCGTTCAGAATTACGGTATACGGCGGAACGGCGTTTTCGGGTTTTTCCCAGTAGAACGTCAAACTGCTTTCAAGCGCCAGGCAAAACATCTCTTGTCCCATGATTATCCCCCTTATGCAGAACCGTGATCGTTCGTTCTGCTTTTTTTCTCAATAATATTGTAATGGAGCAAATCGGATGTGTCAATATCAAAATCAGCGAATCATAAAGGATACGTGTTCGGGCAGATCGCGGGGGAACTCCCGCTGAATAATCGAACATAAAAGAAACCCGCTCCGGCAATCGCCGAAGCGGGTTTTTTGTGGTGTGTTTTTATCCTTCACCTTTTTGGAACAAATTCAAGCTGTGTCGAACTTCCCGAGAGAAATTGCAGTGTCATATCGCATCTCATTCCTGCCATTTTGCAATACCAAGTATAAGAATTCTGTCCGCTCCATTTTTTTGAGTAATTACCGTACTTATTTATGAAATAGTCCAGAATATACGGATCACTTCCCATTCTTATATGGATCATGTCGATCTTGCCTTTTTCATCCAATCTAAATATGAGCTGATCGTCTGAAATTATTTTCCAATCCCCATAGTCCTCCACTTCAATATCTGATTCATAGATCTGATTTGCTTTTATGAATCTCTTTATTTCGGATTCCGTCATATCCCAGTTGAATGAATCATCGAAATAGCTAACAACCAGTTTATCATATTTTGCCGATCCGCATGCAACTATAGACATCAATGCTAAAATAGACAAGAACAATAGAAAGGTTTTTTTCATGTCAATGCTCCTCCTCATTAAAAGCAATCACTTGTCTAGGTGCTGTTTTTTTCTTTCCAGATATAGTTCCACAACAGAAAGGATCACGGAAACAAGCATAATAAATGAATAAAAATATAACAAGCCAGCCGGAAAAACAATATACTCAAAAAATCTATCTTCATAATAGATCTGTCCACAAAAATGAGTGAACATAGTGATATATGTTCCCACTTGAAGAACAGAAACCACCACGCCGATTATGGGATTTGAAAGTGGTGATACTCCTATCAATCGAATAAGAGTAATTATTATTCCAATTATTAACACGGCAAAAAAGACCCATCCGGTTTTCGTAAACAATCTTGTCCCGTAATAGAATGAATTCGCTGAATCCATAAACCTGGTCGAATAAAAGCTAGTTTCCAAGTAACCGCTAATCCAAATAGATCCGGTTACAAAAAACAGAATCGCCATGAGCATTTGCAGGAATACGTTGATCGCGGTCAGAACCCTGCCTTTCTCTTTCATTTTTCGTAATCCTTTCCCACTGCTCAATTATTTGCTCTTTCTAAGCGTAAAGGCTTCGTACGGAGCAGGACTGGTGAAAATATCTTTTTTTGAATCATAAATATAGTCACTGATATATCCATCATCAAACTCAATATGGACATTTTTCCCGTTATAAGTAACTTTCCCTTTTACTGAAACTTGTCCGTTCTTATCGTATTTAGTTACAGTATTTCCCTTAAATACGTATCTTGAGGAACCCATAGCTGTCATATTGATATCATTCGCATACAAATCATACGAACCTTTTGCTTTCCCAGCACAGGCCACGAGTAGAAGAACCGAAACCACTGCTAATATAATTGCGATTATTCTTTTCATTTTTTATTCTCCCCTTTTTAATATAATTTCACTTTTTTAAAGTGTAATACAATTATACCACACCCAAACGCCCACTTCGTAATATGGGTTTTCCCTATATATAAGGAGACCCGCGCGGCTGTTGTAATACTATATGATATGTAGTATGATATATGATTGTAGCATATTATCGTCGCTTTTGTCAATATATAATTATAACAAATATTGATAGCGAGGTGATAACATGAAAAACGAGCCGTTGGTGATAAAGAAACGTGGAGAGGACGGCACACGGATCATCACCGTAAGGATCAGGGAGGAAACACTGTCGGAGCTGGACAGGATCGCGTCGGAGAGCAATCATTCGAGGAATGAGCTTATAAATATCATCTTGTCGCATGGAGTAAAAAACATCGAAATACAGTAAAAAAGAGCAGTCGCCCGCTCTTTTTTTGTTGTTCATTAAATCGGCTTTGTTTGTAAAACAAAACTGTTTGTTATGCCTATCCACTATCTTTTTCGCCCTTTCTCTTTTGTAAAAGAAAGGGCAACAAAAAAACTCGAAGCGGGGAGCTGACAGTTATGTAAGTTGAAAATTGATTATGATACTTTACCTGCTATTTATGTATCATCAAAACCGTTTATCCCATCATCCACTGGTTTTTGCACTCTTTCTCTTCTAGAAGAGAAAGCCTGCACTGAAAGAGAAGTCGGAGGGGGCGACGAGCCCGCTCCCTCCGCTCGGACGAGCCGGGACTCCGTCCCGACGGCCCCCTCGCGGGCGGTTCTCGCTCCCCCCTCCACCCCCCGTTCGCGGTAAGTCCTGTGCGGATCAATCTCCGTCATCCCGCGTCTCGTTCGAACACGTATGCGTCAGTTGTTATGCGCCGCTTCCGTCATCATCGCGGGAAGTTATCGGAGAGCGTTTGTAATTTTCAGGAAATAATAAGGCCGCGGAGGATTCCGCGGCTTTATCAAAAATTCCACTGCTTTCTACTTTTTTCTTTTGGGCACGAGAGCTATGACAAGCGCGATCGCGGCTGCCGCGACGACCACCGCTGCGGCGATCCACCCCGCGGCGTGATCCTTATCCTTTTCCGTCATCTTCTCTCCTCCGCCTTTCACAACGCCGGGATCGGTCTCCATAGAGCCGCGGCCCTCGTTTTCGACCCGGTCGGTCATTCCGTTGATCCTGTCCCTGACGTCCTCGGCGCCCTCCTTCACGTCGTCCAGTCCTTTGCTGACGCCCTCTCCGATCTCCTGCGCGGCTCCTTTCCCGCTGTCGTCTTTTCCTTCCACGAATCCGTCGCCGTCAACGTCTCCGTCCGATGATCCGATATCCACGCCGGCACCTGTCTCCGCCGACACCCTCAAAGACCCCTGAAGAGTCATAAGCCACGTCGCGGCTATGAGAAGGATCATAGCCAGCAGAACCATCATACTTTTATTCTTTTTCATTCGATTTTCCGCTTCCTTTCGTTGTCCCGCGCGGACGGAACGCCGCCCGACGCCCGGTTTGTTCATTATTATTTGCCGCCCTCCCGCCGAATATACCTGTTTTTCTCTGCGGCTCCGTTTTATGGCGTGATTTTCTCTTCTTTTTTCTTGATTTAGCCCACGCGCCGTGGTAGAATAATATGTGATAAAGATCATTCATCATTCCACACCGAAGGACGTAGAATTTCATGAGTGAAGACAAGAAGAAAAGAATACGGAATTTTTCCATTATCGCCCATATCGACCACGGCAAGTCCACCCTCGCCGACCGGATCCTGGAGTTCTCCGACACTGTGGCGAAGCGCGACATGGAGGAACAGCTTCTCGACGACATGGACCTGGAGCGGGAGCGCGGCATCACCATCAAGGCGCGAGCCGTCCGCATCGACTACAAGGCGCCGGACGGGGAGACGTACATACTCAACATGATCGACACCCCCGGTCACGTGGACTTCAACTATGAAGTCTCCCGGTCGCTGAACGCCTGCGAGGGCGCGCTTCTCGTTGTGGACGCCACCCAGGGCATCGAGGCGCAGACTCTCGCCAACGCCTATCTCGCCGCGGACGCCGGGCTGGAGCTGGTCCCCGTGGTGAACAAAATGGACCTGCCCTCCGCCAATCTCGAAAAGGTCCGCGCCGAGATCGAGGACGTCATCGGCATTCCCGCCGAGGGATGCCCCGCCGTCTCCGCCAAAACGGGTCTCAACATTGCCGACGTGATGGAAGCCATCATAAAACAAATCCCCTCTCCCGGCGGCGACGAGGACGCGCCGCTGGAGTGCCTCATTTTCGACTCCGTATACAACAGCTACCTCGGCGTGGTGGTCTACATCCGCGTGGTGAACGGCACGCTCCGTCAGGGCGACGTCATAAAGCTCATGAGCACCGGCGCCGAGTTCGAGACCGTCGAAGTGGGCGTCATGGAGCCCTTCGGACTCAAACCGACCGGCATGCTCACCGCCGGCGAGGTCGGCTACCTCACCGCCTCAATCAAGAGCGTGGGCGATACCCGCGTCGGCGACACCGTGACCCACGCGGCGCGGCCCGCCCCGAAGCCCCTGCCCGGCTTCAAGCAGGTGCAGTCCATGGTCTTTGCCGGCATCTACCCCGCCGACGGCTCAAAATACAACGAGACCAAGGACGCGCTGGAAAAGCTCCGCCTCAACGACGCGGCGTTTACCTTCGAACCCGAGACCAGTATCGCTCTCGGCTTCGGCTTCCGCTGCGGTTTTCTCGGTCTGCTCCACATGGAGATCATCGAGGAGCGCCTTGAGAGAGAATTCAACCTCGACCTCATCACGACGGCGCCCAGCGTCATCTATAAGATCACGAAAAAGAACGGCGAGACCGTCATGATCGACAACCCCACCAACTACCCGTCCCCGGACGAGATCGAGGACGCCGCGGAGCCTGTGGTCAGAGCGTCTATCATCACCCCGTCGGAATACGTGGGCGGCCTCATGGACCTGTGCCAGGACCGGCGAGGCGTGTTTATCGACATGAAGTATCTCGACACGGAGCGGGTGGAGCTCCACTACCGCCTGCCCCTTAACGAGATCATTTACGACTTTTTCGACGCCCTGAAAAGCAGAAGCAAGGGCTACGCATCCCTGGACTACGAACTGGACGGCTACGAGAGCTCGAATCTCGTGAAGCTGGACTTCCTGCTCAACGGCGAGCAGGTGGACGCGCTTACGTTCATCGTCCACGCGGAGAAGGCGTATCCGAGAGCCCGGAAGATCGCGGAAAAGCTGAAGGAAAACATCCCGCGCCAGCTCTTCGAGGTGCCGATCCAGGCGGCCATCGGATCGAAGGTCATCGCCCGGGAAACGGTGAAGGCGCTCCGCAAGGACGTCCTCGCCAAGTGCTACGGCGGCGACATAACGAGAAAGAAAAAGCTGCTTGAAAAGCAGAAGGAAGGCAAAAAGAAGATGCGCCAGCTCGGCAGCGTGCAGATGTCGCCGGAGGCGTTCATGGCCGTGCTCAAACTGGGCGACGAATAATTCTCATTTCACGGAAAGGCGGATCAGGAAGATGCGCATCGATCTTTACGACAAAAAACGGCTCGGGATCTACGTCCACGTCCCCTTCTGCGCGTCGAAATGCGCCTACTGCGACTTCAATTCCTTCGTTCCCGACGACGGGGAGATCGTGACGAGGTACGTGGACGCCCTGTGCGCGCAGATGCGCGACTACCGGGACTCCGGGAAGAACTACGTGGCGGACTCCGTCTACATCGGCGGCGGCACCCCCACGTCCATCGACCCCCGGGAGCTGAAAAAGATCATCTCCTCCGTCCGCCGCAACTTCGACGTGTCGAAAAAAGCGGAGTTCACCGTGGAGGTGAACCCCGGCACCGCTTCCTATTCCACGTTCCGGATGCTGAAGCGAGCCGGAGTCACCCGTATCAGCATGGGACTCCAGTCCGCGGACAACAGAGAGCTCCATCTCCTCTCCCGGTGCCACACGAGGCAGGACTTCGTTGAGTCATTCCGCGCCGCGCGGCAGGCGGGCTTCGACAACATCAGCGTTGATCTCATGTTCGGCATCCCCGCCCAGACCCCCGACTCCCTCATGAAATCGCTGAACTTCGTCATGCGGATGGAGCCGGAGCACATCTCCCTCTACAACCTGAAGATCGAGCCGGGCACGCCGTTTTACGAAAACCGGCTGAACATCGCGCCCATCCTCCCGGACGAGGACACGGAGTACGAGATGTACTCCCGCGCCGTGGAGGCGATGGCCGCCCGGGGGTATATGCAGTACGAGATCTCGAACTTCTCCCGCTTCGGCTACCGGTGCATACATAATCTGAAATACTGGAACTGCGAGGAGTACCTGGGGTTCGGCGTCTCCGCCCACTCCTACTTCAACTCCAACAGATTCGCCTTCACGGACAACGTCGACGACTACATCGAGGCGGTGACAGACAAAAGCTCTTCCGTCCCCCTCACCTCCGAGAGCGAGATCCTGGAGGCCCGGGAGCGCATGGGCGAGTACATCATGCTCCGATTCCGCCTGAACGACGGCGTCGGCTCCGTGGACTTCGCGCGGCGGTTCGGCGTATCCTTCGAGTCCCTCTACGGGGGAAAGATACTGAAATATCTGAAAAACGGCCTTATGGAAAAAAGATCCGGCTCCTACGCCCTGACAACGAAAGGAATGTTCGTGTCGAACTATATCCTCTCCGACATTCTTGAGTTCGAGGATCTGGGGAGCGTCAGCCGAGAGCTGGTGTGAAAATGAACGACAGGATCAGGACAGTCAGAACGGACTCCTCCACAACCGAATACTTCACCTTCGGCGGCGGCGAAAACGTCGCCGTTATACTCCCCGGGCTCAGCGTGCAGAGCGTCACGGGCGCCGCGGAGGCGGTGGAGGCGGAATACGGAGTCTTCAAAGACGATTTCACCGTGTATCTGCTTGACCGGCGGCTCGATCCGCCTCCGGCGTACACGGTCCGCGACATGGCGGACGACGCCGAGGCGGCGATGGACGCCCTCGGCCTCCGTGACGTATGCCTTTTCGGCGCGTCCCAGGGCGGCATGATCGCCGCCGTGATCGCCGCGCGGCGGCCCGATCTCGCAGGTAAACTGGCTCTCGCCTCCACCGCTCTGACGGTAACGGATGAGGGCCTCGCCGTC
>JAEEGL012624355.1_pt1 | contig 10871 bp, 7 predicted proteins | sample 9134231 | NCBI WGS metagenome assembly JAEEGL01 (sample SAMN16246548, study PRJNA631951) | gut metagenome | biome: gut microbiome; feature: rumen; material: fiber-attached | host: Bos | place: Iran: Karaj | collected 2018-10
CTTCTACTACTACTCCGACCAGGTCACCATCGACATCATGGACGCCATCGTGTACTACCTGAGCCAGGTCGGCATTACGGCCGAGGCCGTGTACACCAGCAACTCCGTGGGCGACATCTACGAGGGCCGCACCGGTGACTTCGCGTACTTCGGACTGTCCGCCTTCGACAACACCAGCTGGTACGGAATGTACACCCGCGACAACATGGACGCGATGATCGGCTGCAAGGACATCTTCAAAGACGCCGTGAAGGAGCTGGAGACCGCCTACACCCCCGAGCTGTGGGCCGAGGCCATCACCAAGCTGCAGAACATGGACAAGGAGAACATCTTCTTCATCCCCGTGTACACCGCGAACTATGTGGCCTACACCAAGGACGGCCTGACCATCCCCGAGGACTGCCTGGGCAACACCTGGTACTTCTTCGACTATCAGTTCGAGGATTGGGACATCGCCGGATAAGGAAATCCATTGCGCGATGAGCGCAGGGTCGGCGGGGTCGTCCTGATAAGGCGGCTCCCGCCGACTTTTCTTAAAAACATCTGGCGAAAGGGGCGAGACGATGCTCAAATACCTGGGGAAAAAGCTGCTGACAATGGTCATCATGATCCTGGTCATCAGCTTTATCATCTTTTTCGCGTTGAACCATACAGGCGTGGACCCGGTGCTGTATACCATGGACATGGACACATACAGCAAAGAGGCTGTGGAGCTGGCCCATCAAAAGCTGGGCCTGGACGATCCCCTGGTGGTCCGCTATTTCCGCTGGCTGGGCGATATGCTTCAGGGCAACTTCGGCAAAAGTATCGCCAAGGGCTATACCATCAAGGACGGCGTTATCTCCAAATGGCCCGCGTCCCTGGAGCTCTCCCTGTCGGCGCTCGTGCTTTCCACCATCATCGGTTTGACCATCGGCATTCTTTCGGCGTTCTGGCAGAACAGTGCCATCGACTATTTCGGACGTTTCTTCGCGGTTTTGGGCAATTCGATGCCCAGCTATTTCTTCGCGCTGGTGCTGGTGCAGATCTTCTGCGTGCGCTTGAACCTGCTGCCCTCAGGCGGCCGAATACCCGTGGGCTCCGTAACTTTCTGGGACAGGATACCAAACCTGATCCTTCCCGTGCTGGCCATGACCATTCCCATGTGCGGCAACCTGATGCGCTATACCCGCAATACCATGCTGGACGTGGCAAACCAGGAATACGTCAAGACGGCCAGAAGCAAGGGCATCACGGAATGGAAAGTATACATCCGGCACATCTTCCGCAACAGCCTTCGCCCCATCGTAACGGTGCTGCTGTTCCGCATGAGCATGCTGATCGGCGGATCGGTGGCCATCGAGACGATCTTCGGCTGGCCCGGCATGGGCACTGTGCTGACTGCGGCGGTTACCTCCAGCGACTATCCCGTGGTCATGGCAAACGCGCTGGTGACGGCGATCATGATGCTTACCATCAGCTTCCTGGTGGATCTGTTCACCGCCCTGCTCGACCCGCGCGTGCGATTGGAGGCATAATATGCAGAACGTGAATGTGACTCAAAACCTGGCGAGCGCGAAAAAGAGCGGAACCAAGCTCTGGAAAAAGCGCATCCGCAGGTTTGTGAATAACAAGCTGGCGATGTTCGGCCTCATCGTGCTGGCGATTTTCATCCTTGCCGTCATCGCGGCGCCCCTGATCTCCCCCTGGGATCCCATGGAGCCCAACTTCCGGTCACAGTTCCAGGGCCCCAGCAAGGAGCACTGGCTCGGCACCGACAGCCTCGGCCGCGACCTGCTGGCCCGAATCCTGTACGGCGGGCGCACATCCATGCTCATCGCCGTTACCAGTTCGCTGCTGGGTTCCGGCATCGGCGTCATTCTGGGCGCCATCGGCGGCTACTACGGCGGCCTGCTGGACAAGCTGCTGGTGCGCATTTCGGAAATTTTCTATTGCTTCCCGCAGCTGATCCTGGTGCTGATCGTGATGGCCTTTATCGGCCCCGGCACGTTCAACCTGATTTTGATTTTCGCCGTAACGGGCTGGACGGGCACATTCCGTCTGGTCCGCGCCGAATACATCGCCCGCCGCGAGGAGACCTACGTGCAGGTGTGCGAGGCGTTCGGCATGAGCAAGAAGACCATCATGTTCAAGCAGATCCTGCCCGCGGTGCTGAGCATCGTGGTGGTTCAGGTGACGATGAACATCCCCGGCTACGTCATGAGTGAGGCCGGCCTGAGCTTCCTGGGCTTCGGCGTTCCCATGACGGTTCCCACCTGGGGCACAATGCTGAACGCGGCGAAGTCCAACAAGATACTGCTGTACAATCCCAACCTGTGGATCGTCCCCGGCGCGGCGATCTCCCTGTTCGTCCTTGCGATGAACTTCTTCGGAGACGGCCTGCGCGACGTGATGGATCCGCGCCAGCAGTGACGGGGGTGCGAGTATGGCAAACGAAGTCGTATTGGATGTCAAGAACCTTTGCACCAGCTTTGTCACGGACAAGCATGAGACAAAGATCATCAAGAACGTGTCCTTCCAGCTCAAGAAGGGAACCACGCTGGCTGTGGTGGGTGAATCCGGCTGCGGCAAGAGCGTGACCGTGCACTCCGTGGTGCGCCTGATGCCGAAGAACGCAAAGATCCAGTCGGATCACGTGATCTACCGCTCCTTCAAGGGCGACGCGCCGAAGGAATACCGCCTGGACAAAATGTCCAACTACGGGCGAGAGATGCGCTCCCTGCGCGGCCCGGAGATTTCCATGATTTTCCAGGACCCCATGGCGTCGCTGAACCCCGTGTACAAGATCGGCGCGCAGATCTCCGAAGGCCTGCTGGAGCACAACCCGCACATGAAGAAGAAGGAAGCCTGGGAGCGCTCGGTGGAAATGCTGAAGAAGCTGGGCATCCCGGCGGCGGCGGAGCGCGCGCAGGCGTATCCCCACCAGCTGTCCGGCGGCATGAAGCAGCGCGTGGTCATCGCCATCGCCATGATCTGCAATCCGGAGATCCTGGTGGCGGACGAGCCCACCACGGCGCTGGACGTGACCATCCAGGCGCAGATCATGGAGCTGATGAAGCAGCTGCAGACGGAGCTGCACAAGTCCATCATCCTCATTACCCACAACATGGGCCTGGTGGCGGAAATGGCGGACGAGGTTGTGGTCATGTACATGGGCCGCATCGTGGAGAAGGGCGTCATCGCTGATATCTTCAACAACCCGCTGCATCCCTATACCAAGGCGCTGCTGGCCTCCGTGCCCGTGCTGGGCATGGAAAACGGCAGGGAACTGGTGACGATTCCCGGCAGCACCCCCAACCCGGACGACCTGACGGAAGGCTGCGAATTCGCGGACCGCTGCTCCGAATGCACGGAACAGTGCCGCAAGGGATTCATCCATGCCTATGAGGTGACGGAGGGGCACTGGGCCAGATGCCTGAAATACGAAGGCGCTAAGGAGGTGGACTGAGATGGAGGGACAGCCAATCTTCCGACTGGATGACATGAAGGTATGGTTCCCGATCACGAAGGGCTTCCTGAAGCGCGTCGTCGGCTACGTCAAGGCCGTGGACGGCGTATCGCTGGAGTTGAACCAGGGCGAGACGCTGGGCATCGTGGGCGAATCCGGCTGCGGCAAGACCACGCTGGGCAAGGCCATGATGCTGCTGGAAAAGCCCACCGGCGGCAAGGTGGAATTCCTGTTTGACGGCAATTACAAGGACATCACCGCCTTCAGCAAGGAAGAAGTCCTGCGCTTCCGCAAGTGCGTGCAGATGGTGTTCCAGGACCCGTATTCGGCCCTGAACCCCATGAAGAAGATCTACACCGCCATGGAGGAGCCGCTGATCATCCAGGGCATCAAGAGCAAGACCGAGCGCGAGGGAATGATGGAGACGGCGCTGAAGCTGGTCAACATTCCCAGCGATTATCTGTTCAAGTATCCCCATGAGTTCTCCGGCGGCCAGCGCCAGCGCGTGTGCATCGCCCGCGCTATGGAGGTCAACCCCGAGGTGCTGGTGTGCGACGAGGCCGTTTCCGCGCTGGACGTGTCCATTCAGGCCCAGGTGCTGAATCTGATGAAGAAGATCCAGCGCGAACGCAACCTGACCTACGTGTTCATCGCCCACGACCTGTCCGTGGTGCAGTACATGAGCGACCGCATCCTGGTGATGTACCTGGGCAAGGCGGTTGAGATGGCGGATTCCAAGGCGCTGTACGCGGAAACGCTGCATCCCTATACGAAGTCGCTGCTCTCGGCCATTCCCGTGCCGGTGCTGGGGCGCAAGAAGGAGCGCATCATCCTGAAGGGCGACGTGCCCAGCCCCATCAACAAGCCCGCCGGCTGCCCGTTCCACGAGCGCTGCGATCAGTGCATGTCCGTCTGCGAAAAGGAGGACCCGCCGCTGATGGACCGCGGCGACGGCCATTTCGTGGCCTGCCACCTGTACAAGTAGCGTTGCGCCGCGGGGGAACCCCGGAAGGAGAGGAATATGCTGAACATCGGCTCGGACCGGGAATGCTTCTGGGATGAATACCTGATCGATCCCGCAAAGACGACGGCTGAGTTTTTGGTGCACCATCCCGTGCGCCGGGAGGCGGTCATCCGCCACGACGCGCCATGGGAGGGCGACGGCTGCAACTATCACTGTGTGTTCAGGGACGGCGGCGTATACAGGATGTATTACAACGCCAACGAGATGATCAGCTCGGACAAGCAGCAGCACACCGTGGAGGACAACAAGATCTGCTACGCGGAGAGCCGGGACGGCCTGAACTGGACAAAGCCGGACCTGGGCATCTGCGAGTTCGACGGCTCCACCCAAAACAACATCGTCATCGACAGGAACTCCATCCCGCACCTGGACAACTTCTTCGTGTTCCGAGACGATAATCCCGCGTGCCCAGCCGACCGGAAGTACAAGGCCATCACCCGCCACAAAAAGGCGCTTTACTGCTTTTACAGCGCGGACCCCTGGCACTTCCGGGAGGGCGACCTGATCACGGCGGAGGGCTATTTCGATTCCCTGAACGTGTTCCTGTGGGACGCCCGGGCGGGGCTGTACCGAGGCTATTTCCGCGGTTTCCACAACGTGCCCGGCGACGACTGGAACGCGGGCGTGCGGGACATCCGCTACATCGAATCCACGGATTTCGTCCACTGGACGGACCCGGTGATACTGGATTTCGGCGGCGCGGAGGATTTCCCCCTGTATACCAGCGTGGTTTCCATCTACGAGCGCGCGCCGCAGATGCTGATCGGCTTCCCGACCCGCTATGTGGAGCGCCACGCATGGAACGGCAGCTTTGAGGAACTCTGCGGAAAGGAAAAGCGGCAGGAGCGCATCCGCCTGCATCCGCGCTATGGCCTGACCATCACGGACTGCGTTTTCATGTGCTCCCGGGACGGCGCCCACTACAGGCGCTACGACGAGGCGTTCATCCGACCCGAACCGGAGCACCCCTGCAACTGGGTCTATGGAGACTGCTATCCCGCGGTGGGCTGGGTGCCCACACCTTCGTCCATCGAAGGCGCTGATCCGGAACTGTCCACATACCTGCCGGACAACCACTGGATGAGCATCCCATCGGTGCTGTATCGCTACACCATCCGCGCGGACGGCTTCGTGTCGCTGCACGCGGGGGCGAAGGAGCGGGAGATCGTCACCAAGCCTTTCATTTTCAACGGAAGCGAACTCACCATGAACCTGGAAACCTCTGCCCGGGGATACATCTATGTCGCCCTGGAGGCGGAGAACGGAACCAAAGCAGAGAGCTGCGAGACCTTCGGCAATTCCATCAACCGGAAGATCGCCTTCGACGATCCGGAAGCTGTGAAGCGCATGGCCGGGAAGCCGGTCACCATGCGCATCCGCATGCTGGACGCCGATGTGTACTCCGTCCGGTTTTGCTGACAACCAAAGATGAAACCCTGAGCCGCGGGGTCGGTCACGCGCTGACTGGCCCCGCGCTTTGAACTGTCAGGGCCGGATGCGCAAGGCCTTTATGAACAGCCCTTCCGGGCATCGCGCGATGAACCGTACATGCATGAAGCAGCAAAGCAAAAAGGAGGAGGACAATGGATACAATGAACATCGGAACCCGCAGGGAAGTGCTGTGGGACGAGGAACTGATGGACCGGGCGGAGGGCGTCACGGTCAAAATGCACCGTCCCGAATACCGCGGCCTGGCCTTCACCTGCGACAAGCCCTGGGAGGGCAGCGTTTGCGGGTATTTCTCCCTGTTCGCGGATGAAGGGCAGTACAGGATGTACTACAGGGGCTCCGACATGCCCGTGACGGAAGAAAAGAACCCGCCGCGCCACGAGACGTATTTCTGCGCGGCCCAGAGCGCGGACGGCAAGACATTCGAGCGCGTGAACGTGGGGTTGGTCCCCTTCTGGGGCACTAGGGACAACAACATCCTCATCCGCGGGATCCGGGACAACATGTTCTTCTTCCGGGACAGCAACCCGGCCTGCCCGCCGGATGAGCGCTACAAGGGCCTGGCGTCCGACGTGGACGATTCCCAGGCGCTGAGCTACTTCAAGAGCGCCGACGGCATCCATTTTGAAAAGGTGCGCGTGCTGGTGGACGACGGCGCGTATGATTCCCTGAACGTCGCCTTCTGGAGCGCTGTGGAGAAGAAGTACTACATCTTTTACCGGGGCGTGCACGGCGAGGGCACGCTGAACGGCAAGTGGGCGCCCAGCGCGGGACACGAACGGCACAACGCGCTGATCCGGGACGTGCGGGTGCGCTTCTCGGAGGATTTCGTCAATTGGTCTGAGCCCAGGATGATCGAATTCGTGCCCCAGCGGGAGGACATCGAGCTGTACACCAACCAAGTGCAGCAGTATTACCGCGCGCCCCACATGATGATCGGTTTCCCCGTGCGCTATGTGGACCGCTATCGGGACGCGAAAAATTACCCCCATCTGCCGGACTGGAAGCAGCGCGAAGTCATGATTCGCCGCCTTGGCCGCGAGGGCACGGCCATGACGGATTCCGCCATCATGACCTCCAGGGACGGCCTGCATTTCCGCAGGACGGAGGAGGCCTTCCTCACCCCCGGCCCGGAGCACGGCAAGAACTGGTTCTACGGCAACTGCTATATCGCCTACGGCATGACGGAGACCGCGTCGGACATCCCCGGCGCGCCCAACGAGATCTCCATCTTCAACCCGGATTATTACCGCTCGGACAACGTGATCCTGAACCGGTACGCGGTGCGGCTGGACGGCTTCTTCTCCTGGAGGGCCGACTACGAGCCCGGCCGTGTGGTGACCAGGCCCATCGTGTTCGAAGGCAACGCGCTTTCCATCAACTTTGCCACGTCGGCGTTTGGATATGTCCGCATCCGCCTGCTGGACGAGGACGGGAACGCCATCGAGGGCTGCGATTCCGGCAAGCTGTTCGGCGACAGCGTGGACCGGGAAGTGGACTTTGACGCGCCGCTGAAGGCGCTGGCGGGAGAGGCAGTCCGCATGGAGATCACCATGTCCGACGCGGACTTCTATTCCTTCCGGTACCATCATATCCCGGAGGCCCTGTAATCCCCGGCTCCGAATACGCCCTTAAAAACGCTGACAGCGGAATGGGGATGAAGAAAGCATTCAGGCGATGGAGCTGGACATCGGCGGTGCGGATATTGAAGCAATCTTGCAGGAAGCCACGAAAAGCATCGAAAGAGTGTGAGGCGGCGCGATGAAAAAGGCAACAAAACGTATTTTGACACTTGCGCTGATTCTGGCGGTAATTTGCATCGGGTGCCGATTGCTGATGCGCAATACCTATGTTGTAACAGTTCCGGTGTATGCCAGGGAAATCCAGGAACAGGACATTCATTTTTCAGAAGAGAACCCCGGAATCATCGGGCATGGGGATCCTCAGGTGCGGGATGGGTACATTCGCATTCCCATCCATCCCATACGGAGTGGAAGTACCTATGTAGAACTTCAGGACGCTGACGGAAACGATATAGGCATGCTGTCGCTGGATGTAGACTTCATCGGCACCGTCTATGACCGCTCTTCCGGCGGCTTCACCGGTGATTGGCTGGTGCTGGCGGCATTCACAGTCTTCTGTCTATTGGTGGCCGTTATTATGTTCTCTGCATACCGGAGTACAAAGGGTCCGGCGTTTTACACTTACGGCACGATCTACGCTGCGGGCTTTTCGCTGTTTGCATTGTTGACAGGCGTGACGATGCTGGCGGTCACGCTCCAGCGCGCGATTTCTCCCGACCACTATACCATGTTCTCCGCTTATAGTATGATTTCCAGCGCCAGCTGGCAGTTCATGATGCTTACCGCGCCGTTTGTGCTGACCTTCGCGGCGGCAATGGCGGCGAGCAACGTCGCGCTCCTTCGGCACGAGGGGTTCAGTCCGAAGAATGCGCTGGGTATCGGCATCGGTTTCATACTGATCCTCGGTGAAACGCTGGCTTTCTTCCTGTACGGACGCAATGTTTCCGGCTCGGAGTGGGAGGTCAGGCTTTGGAATACGCTTTGCAACATCTACGCGACGGGCTTTGCATGGTTTGAATGCATGCTGGTCGGGGCCATCGTCTGCGCCCTGAAAGCGGCACGTCACGTTCCGGATTTGGACGCGGATTGCATACTGATTCTCGGCTGCAAATTCCGAAGGGACGGCACGCTGACGCCTCTGCTCAGGGGCCGAGTGGACAAGGCCATCGAGTTCTGGCAGCGACAAAAGGAGATGACCGGCAAGGAAGCAATGCTGATCCCCTCCGGCGGCCAAGGCACTGACGAACCCATCTCTGAGGCAGAAGCCATGCGCAGGTATATCGAGGCACAAGGCATTCCTTCCAACCGCGTTGTCATGGAGGATCAGTCCCGCAATACCTTTCAGAACATGGAATACAGTAAGGCGCTCATCGAACGGAATGGCAGGAACAAAAAAGTCATCTATGCCACCACAAACTATCATGTATTCCGAAGCGGCGTGTGCGCGAATCAGGCGGGCCTGCCAGCAGAAGGCGTGGGCAGCCGGACAAAGTGGTGGTACTGGCCGAACGCTTTTATGCGAGAGTGTGTCGGGCTGATGCTCAACCACATCCCCCAGGAGCTTCTGCTGCTGGTGTTGATGATACTGTTCTTCGGCGCGCTGTCCCTGGCGTTGGGATAAGAGTTGTATTGCCATAGGGCTTTTGAATCATCATCGCCTGATTCATCGTAAATCCATCTTTAACGGTTTCCCAAGACGAGTTGCGCTGGACAATCCCCATGTCTCCGATGCGGCTCCGGTTGTCGCACCAGATGTGACAGACACTGCAATATCGGGAAAGGATATCAATGCATATTATCGTGCGCAAGGATACAGAGACCGGAGAAAAACGCGGAACCTTCTCTCTGTATGTCCGCTGATTGCGCACCGGCTGATTGTGGGGCGCGGTATATGCGTTTTGCATATCTTGCTCTTTTAGGCATGGTATGGTATAATACTTCCGGTGAACCAAAGGGTTTGGGTACTTGGGAAATTCGTATATACGGTTGAAGGGATCCGTTTATCTATCAATTATGGCGCAATTCCATGCTGATTCCCGTTCCTTCCTCTATTGCGAACGGAGTTTGTTGACCATATGAAGACGGGAGGCGTAAGCGTATGCTGTTCAATGATCCCAGAAATTTCAGAGATGAGATGGTCAGAGGGTATGTAAAGGCATTCTGCGGCTATATCATGGAGGTTCCCGGCGGCGTGGTCAGCGCGCAGGAAACGCCCAAGGGCAAGATCGCGGTCATCAATGGCGGAGGCTCGGGGCACTATCCTGCCTTTTGCGGTATCGTTGGCCAGGGCTTCATGGACGGCACGGTGGTGGGCAATATCTTCACTTCACCGTCCACAGAGGATGTCTACAGCGTGGCGAAGGCCGTGGAAAACGGCGAGGGCATATTCATCGTCGGCGGCAACTATGCGGGCGACAAGATGAATTTCAACCTGGCCCGGGACCGCCTGATCGCCGAGGGCATCGACGCGCGGACCTTCTACATCACGGACGACATCGCCAGCGCATCGAAGGACGAGGTTGAAAAGCGGCGCGGCAACGTGGGCACCTTCACTGTGTTCAAGGCGGCGGGCGCGGCCGCGGCGGCGGGGTACGGCTTTGACGATTTGGAGCGCGTGACCTCAAAGGCCAACGATATGACCCGCACCATGAGCATCGGCTTCCGGGGCTGCAAACTGCCCGGGGAGACTGAGCCGAAGTTCCATGTGCCTGCCGGCAAGATGGAGGTGGGCCAGGGCATCCACGGCGAGGCAGGCGTCTATGAGGACGACCTGCGGTCCGCTGCGGAGATCGGCAAGCTGCTGGTGGAGCGCGTGCTCTCGGAGAAGCCGGACGGCGCGGGCAAGAGAATCGCCGTGATCCTCGATGGCCTCGGCGCGACGAAATACGAGGAACTGTTCGTCGTGTGGGGAACCGTGGCCGACTCCCTTGAAGCGGCTGGCTATGAATTGGTTGAGCCGCAGGTGGGCGAATTTGTCACCAGCCTGGACATGGAGGGCATCGCCCTGGCAGTGACCTTCCTGGACGACGAGCTGGAGAAGCTCTGGAAGTATCCCTGCAATACGCCGGCGTTCCGGAAAGGGAACTCGGAAAGCTGCATGTCCCGCAGGAAGCTGAGCGACACGGCGCGGAAGGCAACCGCCTATGAAAAGGGATCGGAGGCCTCCATACGGGCAGCGGAGTATATCGTGGATGCCCTTGAACGGGTCAACAAAACAATGATCGACGCGGAAGCGCAGTTGGCGAAGATCGACTCCGTCGCCGGCGACGGCGATCACGGGCGCGGCATGGTACGCGGCACGACCTACGCCTGGGAAGCCGCCAGGGAGGCCCTTGCCAACGGCGCGGCGGCGGGCTCGGTGTTGGCC
>JAEEGL013817489.1_pt1 | contig 10871 bp, 5 predicted proteins | sample 9134231 | NCBI WGS metagenome assembly JAEEGL01 (sample SAMN16246548, study PRJNA631951) | gut metagenome | biome: gut microbiome; feature: rumen; material: fiber-attached | host: Bos | place: Iran: Karaj | collected 2018-10
ATGATCGCGACGGCGGCGTTCTTCGCGCCGCTGATCGTCACCGTTCCTTCAAGCCGTCTGCCGCCGTGGATGCTGTAAAAAGAATTGATCATTTAGATTCTCCGATCCCCGTGTTCCGGGGGAATGCTTTCTTATTAGTTTAACGGATTTTGGGCGTTCCGTCAACCGTTCGCGCCCCATTCGACGCCGTACTGCGCGCCCCAGTTTTGAAACGTGCCGTCCCGCTGCCAGTCGTAGAAAAATGCATCGCACACCTCAAGCAGAACCGAATCGCGCTTCGCGATCGCATAGTACGGGATCTTGCCGATGTCAAAAGACAGAATCTGCGTACGCGCTTCGTGCCACGACGCCGCAACGGACCGCGGCAGACACACGGCGTCTACCGTACCGGCGCGCATCATAACCCGCATCGAGTAGTAGTCCGCCGCGGGATGCACGACCATTTCGGGCTCGACCGATTCGAGGTACTTGTCCAGAAGCGTTTCCGACGGCGTGTTTTCCAGAACCGCGACCGTTTTGCCGCGAAGCGAGGCAAACGGCTCATAGGCGAGGATCACGCAAGGATCGGTGAAGAACGGGACCGTGCCGCTCTGAAACGCTTCCTGCGGGAATTCCTGCATACTCATCAGCACCAGATCGAGCTCGCCGTCGCTCATGCGCCACGGCGCGGTGTATCGGTCGACCGGCACAAACGACACACCCTCCGTATGCCCGAAAATCAGCGTCGCCAATTCGTCCGCAACCGCTTTTTCATAGCCGTCGCCGTTTGCGAAGAGCCCCGGGATGTTCTCGTCTACGCCGATGCGCAAAACGCCGGCGCTCTTGATTACATCGAGCTCGGGATTCGACAGCACGGATGCCGCCGGGCGGTTGATCAGCACCAGCACGGCGACGAACAATATGACGACGGCCGCCGCCAGAATCGGCTTGATCGGAAGCCGTTCCTGCCAGCCCGGCCGCAGCAGCCGTTTCTTTTTCGGTTTCAGTTCTTCGTTGAATTTTGTTTCCACGTCGTCGCGGGCTCCGCTTTCCTTCGTTTCGTTTGTGTCATTCTATCCTACCCCAATCTTATTATAACAAACAATTCGAAAATAGGAAAGAAGAAACCTATACAAACGCGTGAAAAAATCGTATAATATAACCATCATCGAAAAAAGGGGATTTATATGCGCTTATTTATCGCCGTGCCGCTGCCGAAGGACGTGCAGCGCGCCGTTTACACCGCGGAGGAGGGCCTCAGAAGCGTCAGCGCGTCGGGTCGGTTCGTACCGTTCGGGAATCATCATATCACGCTGCGGTTCTTAGGCGAGACCAACGCTCTTGCCGACGTCGCCGCCGCCATGCACGAGGCGGTGAGGGACGCGCGGCCGTTTACACTGCGGCTCGGCGCGCTCGGTTCGTTCACCCACGGCGGCGCCCGGACAAGCTATCTTTCCGTAACCGGCGATCTTGACGAGCTCAACCGCATCCATGAAACGCTCGAAGCCGCGCTGTACGAATACGGCTTTGCGGGCGGCAAGGTGCGGTTTTCTCCGCATATCACGCTGGCCCGCGCGGTCGAGTTCAGCAGGGATCTTTCCGCCGTCCGTGTCCCGAACGCGGCGTTTGCCGTGCGTTCGATCGTGCTGTTCGAAAGCGTCAACGAAAACGGGCGCATGGTCTACACCCCCGTTCATACGGAGACGTTTTGATTCGGTCTGTTGAAAATCCTTTCAACAGGCCGGTTTACGGATTTCGCCTGTCATCTTACGGAGAATGCGAGCGGCGAAATCCGCAGGGAGCCAAATGCACCGCGTATGTCGCTGCATTTGACGATTGACAGCCTGTCGTTCTTCTTTCGAAACCGGTTCGCGCGCGCCTGCAGCGCGCTTGCGCAGTCCGGGGATACGGAACAGGCATGGCAGAACAGGTCCATCCTGTAAGGAGGCTTTATGGCATCTTTAACCATTTTCCGCGGCGGGGCGCACACCGGCAAGAGCACCGCGCTGTACGATCGCATCCGCGCGCATAAAGAAGCGGGAGAGCACGCGATTCTGCTCGTGCCGGAACAGGCGACGTACGCCGCGGAGCAAAAGCTTTGCAGCGCGCTCGGCGGACTTTTGGGCGTCGAGGTTTACAGCTTCGAACGGTTTTCCGAACGGCTTTTGTCCCGCTTTGGCACGTCGAAGCCGTTTCTTTCGGTCGAAGGACGGCACATGGTCCTGCGCCGCGCGGCGTACCGGCAGCGCGCGAAGCTGACGGTCTTTGCGCGCGTTTCGCAGGCGCGCGGGTTTGCGCAGACGATGGACGAGTGGATCGGACGGTTCAAGCAGAGCTGCATCACGCCGGACGATCTTGAAACAGCGCTTGTTGCGCTCGACCCGGATTCGCTCCTGTACCGGAAGCTGCATGATATTCTTCTGATCTACCGCGAAAGCGAAGCGTTTCTTGCATCGCGGTATCTCACCGCGCAGGATCTTCTGACCGCGGCGCTTGCGACGCTTTCCGACGCAGGTCTATCCGACACATTTCTCTATGTTGACGATCTCGACCGTCCGCGCGAGCAGGTCATGCGGTTTTTGAAGGGACTGATCGCACACGCAAAGGGCGTCATCGTGACGCTGCGCGCGGAGGACGATCCGAGCCTTTCCGCCCTGTTTGCGCAGGAAGAGGCGCGGGAGGCGGCGCTCTCGGCATTTTGCGCCGAGCGCGGCATCCCGGTCAGAACGCGCGTTTTCGATACGCAGAGCGCAAAGGTCGATCCGGCGCTTCAGCATCTCGGCCGGGAGCTGTTTTCCGCAGAACCGACGCCGTATCCGACTGCGACCGGCGCGGTGACCGTGACGGCGTACGGCACGCAGACGCTCGAGGCGGAGTTGACCGCCGACCGCATTCAGGAGCTTCTGAAGGCGGATCCGTCGCTGACGTATTCCGATATTGCGATCGTTGTCTCCTCGCTGGAAACGTATGCGCCGCTTCTGCGCCGCACGTTCCGGCTGCGGAACATTCCGCTGTTTTTCGATGCTGCGCGCCCGATCCTCGGACACGCGGCAACCGATTTTGTGCTGTCCTCGGTCCGTGCCGCGGTCAGCTCGCTGAACGTGAACGACGTTCTGCACGTGCTGAAGAGCGGTTATGCAGGCGTGCCTGCCGCAGACATTGAGATCTTTGAAAACTATCTGCTGCGCTACGGCCTGTTCGGAAGCGCGCTCACGGAGCCGCTGACCGTTGGCGAAGTGCCGGAAGCGGCGGAGCGGACGCGCGCCGCGTTTGTGCCGGGGCTTCTGACGCTCAGGGACGCGCTCGCGAAAAAGACCGCGGGCGAAAAGATCCGCGGCGTCTATGCCTATCTCAAAGAAACGGGGCTCAGGGACCGGCTTTCCGCCGAGGCGGAATCGCTGCTTACGGCGGGTGAAGCGCAGGATGCGCAGATCTACGCGCAGATGTGGAACACGCTGATGACGATGTTTTCGCAGATCGACGCGATCATGGGCGATGTACCGATGGGAAGTCAGGAGTTTGCCGCCCTGCTCGAGGAAGGGCTTTCGAGCTATCAAATCGGCGTGCTGCCCGGCAAAAAGGACCAGGTCGTGCTCGGCGATCTTGTACGTACGCGGCTGAACCGCAGCCGAGTCCTGTTCCTGCTCGGATGTACCGAAGGTCTGTTCCCGCCGGCAAGAAGCGACGACGCGCTTATAAACGACGCGGAGCTTCTTCGCATGGAAAGCAGCGGGCTTTCGGTCTGGGGCAATTCGGCGCTTCTTTCCGCGGCCGATCGGCTGCAGCTTTATACGCTTCTTACGAAGGCGACCGATCGCATCTTTTTCTCATATCCGTTTGCGGGCGCATCGGGCGATCTTGTCGCGTCGCCGATCATACGCACGGTCGAGGCGCTGTTCCCGCATCAGAAAACGCAGGCGGTTCTCGTCCGCGGCGAGGACGCGCTGCCCGCAAACGCCGAAACGGGGTTTTATACGCTGTCCGAGCTTTTGCGCGCTTATCGCACCGAGGGGCATATCGCAAAACAGCTCCCGGCGCTTCTCGAATACTATAAACACGATCCCGCATACGAAAAAGCGACCGAGGCGCTTTTGGACGCGCGCGCCGGCACGCGGGCGGAAGCGCAGATCGGCAAAGAGCTTGCGAAAAAGCTGTACGGCGAAGCGCCTTCGATGAGTGCGAGCAGGCTTGAGCAGTTTGCGCGGTGTCCGTTTGCGCAGTATCTACGCTACGGACTGCGCGCCGAGGAGCGCAAGGAGGCGACGGAACGCGCGGACAACGTCGGCACGTTCCTGCACGACGCGCTGGACCTGTTCGTAAAGACGGCGCAAAGCGACGGAAGGGATCTGAAGACCGTGACGAACGCCGAGGCGGACGCAATCCTCGACCGCATTCTGCCGCCGCTGATCGCCGCGCATAACGACGGGATCTTCGAGCGAAATCTTCGGCAGCGCGAGGCGCTGATCGTGCGCATCCGCATGATTCGCTGGTGCGTGTATTCCGTGCTGCGGCAGATCCGCGAGGGCCGGTTTACGGTCGCCGCGACCGAAGCGGAGTTCGGCGTCGAGGGCGGTCTGAACCCCGTTTCGCTGGTTCTCTCCGACGGTACGCGCATCCGTATCTACGGCAAGATCGACCGCATCGACCGCACGGCGGACGGTTCGATGTTCCGTATCGTGGATTATAAGACCGGCAGAAACCACACGTTCGATCCGACCAAGTTCCGCAGCGGCGAAACGATCCAGCTCCCGCTGTATCTCGAAGCCGCGAAGCAGCTCGGCGGCGAGGCCGTCGGGATGTACTATATGCCGCTCTCCGCGGACGCGCCGGAGACCGCGGAGGAAACGCCGCAAAATCCGCTTTCCGGCGTGACCGCAAGCGACGAGGCGGCGATCCGTGCAAGCGATGAAAACCTGGTCAAAAAATCCGAGCTGATCCGAAAGCTTGCGGTGAAAAAGGACGGCTATACGGGCGACCTTGTGACGCGTGAACAGCTCGAACAGCTGAAGGAACAGGCGCTTATGACCGCGACGGAGAATGCGGAACGCATCCTGTCCGGGGAGGCGGATATCCTTCCGACCGAGAGCGCGTGCACCTGGTGTCCGTACGGCGCGGTATGCCGCTTCGACCGGCAGCTCGGCTGCCGGAACCGCGTCGTGCCGAAGCTGAAGCTGGACGACCTTCTGAAGGAAGGAGGCGACGTGCAATGAGCTTTACACCGCAGCAGGAAAAAGCGATTTTCAGCAGTGGGAATCTGATCGTGTCGGCGGCGGCCGGCGCGGGCAAGACGACCGTGCTGACCGAGCGCGTCACGCGGCTCGTCGCGGAGGGTATACCGATCGACCGGATGCTGGTGCTCACATTTACGCGCGCCGCGGCGGGCGAAATGAAGGCGCGCATCAGCAAAAGACTCTCGGAAGCGGCGGCTGCGGGGGGCGCGCAGGCGGCGTATTATCGCGCGCAGGCGGCGGCGGTCGCGAACGCAAGCATTTCCACGATCGACGCGTTCTGCGCGAAAGTCGTGTTCCGGCATTTTTTCCGCGTCGGGCTGACGCCCTCATGCAAGACGCTTGACGAGACCGAAACAGCCGTTTTGGAGGGCGAAGCGCGAAACGCCGCGCTCGACGCGCTGGCGGGCGAGCGCCCGGAGGATTACCGGCGGCTGATCGTCGCGTTCGGCAGCGAGCAGAATTTGCTCGTTACGATGGCGGAGACGGCGCAGTTTCTGTCCGCCCAGCCCGATCCGGACGGCTGGCTTGACCGGAGCGAGGCCGCGATCGGCGACCCGGACGCGTTTTCGGCACAGCTTGCGGATTCCCTCATGCGGGACAAGGAGCAGCTTGCGCTTTATATTGACGAGCTGCAGCGCGAAACCGATCTTTTGCCGCCGGATCTCAATAAGGTCCTGACGAAGCTGTACGATCTGTTGTCCCATGTGCGCGGCGCGCTGGTGCAGACGGACCGTATCGCGTATGCGGCGGCGCTTTCGGGGATCGTTTCGGAACGCGACACGGTCCGCTTCCCGAACGGTTACGCGGAGGAGGACAAGGCGGGTGTGCAGGAAGCGAAGCAGGCGATCCGCAAGCTCATGAAGGAGCAGGCGGAGCGCAACGCCGTTCCGTTCGACGAGCTCTATCGGACCGAGCAGCTTTCCGCGCCGATCCTGCGCTCGTTTTACGCGCTGATGCGCACGTACCGCGCGATCTTTCAGGAGGCGAAACGTCAGCGCAATGCGCTGGACTTTGCGGACCTCGAGCATAAGACGATCGAGATTCTGAAGGACGACGAGATCGCCGCCGAATACCGCGAGCGGTATCTTACGATCATCGTCGACGAGTATCAGGACAGCAACCGTGTGCAGGAAACGATCCTGAACCGCATAGCACGGCCCGGTTCGCTGTTCTTCGTCGGCGACGTGAAGCAGTCGATCTACCGGTTCCGCATGGCGGAGCCCGCGCTGTTTCTGGAAAAATGCCGCGACTTCCGCGGCGAAGCGGGGATGCGGATCGACCTTGGGCATAATTTCCGTTCCGGCAAAGCGGTCATCGACACGGTGAACACGGCGTTTGCAGCGATCATGCGCGAACCGATCGCCGGGATCGAATACGACGACCGCGCAAAGCTCGTGCAGGGCGCGGCAACGCCCGACGGCAGGACCGAGCTGCATCTCTTCTCACGCGAGAACGACCCGGAGGACGAGGAATCTCTGGAGGATGCCGAGGCCGAGGCGCTGTTTGCCGCAAAGATCATCGAAAAGCGGAAACGGCAGCCGATCGACGACGGCAAAGCGACACGCGAATGCCGCTATGACGATTTCGCGGTGCTTTTGAGAAACAAGACCCATGCGCGCGTGTGGGCGCAGACGCTTGCCGATTGCGGCATTCCGGCTTATGCGCAGTCCTCGGGCGGGTATTTCGACTCGATCGAGGTCAAGCTTATGATGAGCCTCCTTTCCGTGCTCGACAACCGCAGACAGGATATTCCGCTTCTTGCGATCCTGCGCTCGCCGCTGTTCGGATTCTCGGACGGGGAGCTTTCCCGCATCCGCGCAGAAGAAAAAAAGCTTCCGCTGCTCGACTGCCTTGAAAAGGCGAGGGAGCGCGAGCCGAAGCTTGCCGCGTTTTTCGATACGCTTGAGCGCTGGCAGGCGCTTTCGCGACGCATCCCGCTCGGCGATCTTATCGACCGGATCCTTGATGAAACGCGTTACCGCGAAATGGTCGGCGTACTGGTCGGCGGCGAACAGCGGCTCGCGAATCTCGATGCGCTGATTCGCGCGGCCGCGGATTGCGACGCGGCGGGGATCTCCGGCGTACACGGATTTTTGCGGTTCATGGAGAACGTCCGCTCGACGCAAAAGCTCGGCGCGGCGTCGACCGTTACGGCGAACGTCGTGCGGATCATGACGGTACACGCCTCCAAAGGACTTGAATTCCCGTTCGTGTTTTACGGCGGACTCGGCGGACAGTTCAACCGCGGGGACGAAACGAAGGCGCTGATACCGATCGCCGACCGCGGCGTCGGACTCCGGTACAGCGATGAATTCGGCGTGAAGCACGAAACGGTTGCGCATACGAACGCCGCGCACGCCGTTTCGGACGCGTCGTGGGCGGAGGAGCTGCGCGTTTTATACGTGGGCATGACCCGCGCAAAGCAGGAGTTGTATCTTTTGGGCTCGCTCAGCAATGCGGAAAAACGGATCGCGGCGCTGAAGGAGCCGACGCTGCTGTCGATCCGAAGGTCTAACAACGCGCTGCGGCTTCTGATGCTGTCGCTCAACGGCCGCGTGCCGACGACGCTGCATAAAAAGAGCGAGTTTACGGGACTCGGTTCATACGAGTCTGCAGGGAAGATCCCGACGCCGACCGCAGAGGAACTAAAGGCGCTTACGGCGCAGTTCAACTGGCGCTATCCGCATCCGACCGCCGATACGCTGCCGGATAAAACCTCGGTCACGGGGCTTGCGAAGGATGAAACGCCCGAATTCTCGGAGCCCGCGTTCGAGACCGGTTACGACGTCCTTTCCGAAGGCAGCGCGGTGCATCGCATTCTGGAATGCCTGCCGCTTAAGGACGCCGCAAAGCGCGAAGCATACCTTGCGAAATTGTCCGGCGTGACGGACTTCCACGCCGAAGCGATCCGAACGTTCGCGGCGTCGCCGCTTTTTGCGCGGATGGCCGCTTCGGTACGTGTCGAACGGGAATGGAGTTTCCTCTGTCCGACGCCCGCAAGGGAACTGCTGCCGAATACCGATTCCGAAGAACCGATCCTTTTACAGGGCGTGATCGACGCGTGCTTTATCGAAAACGGTGCATGGGTGCTGCTCGACTATAAGACCGACCGTGTGAACGGCGATCCGAACGAATATGCAAAGAAGCATACGCGGCAGGTCGCGCTGTACGCGGCGACGCTTGAACGGCTTTCGGGAATTCCGGTCAAAGAGCGGCATATCGTGCTGCTCGGCGCGAACACGGAGGTACAGGTATGAGAGTTTACCCGGAAGCGTTTTTGAAACGCATGGAGACGCAGCTCGGTCCGGATTATCCGGCGTTTTGCGAAGCTTTGCAGGCGCAGCCGAAGAAAGCGCTGCATATCAACACGATCAAGACCGACCGGGAAGAGCTTTCTGCTCGGTTCGGTCTGCCGTTTCCGGTTCTTTCCGAAAACCCGGACGGAGCGCCGGCGCCGGATGGATTCAATCCGAACGCAACGCCGCTGCACGCCGCGGGGCTCTTCTATATGCAGGAGGCGACGGCGCAGGCGCCGGTTGCGATGATCGACCTTCCCGATAAGCCGGTCGTGCTCGATCTTTGCGCCGCGCCGGGCGGCAAAAGCGCGCAGCTTGCGGCGAAAATGCAGGGCGGGGTGCTGTTTAGTAACGAGATCGTGCCCTCGCGCGCAGAGGTGCTTGCGGGGAACCTGGAGCGCATGGGCGTGACGAACGCGTTCGTGACGAACGCGGAGCCGAAGCCGCTTTGCGAACGTCTGCGGGAACGCTGCGATCTGGTGCTCGTCGACGCGCCGTGCGCGGGCGAGGCCATGTTCCGCAAGGACGAACAGGCGGTGCGCGACTGGTCGGAAGAACACGTCGAGACGTGCGCCGCGCGGCAGCGCGCGATCCTTGCGGACGCGGCGAAGGCTTTAAAGTCCGGCGGCACGCTCGTCTATTCCACCTGCTCGTTCTCCCCGCAGGAGAACGAGGAAACGGTGCGGGCTTTCCTGGACCGGCACACGGACTTCTCGGCTGTTGAAATGCGGCGGCTTTATCCGCATACGAGCGCGGGCGAGGGACAGTTTTTTGCGATCCTGCGGCGCGAAGGCACGCGTGTGCCGTCCGTGTTTTCGGTCGGCAAAAGCGACAAGGTTCCGGCGTTCGAAACGTTTTCCGAACAGGTCCGCCTGCCCGCGGGGCAGCTCCGGCTCTTAAAGGACGGGCGCGTGCTGCTCTTGCCGCCGATGCCGTTTCCGTTCGACGGCGTGAAGCTCGTGCGGGCGGGGCTGCTTTTGGGCGAGATCAGGGGCAGCCGCTTCGAGCCCGCGCACGCGCTTGCGATGGCGGGAAAGGAAACGCCGTTTTACCGCACCTGCGCGCTCGGTTTTGACGAGGCGATGCGCTATCTTCGCGGTGAAACGCTTCCGAAGGATGCGGAAAAGGGCTACGGCGCCGTCACGTTCGCGGGCCATGCGCTTGGGCTCTATAAGGCTTCGGACGGAATGCTGAAGAATCATTATCCGAAGGGACTCAGACTGTTCAAATAAGGAGAAAAAAATGGATCAGAGCAAGTTCGAACGCTTCGACATGAAGAAACCGCCGTACCGCACGGCGTGGTATCTCAGACCGCTGACGTACATCCTCAGCGCGCCGGACGTGAAAAAGCACGGCGCAATTATCAAAAAACACGGCGTCGAGGGGCTGAAGCCGCCGTATCTGCTGCTTTGCAACCACAACGCGTTTCTGGATTTCAAGGTTGCGACCAAGGCGATTTATCCCGACCGCGCAAACTACGTTGTGGCGATCGACGGCTTTATCGGGCGCGAGTGGCTTTTAAGACGCGTCGGCTGCATCTGCAAGCGCAAGTTCACAAACGATATCACGCTGATCCGGCAATTGAAGCGTGTCGTCGATCACGGGGATATCAACGTGATCTATCCCGAGGCGCGCTATTCTCTGTGCGGCACGACCGCGGTGCTGCCCGCGTCGCTCGGCAAGCTCTGTAAGCTTTTGGGTGTGCCGGTCGTCACGTTCATCTGCCACGGACATCACATCAATTCCCCGTTCTGGAACCTGCATGAGCGCGGCGTCAGGCCCACCGAAGCGGAGATGACGCTGCAGTTTACGGCGGAACAGCTGAAAACGGCGACGCCTGACGAGATCAACGAAACGCTTGTGCGGGCGTTTCAGTACGACGATTACGCCTGGCAAAAGGAGAAGGGGATCCGCGTGACGTACGAAAAGCGCGCGGAGGGTCTCGAAAAGGTCCTCTATCAGTGCCCCGCGTGCAGAACGGAGTATAGAATGGCGAGCGAGGGGACGCACCTCTTCTGCAAGGCCTGCGGCAAGCGCTGGTTCTACAACGAGGACGGAAGCCTGACGGCCGAGACCGGCAAGACCGAGTTTTCCCACATTCCGGACTGGTACGAATGGGAGCGGGAAAATGTTAAAAGCGAGGTCGAGGCGGGCACGTACGATACCGGGGAGATGCCGGTGACCGTGCGCTCGCTGCCGAACGCGAAGAAGTTCATCCTGCTCGGCGAGGGCACGATGCGGCACGACATGGACGGCTTTCACGTGTCCGGCACGGATCCGGACGGCGATCCGTTCTCGATGGAAAAGAGCGTGCCGTCGCTGTATTCGTGCCACATCGAGTACGAATACCTCGGCAAGTTCGGCG
>JAEEGL013904671.1_pt1 | contig 10871 bp, 8 predicted proteins | sample 9134231 | NCBI WGS metagenome assembly JAEEGL01 (sample SAMN16246548, study PRJNA631951) | gut metagenome | biome: gut microbiome; feature: rumen; material: fiber-attached | host: Bos | place: Iran: Karaj | collected 2018-10
AGGCGGTGTAGGAGCTGTATTCGTAATGACCACTGGATCGGTCGACTTCTCGATAGGCTCCCTGTCATGTATGGCCGGTATGTGCGCCTCCATGTGGGTTATGCAGTATGGACTTGTAGTGATGTTCCTGATGGCGATAGCTGTTGGCCTGATCTCCGGTCTGTTTTTCGGTGTTGCCTGTTCCAAGTTTAAAGTTCCGTCATTTATGATAGGTGTTGCGCTACAAAACGGCTATCGTGGATTTATAGCTTATTATCTTGCTGCAGGCCAGATCCTCGGCACGCCTGAAGTTCTGAATTTTGACCGTATGGCAGTTAAGCTCCCGGTTATGATCGCGATCGTGGCAATATGCTGGTATGTTTTTGAATACACCCGTTACGGCAAGTATCTTAAGGCCATGGGTGAAAATGAAAAATGCGCCAGAGTGTCCGGTATAAATACAGATAACATGAGGATAATCGCTTATCTGATTTCCGGTACCATGGCAGGTATCTGTGGCATTTTCTTCCTGGCCAGGGTCGGCGGTATGAGTACCAAGATCGGCACAGGACTTGAGATGAGAGCACTTCTTGCCTTCATACTGGGCGGTGCTGCTATTGGCGGTGGTTTTTCGGTCAAGATGTATAAGATGGTGCTCGGCGCGCTTTCTGTTATCATTCTTGAAAACGGTATGACCATAGCCGGCATCACAGGCGGAACATATCAAATCATTGAAGCGGTGCTTCTCATCGGTGTTATTGCCATCAACCGTTTCCTCACTAATAAGGCGATACTTCGCGATGAACTTGAGTCAAAGAGGCTCAAGGCGGAAGCTGATGCTGCTGCGGCAGCTGCTCAAAGCTGATATCAGACTGGCGCCAAAGACAGCTGAACCGGGTTTTTGATCGATCCGGCTCGGCTGTCTTTTTAAGACTTCAGTTTTGCATTCGCAGATATCCTGGCATAAAAATAGTTTAAGTAGGTAAAAGCGGCGCAAGTACCCTTGAATAATGTGCACCTTATTGGTACAATAAAGACACCCCGTTTATGAAACAGGAGAATAATTAGGAGTAATAATATGAGAAAACTGCACGTTGGCGTAATCGGCTGCGGAGCTATTGCAAGCATTTATATCCATAATCTGAAATATCACTTCGACAAGGTTGAGGTCGTTGGATGCAGCGATCTTCTACCTGAAAAAGCTGAAGAGATAAGAGCAAAGTATGATCTTAAGAAAGCATATACCAATGAGGAGATGCTTGCAGATCCCGAGATCGATATAATCATGAACCTTACAATCCCCAAAGCGCACTATTCACTCAACAAGGCAATCCTTGAGGCCGGAAAGCATCTTTATTGCGAGAAACCCCTCTGCGTCACTCTTGAAGAATCAAAAGAGATAATCGAACTTGGACATAAGCTTGGACTGCGGGTAGCCTGCGCACCGGATACATTCCTTGGCCCTGGGATACAGACTGTGAGAAAGCTTCTGGATGAGAACGCAATAGGAAAAGTCACGGGGTTTTCAATTAATCTGCTGAATCCTGGCAGTGAGCTCTGGCATCCATCCCCGGCTTTCCTCTATCAGGCAGGCGGCGGACCCATGCACGATATGGGACCATATTATCTCACTGCACTTACGACGCTTCTCGGACCTGCCGAGGAGGTGTTCTGCTATGCTTCCCCGAGCTTTCGCCCGAGAGATGTCCGCACCATGGTAATGGAGACTACTGAGATCAATACGCATTATAACGGACTTCTCAAGCTCAAATGCGGAGTTTACGGGAATGTGAACATGAGCTTTGATGTCTGGAAGACCAAGACCAATGGCATGGAGATATACGGCACTGAGGGAATGATCACAGTTCCCGATCCCAATGCAACACAAGGCCCCGTCTATGTTTTCCGCGGACGTGAATTCATGTCTGAACTTAATACTATCCCAAGAGAGCAGTTCGTTGACAGACTCATGTACTTGCGCAAAGGTGAGGAAAAGTATTATCAGGAAGAGCCGCTTGCCTTTGTTGGCGGCAACAATATGCGAGGTGTCGTTACTGTGGACATGGCAATGGCAATCCAGGAGGGAAGGCCTCACCGTACTCCGGGCGAGATAGCCTGCCATATAGTCGATATTCTGGATTGCTTTGATCAGTCTGCAGCGGAACACAGAGTTGTCAAACTCAGCACTACTTTTGAAAAGCCCGATGCATTCTATCCTGTGGCTGACGGTCTTTGGATCGGAGATCTCGGAACAGCTTCCAACTTTGTCTGATAATTATCATATATACAGGGAACAGAAAATATCTGTTCCCTGTATATATGACATATAATGACACATATTGCAATAATTGAAATACACTGTATTGAAGGAGAAAACCATGGAAAAACTCAAGGTGGGAGTGCTTGGCTGCGGAGCAATTGCAAGCATATATATACACAACATGAAATATCACTATGACAAAGTTGAAGTGATCTCATGTGCTGATCTGCTACCTGAAAAAGCGGAGTTCATCAGGAAAAAATATGATCTTAAGAGAGCCTATACAAATGAAGAGCTGCTTGCAGATCCTGAAGTGGATATAATCCTTAATCTAACTGTCCCTTCTGTCCATTACGAACTTAATAAGGCGATACTGAATGCCGGAAAGCATCTTTACTGCGAGAAACCGCTGGCAGTCACTGTGGAACAGGCAAATGAAATAGTCGCTCTGGGACATAAGCTGGGACTGCGCGTAAGCGATGCTCCTGATACGTTCCTCGGACCAGGGATACAGACTGTACGCAAGTTGCTGGATGACGGCATCATAGGCGATGTTACCGGATTTACTGCAAACCTGTTTACGCATGGTCATGAACTGTGGCATCCGTCTCCGATGTTCTATTATGAAGAGGGCGGCGGCCCAATGAGAGATATGGGCCCTTATTACTTAACTGCACTTATATCGTTGCTGGGGCCTGTTGAGGATGTTGCCTGCTTTGCATCAAAGACCTTCAGAAAGCGCGATATCAAGGGTACTATCATAGATTCCGATGTGTATACTCAGTATAATTCTCTTCTGCGTATGAGATCCGGCGTGTACGGCAATGTTAACATGAGCTGGGAGGTTTGGAATTCTAAACTCAACGGACTTGAGATCTACGGAACCGATGGTATGATTACTGTTCCGGATCCTAATGCAACCACAGGCCCGGTTTTCGTATATCATGGAGATAAGTATGTTGAACTGATAAGTGCAATACCAAGAGACGAGATCGTTGCACGTCTTATGTTCGGAAGAACGCCGGAGGCTCAGAGCTGCTATGAGGAAGTACCTCTTGCTTATCGCGGCGGAAAGAACATGAGAGGTATAGCAACTGTTGAAATGGCGATGGCCATAGCAGACGGGCGTCCCCAGCGTGCAAGCGGTGAGATGGCTGCACATATAGTCGATATACTTGACTCTATGGAACGCTCTCAGGAGACCGGACAGATAGTTAAGCTCAGCACGACCTTTGAAAGACCGGAGGCATTCTATCCTGTTGCAGATGGAGTCTGGCTGGGTGATCTCGGTACTGAATCCAGTTTTGTCTGATAAAAAAGATTAAAGATAAAAAAGAGAACCGGTCCTTTAATGGACCGGTTCTCTTTAGTGTTTAAGCCTCTTCCTCTCCGGAAGGCGAATTTGTCTGCCTGTCCTGCCACATAAGATGATATCTCATCTGCTTTTTTAAAAGCGCATAACGCTCTGTCATCGAGCCGTCATCGTTATATCTCCAATAGCCGGAGTTTGCGGAATGCCCGCCTGCAATGCTTACGAAGCAATTGGGAAGCTGTTCCTGGAGCTTTTTGGCATCATCTTTCGAAAGATGATCAAAACTCCTCTGGCAAAGCCTTACTATTTTAAGGTTTTCTAAGCCGTAAAGCGGCGTGAGATCGCGCAGGTTCTTATTGTCACCGAGATTCAGATACTCAAGCTTTTTCAGTTCCGAGAGGCAGCTTATATCTCCCACGTTTGTTGAAAAGCATTCCAGAAACTCTATATCCGGGCAGTTGGCAAGAGGCGAGATGTCGGATATCTTTGTTATGGAAACAATTACGGTTGTAAGTTTTGGGAAGTATTTTACGAATTCGATATTCGTGATAGCTCTGTTATGGCCTACATCGAGGTAAAGCACATCCGGAAAGTACTTCAGCAGATGAGCATTGTTATCACGAATCAGGGGAGAATTCATCAGGGTAGTGTCCGTCATGAAGTTGTATCCGGCAAAAAGAACGCTCCAGACGATATTCTTCTCGGGAAAGTCTTCCCTAAGCTCTGCCATGCTCTCATAATCCTTTATCTCACATCGCTCGAGGCGCAGAAGCTTAAGTGAGCGAAGGTAGGGGAGTGCATTCCTGAAAACAGGGATACCAGAATCGCCGATTTTTGCTTTTAAGTATCTGAGCTCTTCTGTTTCCCAGTCAGCGGTCTGGCCGAAAAGGTCGAAACGGCAGTTGATATCTGCACCAGACGCAGCATCCGCGATCATATCGATGCTGTCAAAACTGAGGCCTGTTATACCTTCGCTTTGACAAAGCTGAACGGTTTTGAGAGAAAACAGCTTTTCCAGGGCGGAAACGGCTTCCGGCACATTTCCATCCGTTAATTCGGTCAGGTCGATGACTTCAGCTGTGTTCGGATATTTTGAGTCTAGAATGGTCACTGTCCAGCTGACCTCAGCATCAGGGAAGGCGGAACTGAGCATATGAAGCTGCTCCGCCGATGCATCTGTGCTTCCAAGGTCAATGCTTTTGAGGTTTTTAAATATCTCAGCTGAATCACATAGATCAGAAAAATCAATATTCTTATCTGTCAGGTCCAGCTTCTCGTCAGTTGAAAGGAAACTGTACGTGCCAATCTGTATCTCGATCGGAGGGGCTTCGCTCGGCTCCGGTGCAGCTAATCCCTCTTCTGCGGTTAATTCTGGTTCAGCAACCGTTAATGCGGAGTTTTCAGCGACGCATCCGGAAAACAGCAGCATAAAGGCGATAAACATGATAAGTAAAAGAAAGCTCTTTGCGCTTTTAGAAAGTATCATGACAAAACTCTCCTAAACCAACGCCGGCCCGACTCCGGACCGGCGTTGATGTTATTTTAAATGCTTCAGATTCTTTTCCATTTAACGCCGTGCGGTATATCGGTAAGTTCAATTCCGGCCTCTTTAAGTTCGTTCCGGATAGCGTCGGCTGCCGCAAAGTCTTTTGCCTTCTTCGCATTCTGACGTTCCATTATCTTTGCTTCGATAACGGGATCCGGATTGCCGTCCTCAGCGATTACAGTGAATTCACCGGCAACGGCAGTCTGCTTTTTGTCGTTTTCTCTCTTTGCTTCAGCTTTTTTGATCAGATCAAGACCGAGAACATAGTCAAAATCGGCGATAACTTTCAGTTTTGTGTCATCGTTGGTGTTGTATTTCAGAACATCATACAGAGCTGTAACTGCAAGGGAAGTGTTAAGGTCATTGCCAAGCGCATTGTCGAAACGCTGTCTCAAGGAACTGACGGCATCTTCATCAACGGCTTCCCCTTTAGGCACCAGGGCGGCGACACGGCCTATCAGCTTTCCGTATGTCTTCATCGCATTGTCAAGGTTTTCCCAGTTAAAAACAAGAGACTTGCGGTAATGGCTCTGCAGGCAGAAAAGCCTGTATGCCAGTGGATCGTAACCTTTTTCCTCGAGGAGCGAGACGGTGAGAAATTCACCGCTTGACTTGCTCATCTTACCGTCATTCGTGTTGAGATGATGCACATGCATCCAGTAATTGCACCACTTATGCCCAAGGTACGATTCGCTCTGTGCTATTTCATTGGTGTGGTGCGGGAAAGCATTGTCTATCCCCCCGCAGTGTATGTCAAGGTCATCACCGAGATGCTTCATGGAGATGCCAGAGCATTCGATATGCCAGCCCGGATAGCCGGTCCCCCACGGAGAATCCCATTTGAGAGCCTGGTCTTCAAATTTGGATTTGGTGAACCACAGAACAAAGTCATTCCTGTTGCGTTTGTTTGTATCTTCCTCAACACCTTCGCGAACGCCGACTGCAAGGTCCTCCTCGTTGAAGTCGTTGAAGATGTAATAGCGCTCGAGCTTTGATGTATCAAAGTATACGTTGCCGCCTGCAAAGTAGGCATACCCGGTATCCATCAGCTTCGAGATGATCCGGATATAATCATCTATGCAGTTTGTGGCGGGTTCGACCACATCCGGTGTTTTTATATTCAGCTTCGCACAGTCTGAGAAGAAAGCGTCGGTATAGAATCTCGCGATCTCCATTACGCTTTTGTGCTCTCTCTTTGCACCTTTGAGCATTTTATCTTCGCCTTCATCGGCGTCGCTTGTAAGGTGACCAACGTCAGTGATGTTCATAACGCGTTTAACGTTATAACCGGAAAAGCGCAGATACTTTTCCAGAACATCCTCCATTATATAGGAACGAAGATTGCCTATATGCGCAAAGTGATAAACAGTAGGCCCGCAGGTATACATTTTAAGTATATCGGGATGGTTAGGAATGAATTCTTCAATTTTCCTTGAAGCAGAATTATAGATCTTCATGATTGAACCTTCTTTGTATTAATCTTTCAGGATATCGATGTTCTTAATAAAGTATTCGACTCCGGAATAGAGCGTAGTGATAAGGATTACTATGCTTACTGCAGTATTGACTGCTTTGACTTTGGGTAAAAGCATCATTGCACCGAGACCGACCATTGTACAGGCTGTTTTGATCTTCCCGGACCATGCTGCTGCTATCACCCGGTTCTTGACTGCGGCGCTGAGCCTTAGCCCGGAGACTGCAAACTCTCTGAAAACGACTGCAGCCACTATCCATCCCGGCATCTGGCCCTTATCTGTGAAGAAGCACAGCGCGGCAACCACCAGCATCTTATCGGCAAGAGGATCTGCAAACTTCCCGAAATCCGAAGTCTGGTTATAATGCCGGGCGATATAGCCGTCCACAAAGTCCGAAAGACAGGCGACCACATAAACGATGAATGCGGCTGTGAGCGATCCCGAATAGGCGAGCACCATGAAAACGGGAACCAGCACCACCCTCAGCATGGTTATCTTGTTGGCAGTTGTTTTCAGCATAGCTGTTCTCCTGTAAGATATCCGTCCTCTGCACCGGTGATCATGACATCAGTCATTTCGCCTTCGGAACAGTTTCCTTTGAAAAACACTGCTCCGTCTATTTCAGGTGAATCCGCATAGGATCTCCCGACGAGGCATTCCGATTCATCGTCGTAGTATTCACAGAGAACTTTTATTGTTTTCCCAATGAAACTGCTGCAGAAATCATCCATTATCGGTGCCTGGATCTGCATTATGAGATCTGCGCGCCGTCTGGCTTCATCTCCATCGACATGTTCCATTTCTGCAGCCGGAGTACCTTCTTCAGGTGAAAATGGGAAAACACCAGCTCTCTCTATACGGTATTCCCTGAGAAAAGCGCAGAGCTCCTCGAATTCGTTTTCTCCCTCTCCCGGCAGCCCGGTTATCAGGCTTGTCCGGAGTACAAGTCCCGGTATTCGTTCGCGGAGTTTTGTGAAGAGCGCCCGGATATCGTCGCCGGTTCCGCGGCGGTTCATTTTTTTGAGAATGCTGTTGTTGATGTGCTGTATGGGGATATCCAGATATTTAACGATTTTTTCATTTTCCGCTATCTCGTTGATGAGCTCTTCATCGAATGCCTCGGGATAGAGATAATGAAGTCGTATCCATTCTATACCCTCTATCCTGGAAAGTTCTCTGCACAGTTTAGCCAGACTGCGTCTGGAATAGATGTCGGTACCGTATCTGGTGATGTCCTGGGCGATCACTATTAGTTCCTTAACGCCTGAAGCAGCGAGTTCAGCTGCTTCATCCAGAATGTCCTCCATCTTCCTGGAACGGTATCTGCCCCGGATATAAGGTATGGCACAGAAAGCACAGTAATTGTTGCAGCCTTCTGCGATCTTCAGATAAGCCCAGCCCGGACCGGTCGTTATCACGCGCGGTATCTCATCTATATCGGCATTCTTATCACGGAACAGATCAATCTTTGATCCGATGCAAACGGCGTCAGCAGCTTCAACTATATCGGCATAGCTGCCTACACCGAGAATGGCATCGATTTCCGGAAGTTCATCGATGATAGAGTCTTTATAGCGCTCGGCAAGACAGCCTGTTACGATGATCGCTCCCAGCTTTCCGGCCTTCTTGAGTTCTGCCGCTTCGAGGATCGTATCAATTGCCTCGCTTTTGGCATCATCGATAAAACCGCAGGTGTTGATTATAACCAGATCTGCACCGTCCGGTGATGGAACAAGGCTGTATCCGGCTTCATCAAGAAGATAAAGCATCTGTTCACTGTTTATGAGATTTTTTGCGCATCCCAGCGAAATAAGTGCAAATGTCTTGTTCATATGATTAAGTTGGGGGAATATCAGTCGACATCGCTTCCGAGAGCATTGACGGCGGATCGTATCTCATCCCATGAAAAACCGCGTCTGAACAGGGAATTCGATACTTTTCTGATGTTCTCCTTTGAAAGGTCTCCCTTCAGTTTCTTTTGCAGCAGGTCAGAGAGCTTCTCACTCTCGTCAGGTGCCTCATCTAGCGCTTCTTCCCAGAGATCTTTAGATATGCCTCTTCTGACAAACTCCGAACGGATCCGTCCTGCACCGTAGCCTTTTGATATATAATGCCTCACAAGAAGTTTCGCATATTCGGAATCATCGAGAAAGTGCCTCTCTGTCAGCCAGTTGCAGCAGTATAGGGCTGTGGCTTCATCATAGCCTTTTTCCGTAAGTTTCTGACGGAGCTCCCTTTCGGACATCTGCCGCCTTGACAGTATTTCAAGCGCATGCTCTCTTGCAAGAGCACGCGCCGATTCACCTGAGAATTCTTCAAGAGATTCTTCACTCAGTTCACGGCCTTCATAAAGGCGGAACTGCGCGATAACATTGGCTGTGGTTTTGATCTCCTGCTCGCCGAAGCAAACGATATATCGCTCAGAGGAAAGCTTCCTTATCGCGGAAACTGTCATTCTTCAAAATCGCTGGCGCTGATGTCCACCGGCTTGGCAGCAGGCTGAGCCGCAGCGGCCTTTCTGCCCCTTGGAGTCAGCTTATCAGCGTTTTCACGCACCTGCTTTTCGATCTCTTCGCAGATTTCCGGATTATTCTTAAGGTATTCCTTTACACCGTCACGGCCTTGTATACGTGAGCCGTTGACTGTGAACCAGGCTCCGCCTTTTTCGATTATCTCCAGCTTAACGGCCATATCGATTATCTCACCTATACGTGAAATGCCCTCGCCGTATATTATGTCGAACTCCGCTTCTTTAAAGGGGGGAGCGACTTTGTTTTTCACTACCTTTACTCTTGTACGGCTTCCGATATTTTCGCCGTTTACTTTTATCGTCTCGATGCGCCGGACATCAAGTCTGACCGATGCATAGTATTTGAGTGCAAGTCCTCCGGGAGTGGTCTCCGGATTTCCATACATCACGCCGATCTTCTGACGCAGCTGATTGATGAAGATCACAGTGCAGTTGTTTTTAGAGATCGCACCGGCAAGCCTTCTCATCGCCTGAGACATGAGCCTTGCCAGAGCGCCGACTACTGTGTCGCCGACTTCGCCTTCGAGTTCGGAACGAGGAATAAGTGCCGCAACCGAGTCCACGACCACCACGTCAACAGCTCCTGATCTTACGAGTGATTCCGCTATGTCAAGAGCCTGTTCACCGGTGTCCGGCTGGGAGATGAGCAGATCGTCGATGTCAACACCCAGAGCCTGGGCATATGCTGGCTCCAGAGCATGTTCAACGTCGATATATGCGGCAACGCCGCCGTTTTTTTGGGATGAAGCCACCACATGGAGCGCGAGAGTGGTTTTTCCTGATGCTTCAGGTCCGTAGATCTCAACGATGCGCCCTCTGGGCACACCGCCCACTCCCAGAGCGAGGTCAAGATTCAGTGAACCTGTTGAGAGAGCCTCAACATTGACCTGGATATCTTCACCAAGCCGCATGATAGTGCCTTTGCCGTAATCTTTCTCGATTCTCGCTATGGCAGCCTGAAGAGCTTTCTTCTTGTCTGATTCATCTGCCGTTGTTGCTGATACTGTGACCTTTTTCTTTTCTGCCATGTTATATATCTCCTTTAAAATTATTGACTTAAAACGTGCTCCGGTCAGTAACTGCCTATGACCACTCTGTCTGTGCCGAGGGTATCTTTTCTGAAACTGACTGACCTGAATCCTGCGGAAAGAAGCATCTCTCCGACTGTCTCCGCCTGGCCTTCGCCTACCTCAAACAGAATGCATCCATCTTCTTTCAGAAGAGATTTCCAGTATTTTATGATGCCTTTATAAAACCGGAGACCGTCTTCTCCACCGTCAAGTGCCCAGACCGGTTCATAATCTCTCACGGAACTGTCGAGCTCTGCTATTTCTGAACTGGCGATATAGGGAGGGTTGGATATGATCATGTCAAATGCGCCAAGGCTTGCCGGAGGGTTCATGGTTGCGTCCGCCTGCATGCAAATAGCCCTTGAACTGAGACGGTTAAGCGCTATATTTTTCCTGCATATTTCAAGTGCCGCATGACTTATATCCACGGCAATTATCTTGGAAGCAGGAAGTTCATGAGCAACAGCACAGGTTATGCATCCGCTCCCGCAGCATAGATCAAGTATCCTGGCATCCATTTTGCTGCCTGTCAGCAGATCCACTGCCGCTTCGACTATAATTTCAGTGTCTGCTCTCGGAATAAGAACATCTTTTGTCACATAAAGAGGCAGACCGTAGAACTCCCATTCACCGAGTATATATGCAATAGGTTCACCGGCAATACGTCTTTCAGCACTCTCTACGGCTTTTTTTTCAAGG
>JAEEGL014274493.1_pt1 | contig 10871 bp, 6 predicted proteins | sample 9134231 | NCBI WGS metagenome assembly JAEEGL01 (sample SAMN16246548, study PRJNA631951) | gut metagenome | biome: gut microbiome; feature: rumen; material: fiber-attached | host: Bos | place: Iran: Karaj | collected 2018-10
AGGACCACCAATAATACCGTCTACATCTGAGGGGAAATCATCCTCAGATATCTTTCGTATATCACCCTCTATCAATTTTGTATTCGGATGATTTGCCTTAAAGGTCTCATATATGGTAGGGTCATACTCATTGGCAACAGGTATCTCAAACCCTGCCTTCTCAAAGCCTAAGTCCAAGCCGCCGCATCCAGAGAATAAACTAATTATCTTCATTTGCTTGACTTTTTAGCATAATAAGAAACACCTTCTGCCAGCAAGTCTTTTAGACTTGAGAAATTTGACGCATTTATCTTTAGAGTTTTTAATAGTGACCTAAGTTTCTCTCCCACCTCGTCTCCATTTTTCTGTAGAGGTTGATCAAAGATAAGTTTTCCATGCAACTTTCCATCGGCAATATTCCAATCCACATATACAGCAAGAGGTCTTGGACCATCCCATTTATTTACAGTCGCCCTGTAATTTAATGCTTTACATGCAAAATATATTTCTTTGCCATTAACATAGTCCACAATTGTCTGCATCTGCTGAATACAATAATCAACCGACCATTGCACATTAGGATTGACAACCATTATATAATTGGCAACGCCACTATCTGTCACAACGGAATTACCAACAGAGGCATCTTTCTTCTCTTTGGGCAAGTTACTACCGCTATATACGTCTATCTTCTGTTCTTTGGTCAAGTCAATTTTTCCTGAGAGGTTACCACTCAAGGCATTTAGTAACTCAAATTTCCATCCAAGTTTAATTGATTTCGCTTCTGTATGGTTCCCTGCATCGAAATACACTAAATTGGTTTGATTAAACTTTCCTTTTAATCCATCTATAGCTTTTATCAATATCTGATCCACATCAGGACCCAAAATCTCCTTTGCCCTTTGATAGGTTATTTTATTCTCGAGGAAATCCGCATTCGTCTGCTTCACAGAAACCTTAAACACCTTCTCACCGCCATCAAAAGTGGTAGGAATATATACATCCGTCTTACACTCTCCCCTACTGACCGTCGGTTTTACGCTATTAGCAGAAACAGTATATTTCACACCATCATACACGAAAGAAGTACCTCGTGTAAATAATTCGCATATTTTCTTTTCTGTATCTGAGAACTGTGGCATATTACTTCTTCTTATAATGATTGATAAAGTTTATGAACTCCTTATATGTCAATGGAACTCCAATTGGATGTTGTTCCACGTTAATAGGACAATCTAATTTTTGATAATTATCAAGTTCAAATTCGATAAGAGGAGAACTTGATGATTTCGTATTTACTGACCTCACTTCATAAAAGCCATGTATTGGACCATTAAGTTGTGGTATTACATAACGAATATGTTGTAAATCAATATTCTCATGAACGACCTTATGCTCACAACAGAACTTACAAGGATATCCTTTTCGTAAGTCATCTGCTATGGACACATTATATTGGTTGATTCCTGAAACCATAAGATAGATATCATCCATATCCCTATATGAGAGTCCCTTTTGTGGAATACTATCACTAAGAATAACTTCTGCTGAACTTCCTATAAGTTCTTTGATAAAGTTCTCCAACAACTCACGATTCTTCTCATCTTTTGGTTTCAAGGGGAAAGCACCAATATTTACTTCTGCCAAAGATTTCTGGAAACGGGCTTTTTGAATATCCATTGGATCACCGTCACCTGGGAAAAGAATATAACCACCTATCACTTCTTTTTTCAAGGCAGCATCACCTTCTTTATTATCTTTATAATATATGGCATCACGATAACGATGCATTTGGTTAATGGCATCATCAGGTGGAGTATCTACTCCGTTTACGTTTCCGTCAATCCTGTATTTCGCATCAAAAAGATAGGTCATTTTCATTCCCTCTTGAACATCATCTTTCGTCAATTGAAGTACGATGTCTGGTTTCTGAGGAACAGTAGGAACGACAAGGTTCTTGATACCCGTTCTGCCATTCTCCCATGTTGTATGTTTTGGATTATATACCAATTCGGCAAGTTCCACTCCGTCTTTTCTGAACAAGATACGTGAGTGCTCACCTTTCCCCAACTCCCATGTAAACACGCCACTCATCTCCATACGGTTACGATGCTCAACATCCTCTTGTTTGATGCCGAGTTGTTCTCTAACGATATGACTTACTTCTATAAAGCACCATATCTCATACAAAGTGGCAATATCCTTGGACTGTAAACGATAAATACCGTCTTTCAAAGAATAGGCACGACGTAAAAGGTTCCATGTTCGATACACCTGACTATATCCTGTTGCACGTTGCAACACCAGACTCTCCTGACTTAATCCCTTAAATCGTCCAACAGTCCTGAAGAAAGGGTTTCTTTGCAGATACTTTAATGTATCCTGCATTTCTTGCATCTTACTTTTCTCTATCTCTGCAATGCCATTAATTGACTCGATACGTTTCTTCAACGATTCATATTTCTCTGAAATCTGTGCAAGCGCATATTTAAGGAAACGGTTCTCCTGAGTATCATTCGATTGGATATGTTCCTCCACTCGGTATAGATGTGCTGGCTCTTTCCTGTGTTCTGCTAACTCATTCTCAATATTAGCAGGCACTCGCTTTAATTTGTCTGCCCTTAAATACACCTCATATCCACGAAGTCGTCTACGAGGGCGTTCTATGATACTCTTACATGCTTTGATGAATTTCTTCTGTTCTTCTGCAAACACATTCCACCATATCAGTTCTGGAGTATCTCCCTTCTCATCTGGTGTAAAGCCATGGAAAGTACGTCTCAGATAGTCAAACGAGAGCATCCTGTACTCCTGTTCGATATCCTCAATGATCTTTTTCCAATGCTCATGATAATTCAATTTTGTACTTAACACCTCATATCCTATGGTAAAGTGCTTCTTATCATTTCCAATCTGATAAAACAGATTCAATTCACTTTTGCCAATATCGTTACCATAGTTGATAAAGCCTGCCAAAGTTTCCCTCCTGAACGTAAACCGTTCATTGTCGCTTTGCAACATAGACCCAAACTGGGCATGGGTAACCTCCTTATTAAAGTCCACCCAGATTGGATATTCTGCATTATCAAAAAACACAGCCAAAGATTGCTCTCCATTGTTTATCTGTTGCCCATTGATCGTCACAGACCTGACTCCATCCGACCAAGTATAAGTAGACATAAGATTATCTTCGCCTACATTACGCTTAGCCTTACTCAAGATGTCCTCGAATTTGGTACATTCAACGAACATCGTAAAATCCTCGTGTTCTATGGTCAGCAGATCCATATCCGTTAACTCCAGAAACTGGTGTAACCACTTTCAAGACGTTTCTCCATCTCTTTCAGTTTTGCCAACGAGACAGAATAGGTCTTACCTTGCTTTTTCTCTTCAGAATAATCCTGTTGAGAAATAGCGTCCAACTGCTCTTTTATTGTACTATACAAATTGTCAAGCAGTTTATCTATCTTAGATGAATCACCCTCAATACGAGAGAGAATCTTCATACTCGTTATCTCGTCCAGTGCACGGGCTATGATTTCTTTCTGAGGAATCTCTTTACCATCTTTATCCTTATTATAGGGCAGATTGTTCACCACATATAATAGAAACTCATTCCTTGTACGATAAGCCACCTTAAAAGGTGTTCCTTCCAACTTGTCATTAACAGCCTTCAGATAATTCAGAGTTATATCACAAACATCCTTATTGTCGTGATAGACATCCACACCTTCCACTGCAGTACCAATCAGATTACCGGCCTCTAACTTTCCGATCTTTTCGTATTGTGAGTCCAAGCCACCATACAGATCCACCTCATTCATTTCAATGGTCATAGCACGATCAAGTACCTTTCGGCTGAACGAGAACGTTGTCTCGTCCATATTCACCGTACCCACTACGATAAGGTTCTGAGGAATACAGATACCCTCATTGAGGAATCTCGTTCTGATGTCTTCATCTTCTGTCAACTCTGCTGTCAGCACACGATACCAGTCCTCCTTGCTTTTTTCAAGAATCGGATCTGTTGTGATAGTTCCGTCCTCTTGACATTTTCGCGACTCCACCACACTCAGATATTCTGCAAAATACTGCTCCACAGGCGCCAAGTTCATTTCGTCCAAACACAAGAAATAAGGCACCTCAGAATTCTCCCAAGCTTTAGCCACAAACTTCAGGAAATCCCCTGCCACAAAAACAGGACTACCACTCACACGACTCACATATCCAATCAGTTCACTCGAATCGTGCCAGTTCGGCTTCACTTGCACCATCTCAAAGTTCTTTGGCTTTTGTGCCTTATACTCCTCCGAGCTTTCTGTCCAACATGCCCTCGCCAACTCACGTACAATCCTGCTCTTTCCCGTTCCAGATATTCCTGCAAGGAGAAGGAATGGTTTGGATTTGATAGCGGTGATATAAGTTCGATAGTTTCCTTCTGTATTGTTGGCTGTAACCCTGTTCAGCTTTGTTTCTAAACTGTATTTCTCCTCAACCAATTTTTTCAACCACTCTACAAATCCTGCTTTATTATTTGGCTTCTTTCCACTCCCATCATACCACTCTGATGAAAGAAGAACATTTTTGCCTCCTAAATAAAAAAGATTGTCATAGTAACGTTGTCTTCCTGTATTATCTTTTTTCTCTTCAACGAGAGCATCAGAAACATTTTTTGATACGGGTTTTATTACTGTATATTCATGCTTGAAGGTCTTTCTACACCAGTCATGATCTTGTAAATGCATATAATCATCTTTTTGGAGCAAATCATAATCATTAACAATACCAGCAAATGAAGACATAAAATCTTTATTTCCTAAACTATTGAGATTATTAATTCTATAAATAAGAATTTGCTTTTCAAAATCACTTAGTTGTTTCATATGTCACTTTATTTATCGATAAAAACTATCAAAAAGAGAGCTTTCCGTCAGGCTTCTATATATTACAAACGAGTCAAAGAATGTATATTTCCTTTTTGCCATAGCATTACTTTTCTTTCATTAATATATTAACGACTCTTTTCCATTCTTCGCCAGAAAGACGAGAATTCATAGGTTTTAGGTTGTCCCAATCACCCAAAGAGAATCCGTTGATAAGATTTCGCAAACGAGCAAATGAATATGTAGATATATCGTCTGATACAGCTTTTGAAAGACTCATAGACAAACTACGTGGAATACCAATCATCCGTAGTGCTAAAGACTTCACATTATCAACACCATAATATACAAATGATGGAACATAACTGTCTTTAACCTCTTTATCCACACCTTTCACTATCCCCTCCAAAGCACTTAGACCCCACGATGCTTTAAATCGAGCACCATTCATATAAGTGACAAAGTTTGTAATTTGCTGTGTAATCTCTTTATTCTTAAAATGTGGATGGATGCAGGAAATGTCATTCAATTTATCGCCATGTACCCACGAAATCAGCATTTTTGCTACAAGTTCCGGATTAAATGAAGACTTATTTGAATCTGTTCCCAACTCTGTTTCTCGCAATGCTGCTATCACTTTTACTTTTTCAGTCAGACTAGTTGGATCTGTTCGATTAAAAAGATTATCCGGAGTCCAACTATCCAAATTGGAAATAGTTGGATTTTGTGCGTTCTCAACCATTATTTTTAATACAGAAGGAACTGAAAAGCCCGTTTTATCTGCAAAACTTAACAGGCCGGAAACTGAAGAATATTTTGCGTCTATTGCCTGATAGATTTTACTACACAGGTCTATAAATTCTGACCTTTCAACTGTATCTAACTTGCTATATAAGAAAGAGTCTTTGAATAAATCTTCTACATCTTGAACATATTCATTCTTCGAGACATTCAACAAATGTATGAAGTATTGGAAGAGGGGGGCAAATGATTCATTATAATGATACAACAAATATGGCAAAGCATGCTCTTCTGTATCCAGAATGTTTTTGATTGCATCCCTATCAATAAACAACTTGGATAATACGCTTACCAGTTCTTCTGCACTTTTCTGAACAATACCGATTGCGTTTTCTCTATTATTTTTAGAATTGAAGGGAAGAATTATCTTTCCATAGTCATCAATCATAGTTCTTCCAGCCCGTCCTGCGATATTCCAAAAATCGTTAGAGGTTAAAATATTATCTTTTTTTGTTTGTCCTTTATAAAATGTGTCAAAATAAACAGAAGAAACGGGGAAATTAACTCCTTCTGCTATCGTTGTCGTTGCACAAATATATCGAACATGCCTCTCTCTTATCAGATGTTCTACCAACAGTTTGGTTTCATCTGATAACCCAGCATGATGAACAGCTACTCCTTTTGAAAGTAACTGGGAAAAGAGAGTTGAACATCCGATTTCCTCTTCCAGATATTTACTCACAAGTTGAGTGTCGGAATCCACGAAATCAGGTTGCTCTATACTATCATATATCCTCTTGGCTGTCTTATTTGCAGAAGTTCTACCTTGACAGAGAACTAATAGAGATTTCCCCACTTGGGCATAATTCTTACAAACATATTCAAGTATAAGTCCTTTACCTGTAGACTTTAAAGGTGAACTCAATTTACGTTCTATTTTGTAGTTCTCCTTATATGGTGCTGCATAGGGAGAAATGACAAATTCTGTCGTAACTTTAGTCTTAGTAGCATCAACTCCAATTACCAGCTTCTCTGAAGGTTTCCAATCAACTTCAATAGTATTTCCACCTCCTAACCAATCCTGTATAGCAGTTCTGTCTCCTGGCAAGAATGGGGATAATAATAAGAACTTTGCATTCGGGCGCTCCCGACGAAGAATTGCCACTAGCAGTTCAAGTCTTGCTCCACGTTCTCCACTGCTTATCATATGGGCTTCATCAATAATGAAAAGGGAAACGTCCTTTACTGACGGATGGTCTCTTCGAATTAATAAGTCTATTTTCTCTGGCGTAGACACAATTATATCTATTTCATCTGTCTGTAGAAAGTTATTCTCTGTTGGATCAACCTCATTTACTGATGATGTTTTTTCCACATTTAGCCCTAATGAAACCAAGTCTGTCCTCAAATCATGATATACTTGATTAACTAATGCTCTTGACGGAACAACATAGACAATCTTAGATTGAGGTAAAAGAGACTTTGTTACAACAATATTGAATTCTGCCAATAGCGTTTTTCCTGCACTTGTTGGCATCTGTAGAACTATAGCATTTGCGGCGACATCAAAGAAACGCTTGTTCATTGCATCTCTTTGTGATGGGAGCAATTCTAGAAGCCCCATTTCGCTTTTTTGCTTACACAATTGCCTTAGCTTGTCGTTAAAAGCAGTACCATTCCATATTGCATTAGAAGCAAGAGTTTGCAAGTCCATCGCTATTATCTGAAGAATGGTACTCAATCTTCCTTGTTTTTGCAATTTTAGGGCAATATCGATATGCTGTCTAATTATAGCATCGATACGTCTATTGGGGTAGTCGTATCCTTGCAAAACATAGTTCGCTGTCTCTGTAACAGCTTTTGATGTATGATAAAGCGCAACTAATTGAAGAGCTTTATCCGTTTGTTGATTTGCATGAAATGATGCAAGATAGTTTGATTCAAAATCTGATTGTTCCCTCTGAAGTGTTGATATTTCTTTTATTGCATTTCTTATATCTTCAAATCCATTCTGCTTTCTAATCAAATACAAAACAGATTTCAGAATCGAAGCCAACACTCTTTTTCCCCAATCATCTTCTACAGGAGTATTATCCGAATGATACTCTGAAAGAGCTAAGCGTGCTGAAATTGTTTTACCAGATTTTAACAATGCGCTTGAATGGATAAAAAAGAATACTAAATATTCATCTTTTAATGACAAATTAATCAATGAATTCCATTCTTTGCGATAATATTCTTTTTTGATTGGATAAACCTTCAACAATCGGCATAATAAATCCATAGCACTAGCTGCCATCTCACTGTTATCAACAATGTAGGTGGAAAGTAGGAAAGTAAGTTTTGCCAAAGAACAACTGTCATCCATCTCTAAAGTCTCGCCTATGGTGGATAGCCAATATGCCTCTTCTCTGTTATTTAGAAGAGAGCGAACCTTATCATCAGATAACAGCTTTGAAATTATCGAATTACTTTCCATTAGCCAACTCCTTTACTTTATTGTAAAATTGCTCTATTGTACTTTCTATTGTAGCTTCTGAGAAAGAAAAAATAACAAAATGGACATTCCCTGGTAAGAACTCAGATTTACATGATTTCATTTTACCAAAATCTTTGCTCTCATCAACACATGTATAGTCACGGACTAACCCACAACCATATGTAATATTAAAATGCTCGGAATCACCATTTTCAATATTCAATATCACAGATAGAACAATCCGCAGGTCTTCTCCCTCCAAACCTTTTATGTATTCAGATAAACGCTGTTCTACAGTTTCTGGACTGTCATGATAACCCTTTTGAGTCGCATACAAAGAATCAATGGCTTTATCAACTACAGATGGAGGGCTATTTTTCTCGCTCGAAACCTTTGCCTCTGCAAGTAGAAGAGTTACCTTTCCATTGTTATCTATACGATAGCCAATATTATCTACGCCCCTTCCTGGCATATCGTATCGTTCACGAGTTGAAATATTTTTAATTGGTATAATATAACGTTTTTCTTCTCCTATTTTTTCTTCAAAATAATATGCTGTTAACAATTCTCCTAAATCACTACGAAAGATATCTCGGAAAGGCATCGGTATTTCCCCATTCTCTCGAATAGGATCCCTATACACCGCATTTTTATCAAGCACAGTTTTTATCTGGGATAAATCGAAACCTGTACCAAGGCTTTCTGCTGCTTTCATAATATCATCTAAAGGAAGTTGTGAAAATGCAGATCGCTGCTCAATATATTTTTGGGCAAACTTATCTATGAATTTGTCAAAGATTCGTACATCATATTTCTGAAAAACACCCATAACCTTAAAAGTTATTAAAATTTATCTAGCCCTCTAAGTTCCACATCGTTTTCGCATGCTCCGCTTAGACCATCAAAAGTGTATTTGTAGGCTTGATGTCCTTTAAGTGGGGTCCTGGCTAACGTATAAAGATGCATTTCCTGTTGACACTCAGGATGTTCTTTCAGCATTTCATTTAAATAATACAAGGTTTCCTTGCTATGGGTAGAAACAAATATCTGCTTGTCTGTTGCACAAGCTAAAGCGAACAAAGATTGCCACAACTTCTTATATACAGAAAAATGGAGTCCATTGTCAATCTCGTCAATGAGAAGGATATTTGTAAGAGGGTTGGCTGCTGCTGCTACCATGTTTAAATAACGGCGCAAACCATCACCCATCATGCTCAGGGATAGCATTTGGGTCATGCCTTCGAATGCAACATAAATATCATCTGTCAGAATCTCAATACCGTTAATACGAGGATCAAACAATTTCAGCAATGATAATATCGTATCTTTCCGATTGCGCTTGAATAACTCTGCCAAATCATTAGCTAGGTTGCTCGTCATTAAGTCAGATGGAGTTAACCATGCCCTTTTGTTCTCAAGATACCCATCTGCTACTTTCCGATTGACAACCAAACCTTGTGAATTCACTCGTAGCCAACTCTGATAACTCTGCCTAGAAGTTTTATTAGAAACTTCGAAATTCATCTCCAATGTATTGACATACTTGACAGTCCCCATCTGCTGCTGTGGTTCATTCTTAGGGTCTGCTAATTCGTCAAACACATAAGACAGTGCCAACTTCAAATGCCGAGAATTACCATCCGTTTGCTCTGCATTCACTTCTGGCGGTGTTGCAACATTTAAGTTGCTGAAATAGTACTGAATATCTATAAAACTACTAAACGGTTTGCGGGCACGTACTGCATTAATAGCCTGAGGAATGTCTGGATTAGACATACTCATCAGCATCGCTATCGCTTCAAGCACGGTTGTCTTACCGGAATTGTTCTGTCCGAGGAATACATTGACACGGGAAAAATCGTCAATCTTCAGATGGTCAATGCCTCGAAAATTTCGTATTTCTATATTCTTAAATCCATCCATGTTTAATAGTAATATCACTTTATCATGCAAAGATAGTAATTATTTTTGTTAAGACAATAAGTTTTAAATGATTTTAGGAAATCATTTTATTTTGCAGATGCGAGGGGTGAAAGGATGCTTGCCAAGGGGCATTGGGATGCATCGAAGACCCCCTCGGGGATGCTTCTTTGACAATAATCTGTCCATCTGTAGCTACATAAATACGTTTTCGGACAGTTGGAGGTTAGGGGTATACCTCTGCCATCGTAAGTCCCCTGTTTTCTCCTACACGAAATTTTTAAAACCCTTGTCACCGTTGCCGCCTTGCAAAACTATTTGACTATCAGGAGATTGCGAGTAACAACGAAGCGGCAACGGTGACAACGAATGGCGTTTTTCTCCCGAAAACGGGGTTAAAAACGTGGTTGTTTCCCCAGACTGATAATTGTTTTTGGGGAGAGAAGAGGCATCCTGATTAAAGATCGCAAGCAAGGGGATCATGTTTTTCACCCTATGGAACAAGTTATTCCACCCTATGGAATAAAATGTTCCATGCCATGGAACAAAGTGTTCCACCCTATGGAACAAACAGGAAGGTGCCGCTTCCTCGAGTCGAAGGCGGCACCTTCAAGGGCAGGAGGTGCCGTCTCTGCTACTCTTTATTTTCTAATGCTTTTTTGCTTTCACTCGCTAATCTGCGCTCCACTTTCTTTACATCTTCTGCTACAGGCAATTCTTCTGGAACGATGCCACGTTGGACAAGCATTTGGCGGACGGCAGTGTTGTTGTCAACATGTTCTTTGGTGATTTGTGTCTCACCTTTCATGTCTTTTGTCTGAACATTGACACTGGTCATTTCTGCAGCGAAGTCCTTTGCCTTGATACTA
>JAEEGL014322033.1_pt1 | contig 10871 bp, 15 predicted proteins | sample 9134231 | NCBI WGS metagenome assembly JAEEGL01 (sample SAMN16246548, study PRJNA631951) | gut metagenome | biome: gut microbiome; feature: rumen; material: fiber-attached | host: Bos | place: Iran: Karaj | collected 2018-10
AACGAATTTCCTGTTAAGAAGGGTATGTCTGTTTTTAACGTGACAGTCACATTGCCTGAATACAATTCAATAACTAAGTTCTGATTATGAGGTCAAATATACAGCTGCAGATAGATGGTTACAACGCCGAGATTGACAATGACACAGCAATAGGCATTACAATCAGGGGTCTCGACTTCGACAATCCGGAGTCGCTTGGGTTGAACTATTCATCAAGGTTCACAATACCTTCAACTGTACAGAACGACAAGATTTTAGGTTTCGCGGACAACGTGAACCAATACACCCTTAACCAGGGAGGCAAGCCTTATGCATATCACGGAGCTTCGATATACATAGACGGCATACTTGCGATGAAGGGGAAACTTTATCTTGACGGATACTCTTCAGGAAGGTACAGCGTGGCCATAGTGGACAGCAGGGACCTTTATGACGAATTGGAGTCGTTGGATTTCATAAACGACGATACGTGCGTAACATCAATAATCGCAGACAGCGTAAACCAGATTCTGGACGAATCCTCAATAGATGATTTCGACGACCTTATAGGTTTCTGTGCCACAGGAACAAACGAGATATGGATGCCGTATGCTGCAGGAACGCTTTTCCACCAGTTTCCATACGAGAAGGTTGACGATGATAACGTATCGACAATAGCAGACAAATATCCTGAGGACGGCACATGCCTAGAGGACTACAATAAATTTGTAACTGAATACATAACAGGCTCCAGTGTAGTCGGCAACTACAAGACAGGACATTTCTATGTTAATGTCAAGTTCATGATGGAGACGATATACGAATCGATGGGGGTGCTAATAGAGCTTCCTTCAGATATACCGTCGGACTATCTATGTCTTCCTGACATGATTGTTTATTACGACAGCGTAAACCAGAAATACAGGTTCGCGGCAAACACGACATACAGGAGAAATGTAGGCGACAACGAGCCCGAGCCTACTGACAGGAATTTCCTGAGCTTTGTAAAGATGTACATAGCTGAATACTGCATGGTTGTCGACTCGTACTTCGACACTCAGTCGAGAAAGTACAAATACGAGTACAATTTCTTTTCGGGAATAGCAGGCTCAAATAACATGAAGCTTAACCAGATTTCAAAGCCTGATTCTGTTTCATATAAGATGGACATACCGCAGGAGAGCTGGATAACATATTCTACACTGGGAAACGAGAACGACTCTTCGTCAGTTGGCGGAAGATTGATAACCAGCATAAATGTAAGCGCCGACAAGGGCGGAAGCGACACTTCTCTATTTACAATAGACAGGTATCTTGCAGCATACATGACTTATGTGGACAACGACAATGTTACAGAGACAAAGCTTCTTGCCACAAACGACCCTGAGATATCAAAGCAGTTCGTAATGGTAAGGAGAGGCTCGATATCACCTTACACTGTAACAGTATCACGCTACAATTCTGTAAGCAACCCGGTTTCCGTATCGGTAAATCTATACACAGCAGTTCAGGCGACTGTAGGAACCGAAGATTATTGGAATGTTTATGCCGACATAGTTTACTCGCCTGTCAGGATAGGCGTTGAGGTTGCGATGGACCCTTCTATAATGTCAGGAATAAAACAGTTCGGAACGGTATCGCTTTCGGGACTTCCAGGACTTTGGTATGTGACGGAAATTGGAAGCTACAACCCAAGGACTGATGCCAAGGTTAAAATACAGGCAGTTTTATTGAGGTAAAATTAAAATTATTAAAAATATTAAAATCATGCAAAAAATCAATATAATAGGCGAGATTGATGACAAGGCTGTCGAGAGGTTCATCGAGGATGTAAAAGCTCTTGACTACGAAGACGGAGTCCTTATCCAGTTCGACTCCAACGGCGGCTTTGTAGATTCCGGATACGACCTCGCTGACCTTATTATTGCCCTGAAGCAACGTACTAATGTTGTAGCGGTTAATTCAGGAAATATCATGAGCGCAGCAACCCTTCCGTATCTTGTATGCACATATAGAATGTTCGACCCTTCCAATGGTGATTTTTTAATTCACAAAGCTTCGTTAGATAGTCTTGAAGGCAACGGAGACGAGCTTTTGAAGGCGGCAATATCGACATTACTCGTTGATAATGAACTAGCCGAGTTTTATTCTGCTGTTGGCAGAAAACCAGCGGAAATATATTTGGAACGGATGTCTGAGGACAGACCGCTGACTACGGATGAGATGATTAGTTTGGGACTTATTGATGAGCTTATTTGACATAGTACTGCCAGTGATAACCTTTTACAGTCTTATATCCATATTTACCGCGGCAGCAAGATATTATGTTTCCTTGGTTTGCTCCAGTATGACGTGATGCCTCATTTGCTGAATCATATACTATTCCAGTCTCAACACACAGGACAGGTTTAGATAGGTCTTTCCTGTTTAGGAGTTTGATAGAGACTCTTTCATTACGGTTTCCATAGTTTATATTATATTTTGGGTTACACCATTCGAGATTTGAAACGATGTTGTTTTTAATATTCTCATCCTTATGATTCACTTCAGGTAAGTTGTTAGGGTTCGGAATAAAAGCTATAGCTACAAGACGGTGGACTCGTGATTGGTCTATCTTTCCGTTCTTGCATAAATTAACTTTGAGATATCCGCCTCTTACCTCATTTTGCTCCATAATTTGAGCCTTCCCGGTTCTCCTGTAGTTCAAGCTCTTAACGCGACCCATATTACTAACTTGGTACTTTCCCTCATACCCGAATACATCACGCCATTCCTCACCGGGAATATCCTCGATGCTCAAATTTTTCCAAATTTCTGTTTCCATATCTAAAATATTTTTTTTACAAATATAAGGCTAAAAAAGAAGAAAGTCAACAGCTATTACTAAAATTCAATAAAATTAATTAAAAAATTTCATGAGCATGAGTAATCTATCAAAATTAGTGCAAGAAGTCAAGGCTCTGATTAAAAACGAGGAACCGACTGTAGTAATGCACACAGAAGACGAGAACGTTGATGTTACGTTCTTTGTTGCTACTGAGGGCGAGATAGCTGTCGGAGTTAAGGCTAGTCCAGATGGTACATTTACATTATCAAACGGCTTTAAGGTTACAATCGAGAACGGAGAAGTTATTTCACTGGAAGCTGAGGTTGAAGTTCCTGATTCAGTAATCGATGGTCAGAAGAATGAGGAAGGCGAGCCTTCTCAAGAACCAGCTCCACAAGAACCTACCGAACTCGAGCAAACAAAACAGGCATTAGCCGAGGCACAAGCCTTGATTGAGGAACTTCAGGCAAAGATTGCTGAAAGCAATTCTGAACTTGAGAAGAAATCAACCGAAATTCAACAGATTGAATCAGACCTTGAAGAGATTAAAAATTTCTATTCAGCTGTGAATAAGGAAGTTTCAGAACGTCAAGAGTCTAAACCTGAACAAAAAGGCGACGGTTTTAAGTTCAAATTAAAGTAAAAACAAACTAAATTTATTAAAAATAATAATTTGATTAACAATGGCGAATCCAATTTCATTAAGTAATTTGACGCTCAACCCGAAGGAGGTTGAAGACGTAAGGGAGTTTATAAAAGGCGTTGTTCTTGCTACTCCTGAATTGTCGAGCTTGCACCGTATTATGGATGGTGTTAAGATGAAACAGCAATTGGTATTGGTTGAGGGCTTGAAGAAAACTGGCCGTAAAGCTGACACCGACTGTGACCGTGTATCATCAGGCGCGACTTCAACATTGGTTCAAAAATATGCTGAACCTGTTTCAATCGAAGACTTCTTCGAAATCTGTGCAAAAGAGTGGGACTCACTGTGGAAACCTCTTTATGACAAAATCGACACTTACCGTGGCCGTTACGAAATCGAGGGTACTGACGTTGCAATCATGATTGCAGACTTGGTACGCGAGTCAATCATGGACTCTCTTTGGAGATTGGCATGGTATGGTGACACTGACGTTGCTCAATCAGGCGCATCAGCAGCTGGTGTAAAGAGCGCATCAGACGTTGCAGTTTACAGCCCAATCGACGGTTTCTTCAAACAAATCTTCACTGCTGTATCGGCATCTCCTTCAACAATCGGTTACTACAAGAACATCAGCTCATTGCAAAGTTCTTCAACTGTAACTGATGCAAACGCATACGCTACATTCATGGACGTTTACAAAGGCGCTCCTGCAGTATTGCGTGCTAACAAGGACGCTGTGTTCTATGTTTCAGACCAATTAGGTTTGGGATTGATGGAGTACATGACTAAGAACAGCATCAACTTCACGTTGGAAGTAACTGAGAACGGTTGGTCAACATTCCGTTTCTTGGGTCACAGGGTTGCTATGATGACTTCTGTATGGGACACTGCAAACGCAGACTTCGAGGCAGATTCTACGAACCACGGAGCATACTTGCAACACCGTTTGGTATTCACATTGCCGAACAACTTGGTGATTGCAACTTTGGACCGCGAAGGAATCGAAAACCTTGAAGTATTTTACGAACAAAAAGAAAGAAAGGTTGCTATCGGCTTCGGCTACACTTTGGATGCAATCGTTCTTGACGAAAAATTGGTTGCAGTAGCATACTAATAGTTCACAGGGAGGGAGTAAAATCCTTCCCTTATTTCAAACTAAAATAATTCTAATAACGATGAGTTGCGAAAATAAATTATTCAAAAACATAACTTCAACTTGCGAGACCAAGATTTCGGCTGGTATCGAGCAGAAGTTGTACCTTATGAACCGTACCGACATCGACACAATCACATACGATTCAGAAAACCCGAACAAGGTTACTGGAATCACGTTGAAGTCAGGAAAGGTTGCATACCTCGCACGAGGTTTCAAGAGGAACATGACTTCAGGCTTCGAACGTGTCGTTAGCGACGACAACCTTGATACTTGGACTGACACGTTGAACATTACAGCGTTTGAGTTCGACAGCGAGGCTGCACGTAACTTGAACGAGATGAGCGACATTGTTGTCGTAGTTGACAGAAAAGGTGTAAAACAGGACGACGGAAGTTTAATGATTCTCGGTCTTGAAAACGGTTTGTTCTGCAGTGCCGACACTTGGTCTGCATTCGAGAACAACGGTACAAGGCAGCTTACATTCAGCTCTTTGGCTGACGGAGGCGAAAGTGTTCCTTACTACACTTACGCAGTTCAATCAGGTGAACCTGCTGCTGACAGCTACAGTTCTACAATAGCTGAACTTGAAGGAATGCTCGGTAACTAATTAACTGAAAACAGAAAACACCAAAAGGCGACGGTTAAATGACTGCCGCCTTTTTTTATGCTAAAGCCAAACTTACAGCTGAAGCTAAAATTATTAAAAATATTAAATATATTAAAACATGGCCATAGTTCAGAACAACCCGTTCCAGATTATAAAGCAGATTTTTGGCGGCAAGTCTGTTCAAGACGAAATCAATACGGATTCCGGAACAGGACTTTCATACGCGGAAAGAAAATATTCATCAATAGCACAACAGAACATACATACGAGGCTTGCATTTAAGACAGGAGGTCTTGTATCTGATTCTTGGAAGTATTCAACATCAAACAAGATAACCGTTCTGTCGGATGGAGTTACAAACACTGCCATATATGACAGTTTCGACTGCGCCAACACTACACCATCAGACTGTGTCGGGACAATAGACAGCCTTACTGTACAGTTCTCCGACTACAGCGTAACTTCTTCTGTTCCTGTAAGTATATTATGGCACAACAAGGCAGGACAAAGCAAGATGGAGAGTCTTGACATCACACCTTCGCTTCTTGTCGACGGAAAGGCTACTATAACGCTTGACGCAGACTTCGACCCGGAACAAGACGTAATATTTCAGGTGGGATACGGAGCATCTAACGTGATGGCCGTTAACTTCACATGCACAGTTTCACAAATAGCTTAATATATTATGATAACAAAGACTGAAATAGTAGACAAAAAGACTCTTATAAACGCAGGTTCCACGACTGTTGCAACAATAGACACTGAAACTGCCGATACCCTTACATTGGCATGTGACAACATAGAGCTTACCGGAACCTTGACAAACAACGGTCAGCCGATAAGCGGCGGAGGTTCGACTCCTGGCTCGGGTACTCTTAGCGTGTATATGAACGATGCTTTGCAGTCGAACGAGTTCAATGCCAACTCTTCATCAAACGTCGACATCCAATTGTACAACATATTCAAGGTTTATCACCAGTCAGGAAACACTCCTACTGTATTGCCAAACTCGTTCTATTACCTTACAGGCTCGGGTGTAACTTCAATAACTCTGAACGAATCAACACCTTTCATTACTAACTCTTATTTGAACGAGTATTGCGGAATGTTCACTGCAGGAGCATCTTCAGTCACATTCTCTTCATACGACTCGAGGACTATAACTTGGTCAACGGAGGGAGAACAGCCATCAAGCCTTACTTCTGGAGACTTATACATGTTCGATGTGATAGCTTGGAAGAACAACGATACATTCTACTACTACGGAACTATAAAAAAATTCACTGCTAACTAATCATGGGGATGAAATTCAGGCAAATATTCGATAAATATACGTTCTCTGTAATAATAGCATTCATAGGCGTTGCCTTCTTTGCAGCAAGTTTCATTTGTCCGCCACTTGGAATCATAGATACATCCGTTATGACTGCGATGGGAGAACTGTTCGGTTTTACAGCTGCAATTTCAGGAATTCACCAGTACGGTCAGAACGCAAGAATGAAATACACCGGTAACACTACTAACGAAGAATAATAAAAAATATAAACATCATGGCAATTGACTTATCAACCTACACAAGGGTATTCTCGGACGAATTTTTCGACGGATACAATGCAAAGAACGGAGAATAGTCTTTCTTCTTTTTCATATCTGTGATGACCGGGGCTGGCGCGAATGACCAGCCCCGTATTGTTTTTACAAGAAGGCTATGCTGTAAAATTAGTCAGCGTATCTCCAGTGATATCCTTTTGTTGTTTTGTATTTTCCATTGCAGCAAGCATTTATGTTTTGTTGATATGCTCCAGTCTGACGTGATGCTTCTCTTGATGAAGGGTAGACAATACCTGTTTCAATACAAAGGACTTTTTTTGACTGCCCGTTGTTCTTATTCTCGATTGAAGATACCCAACGCAGGTTACAGGCTCTACAGTCGGTTTTCTTACCATTGATATGGTCGACTTCTGGCTTTCCTTCAGGGTTCGGTATGAAAGCTATAGCTACAAGACGGTGAACAAGTTTCTGGTGCATTTTTCCATTTTTCCACAAATTAACCTTTAAATATCCACCACTAACCTCACATGGTTCAAGAATCTGTTCCTTGCCTGTATGGTTGTAGTTCAGGCTCTTCACTCTACCTAAAGAGCTAACCTCATAAAAACCTTCATAACCTACAACAGGCAACCAACGTTCTTCCTTCATAACAATAAATTTTTATGCAAATATAGTGAAGAACTCTAAAATTATTAAAAATAATCAAAATATTCAAGGAATCATGCCTGATTTATACACAGCTACACAAGAAGTGATACTTTCAGACGCATATTTGTATAACCTGTGCGTTAAGGAGATGAAGAAGGCCGGCATGAAGGTTCACTGCAACTGCGGTAAGAACAAGCGGGTAGAAAATGTCGAGAATTTCATTAAGAATAAAAATATCATAATAGACATGAACACGAAAGTAAAGAACAGGACTATCATGCCAAAATGGCACGGATTATTGTACAGCTCAAAGCTGATGAAGCACATCAATTCTGAATCTATAACAGACGAATCAGCACTTAACCTGATTGAGCAGGGATTGAGCAGGGATTTGTTCGATTTTTCCAAATATGAGGGCAAAAGTGAGGAAAAAGTAGAGGAAAATGATGAAAAATCATCAATAGTTAACAAAAATCCCGAAATTTCCGAGGAAGCCAAGAAGGAAATGATAAAAGGTCTTAAAAACGAAGGATATTCCAACAAGGAAATAGCAAACCATATGAACGAGCTTGGAATAACGACTTCCAAGGGTGGAAAGTTCTTTCCTATAAACGTAAATAACTACCTGAAATAATATGATTCAGACTTTCGACGACATAGAATTAAACAGAAAACAGATAAAGATATCGACGTCCCAGTCAATAAAGGACGGAATTGTTTTCTACGGTGACGATAACCTGTACCCTTCGAACATACTATCCCTGATAGACGGCTCGGAGACGGCAACATTGTGCGCATCAACTTTTGCAAAATTCATTTCGACGGATTTCGCAAACCCGGAGATAGGAAAAATATCGTACGGCAAGGACTGGCTGAACCGCAAATACACGCTTGACAACATAAAACACGACATAGCTCGTTCGATATCGAAGTTCAACGGTGCATACCTGATGGTCAACAGGGATTTGGAGGGAAAGGTCGTTGCTATGACAGTTCTTGACTTCTGCAAATGCAGATTCTCCGAGTTCGATGACACATACAGAAGCACAGGAATCTGGTACGGCGACTTCTCAAGGGAGATAAAGGGAAAGAAGGGAAAGGCGAAGTTCACAAAATTTCCTCTATACTGCCATGACTACAATAACTTCAAAAACCTGGCTACAAAATACGGAACAACCGCATCTGTTTATCCGATATTCATAAACAACGAGTACTACTACCCGGAAAGCAGTTTCGAGAGCGTGGTATACGACATGGCATGCGAAAAGGAAGTTCAAATCAACCGATACCAAGAAATCACGCAGGGTAGTCCGGCGAAACTCGTAATACGTACAGATATTTCTACCGACGAGATTCAGCGACAGGCGGAAATTGAGCAGATTAAACAGTTTGCAGGCTCTAAGGGCGACAGGGTGTTGATAATAAGCACAAGCTTCGACGAGGACGGAAATCCGATAGACAACGGGTACGCATTAGATACAATCCAGGACACTCGGGACTTGTCTAAATTCGGCGAGGCTGAGGAGAGAATCGAAAGAAACATAAGAAAGGCTCTCCAGATTCCTTCAATTCTTGTTTCCCCGAATGACGGTGCAACGGTTGACGGAAGCGCCGCCCAAATGAAAGAGGCTATAAAGTATTACAACTCGATAGTCCGTGGCACGAGAGACATAATCTCAGACTCACTTTCGGAGATAACAGGTCTTGACTGCCAGATGCAAGATTTTTCAGAAGAGGTCTAACGGCCTCTTTTTTTATTCCGCATATTGCCAGTGGTAGCCTTTGGTTTTTTTGAGCTTTCCGCGGCAGCATTTTATTATATTTCCTTGGTTTGCTCCAGTCTGACGTTCAGCTTCCCACGACGAAGGATATATTATTCCAGTCTCAACGCACAGTACTTTTTTTGACGGGCCGTTTTCCATATTTTCCCTTCTGGTTACCCAACGCAAATTTTCGGCTCGGTTGTCTGTTCTCTTACCATTGATATGGTCCACCTCCGGCTTTCCTTCAGGGTTGGGAACGAAAGCTATAGCTACAAGACGGTTGACTCTGGGCTGGTCTTTTTCCCCATTCTTACATAATTTAACCTTTAAATATCCGTAACCATTATCCCAAGGTTTGAGTATTTCTTCTTCCCCGGTTCTAAGATAGTTCAAGCTTTTTACGCGACCCATACGGCTCACCATATATAATCCTTCATACCCGACTACATCGCGCCACTCCTCACCTGGAATGTCTTCAATCTGCATGTTTTCCCAAATCTCTGTTTCCATATATAAATCATTTTTACGCAAATATAATGAAAAAATTGATTGAAATCTAAAATTATTTAAAATTGAACACAATGGCAAATATATTAGACTCGACAAGATTCGCTCTAATTACGGGATGTACTACGCAAAATAAGAAACTCATTGATAATATCATCAAGGAAACCGAGTTTTTCAATTTCAAGAAACTCGTAGGCAAGCAAGTCTATTCCGGTATCTTGGCAGAACTCAACTCTGAAGAGGGGTATTCGGAAAGGCTTCAGGAACTGCTTGAGGGAGGAGTGTACCAATGTATAGCTTATTTCGCGTATGCAAACTATTTAATGCAAGGAGATGTAACCTCAACATACTCAGGTGCAGTGTCAAAGACAAATCCTTATTCAGAGCATATAAGCCTTGGCAAGCAGAAGAACCTGTTCACACATTACTCTGATATTGCAATAGAATACTTTGGTGAAGTCAAGGATGACGTTAACGAATACTTCAACATAGGCCCTTGCTCGTATGACGGAAACATATCTGCGGAGAAGTTTCACCAGATAATAGGTATTAGGAGGGGTCCTTCAAAATGCACTGTAAAGGTTTCGAGAATGTAGTTTTTCTTTTTCCATAGTTTTTATTTTGTTTTTCCCACAGCGTAGAGTGATTCCGCTGTGGGTTTTTATTTTTTGGTCCGTATAAAGCTAAAATTATTAAAAATATTAAAATTAATAAACATGCCTCTGATAATAGAAGACCTTGTAACAGTAACGGCTCCTACATTTTTCAAGATTGAGCTCGGAAACAACATAACTGACAAGTCGGGGAATCCCATAGACTTGTCTTCCGCTGGATTGGTGTTCGTGTTCGCGGACAACTACAGCAACACATACAAATGCATATACAACCCGTTCGAACCTGACCAGAGCCAGAACATATTCTATGACGAGAACGAAGGTCTGACACTGATTTTCCAGAACTACAAGCTAAGGGATAGGATAAAGGTAAAGATGGGTGTCATAACATCGGACTCTGCATACAACGGAGGACAATGCGAGGCATGGGACGGTTTTGAACAAATAAAGATATCTATAGCATGGAAGTAATAGACTTGAACATAAATGCAAATGTTGTTGTACCTGAAACCGTTAACGTATCAGGGGAAGTAAGAGCCAACCCTATAAACGCCGGTGTGACTTCAATTGTCATAA
>JAEEGL014438861.1_pt1 | contig 10871 bp, 4 predicted proteins | sample 9134231 | NCBI WGS metagenome assembly JAEEGL01 (sample SAMN16246548, study PRJNA631951) | gut metagenome | biome: gut microbiome; feature: rumen; material: fiber-attached | host: Bos | place: Iran: Karaj | collected 2018-10
GTTCAACGTCTATTGGAACTTCATCTACACGGGCACGCCCTACGCGCTCCACCGCAAGGTGAACCAGCGCAACTTCGGCACCGGCATGTCCACCCGCCTGGCGGTGATTCCCCTGCCCGACAAGGGGCGCGCCGAGCGTCACCAGCCGGTGGACCCCGATGCCGGCGAGACGCTGCGCACGTGGGCCTATCGTCTGGACCGCGTGGAGGGCGAGATCCCGCTGGAGGCGCTCAACGACGAGACCTTCGAGTGGCAGTCGAGCCGCCTGGAGATTGCCGAGTTCAACGGCGACAAGGCCGACCGCACGCTGCTCAAGCGCATTCCGTATTACGGCATCGGCGTGTCGCTGCCCTTCATTCTGATGCGCCACTGGGACGAGTGGCAGGAGAGCCGCACGCTGACGATGGACGATCTGGACCGGCGCCTGTGCCGTCTGGCGATGGACATCCAGTATCGCTGCCAGCACTTCTTCTTCGGTGAAATGGCGCATGACTACTTCGAGAACCAGAGCAAGGAGTTCGTGCAGCGCCGTCGCTCTTCGCGCTACGACGACTGCTTCCGCAAGCTGCCCGAGGAGTTCAGGACGCAACATTTCATGGAGGTGTTTGGCTGCTCTCAGCAGGCTGCCTCTCGTGCCATTATCCGCTTCCAGGGAGACGGCGTGGTGGAGACGGTGAAGTACGGCCTCTACCGCAAGCTGGCGAGCGAACTGCCGTAGGCGAGGGCTGATGGAAGAAGTAAACTAGGCCCTGCCGGAGTAACACCCGGCGGGGCTTTTTTTGCGTCTGACGATTTTGTAATGCAAATGGGCTTAAACGGGCTCGTTGTGTATGATGCAGTTTCAAAGAAAATGTTTATTTTTGCAATGTAAATGAGAATCTAACCAAACAATCTATGCCGGAAACCTGCAGATTCTTAGGTATTATTGCCATGTCTGGTGATGTCCATAATTTGCCGCACGATTCAACAATAAATAATAAAACAATTATAAAGTGCCGATCTCTCTGAATCGCCCCGACTTAACCTTCAAACTTAAGACAGGTCTGAAGAATGTGTACATCTCCTCACTTATTGATATTAATGAGGATGATACAGGCATCATCAAGAAACCTTTTCTTGATTATAAAGACATGAGGCCTATGAAAATTGAGAAAAACTTCGATAATGGAGTCCATCGTTTTAATATACATCGTTACACGAAATACGAGTTTTTCAATAAAGACGAATTAGTTTTTATATCCCTTGATAAGTGGGAAGACCCTTATGAGACATTATTTTATAAAGGCAATGACTCGAAAAATGGTTTAAATATCAAGATTGCTTGTATGTGTTGCACCTATGAGCGTGTTGAAGGAGAAGAAGCATCGTGGAAGCGGAGTATGTGTGAAGGAAAGGTTAATGCGATTAGAATCTCATATAACTTCAACGCGTTCTGCAATGTCTTGGAACAAATAGCGAAAGATAATAATGTAAGATTCTACATAACAGTCGCAGACTATTCTAATAGTATTGAGCAGTTAAAGACGGCAAGTAAAGCAATTGCTTTTACGTCTGAAAAAGAGTATATCAGTTACTTGACTTTAAAGCGTAAAGCCTTTGCTTATGAAAATGAACTTCGGATTTTCATTGTGGGAAAACATTTGTCTTTTGATAATGGTGTTGTAAAAGTTAGACTTCCGCGAGAAATCAATAATCTATATGACTCCATTACATTACCACCGATGCAACCGATGAGTCGTGAAAATGTAAAATTTGAGTTTTATAGTGAACTGCAATTCCTTCAAAATCTGCCACTTCGCAAGCAATTGGAGGAGAACTTTCCTTCAAGCTCAATTCATCAATGTCATCTATATGAATTAGGTGAAAGTACATTAGAAAAACGTTACAAAAAGGGTATTAAAAACCCATTATAGTATGAAAGCTAAGTTTTTATTTACATCACTGGCCTTGTTCTTTGGGATAATACAAGGCTATGCTATTTCCGGAAGTGGAACATATAGTTCTCCATATCTCATCTATACTGCGTCAGACCTTGTTACATTCAGAAATTATGTAAATAATGGTTCACCTAATATTTATGGGAAACTGATGGCAGATATCGATTTGTCCTCGGTATGCAGCGCATCAAAAGGAAGTTGGACACCAATAGGAAATGGGAATCCCGTTACGGGTAGCGGATATCTTTACAAAGGACAATTCAATGGAAATTATCATACCATAAGTGGTTTGTACATAAATGTATCAGCTGGTCGCCAAGGATTATTTGGTACTATAACAGGACTTGTATATCGTCTAACGGTTACTGGGACAATCAATATTTCTCGTGGTAGTAGTGGCGCAGCATATGGATGTATAGGAGGTGTTGTCGGTATAAATGAGGGTGGGCGAGTAGCATCCTGTTCTAATCGATGTAAAATAACTGGCTATTGTGCTGAAGTTGGAGGTGTTGTTGGACGTAATAAAGGCACTATTTATAATTGTATCAATGAAAGTAGTGTTTCTACATCATCCCCTTGTGTAGTTGGAGGTGTTGCTGGTGTAACATATCCATCAACTTCTATCGAAGATTGTATTAACAATGGAATGGTGAGTGCTCCAAATTTTGGTAATGGTAATGTCGGAGGTATAGTCGGCGAAACATCATCATGGGATGAAGAGATTACAAATATTCAAATTGTACGATGTGTTAACAATGGTAATATTTCAGGACATTATGGTGCAGGCATCATTGAATATGCGAAGGGATGTACAATAGATCAATGTATAAATTTAGGTTCTGTTACCTGTCATTCTTCTGGGGGTATTGTTGGGCATCTTTCTGGAACAACTATTATGAATTGCTATAATACAGGAAGTATCACAGCAGAACTAGATGATTATGATCGAGCGGGCGTTGCGGGCGGTATTGCGGCAACTTGTATGGGGTCAACCGCAGATGACGGTACGGAGTATACTTTGACATCTAATATTCATCATTGTTACAATTCTGGAATAATCTCTAACGCTTCTAGCACTCCTGGCTATTATAATAACCAATTTGCAGGGGGTATATATTCAACTGATGATTTGATTTATGGCTCTGATATTGAAGCAACAATATCAGATTGCTTTTGCCTCTCAGGCGCAAGCAATTCTGCTGGTGGAGGAACATTTAAGGATGCAGATGCATTCCAGAATGGAGAAATTACGTACTTGTTACAACAAGGTCAAAGCAGTCAGTATTGGGGCCAGACAATAGGTTCTGATAACCATCCAATATTCTCATCCGATGAATCAAACAAAGTTTATAGAACAACATTCATATACAATAACGAAACTGTTTTTTTCAAGTATCGGAATGAAAATTATACAACAAATAGTTTTCCAACAGATACAGAATTGGCAGAAATAGGTGTGACACATGGATATTATACGGATTCCTACGGAGCTACTGTCAATACATCTTCTCATTATAAATATAACTCCATTCTTTATATTTACGATATAGAAGGAGAGGGTTCCGCTTCTGCTCCTTTTCTTATACATGAGGCAAATGATTTGGTAACTTTGGGGAAAATTGTAAAAGGGAAAAATGCAATTTATAATAGCTATGCTAAGTTAACTGCAGACATTGATTTGTCTTCAGTTTGTGGTGAAACTATAGGCAACTGGACTCCCATAGGCACTGAAGATTATAAATACAGAGGGGTGTTTGATGGTGATGGCCATAAGATATCAAATTTGTATATTAATTCTACAACTTTTAACCAAGGTCTATTTGGAGATAACTATGGATCCATCAAGAACCTTACGGTATCAGGTTGTGTTAGGAGTACAGGATCTTGTGTAGGAGGCGTTGTTGGGCTTAATGAAGGCCATATTAGTAATTGTACGAATTTATGTTCTGTTTCTGGGGCATGGACAGTCGGAGGTATAGCAGGCCATTCAAAAGGATGGGATGGTGATGATGAAATAGAGTGGGAGACAACAATTACAAATTGTACTAATAAAGGAATCATTAATCTTACACAGAACACAAACTATACTAACTATTATGGTAGTATTGCAGGAGTTATAGATGAAATATGTACGGTTTCTAATTGTATCGATTATACGGGAATACCATTTGTCGGATATAGTTATGGGGGGGAGGTTATAGGTTGTACTCATATAACTCCATCGCCATCCATCGCCTTCGCCGATGCCAATGTGAAGGCCATCTGTGTCGCAAACTGGGACACGAACGATGATGGAGAACTTGATGAAGATGAGGCTGCCGCAGTAACAGATTTGGGCGAGGTGTTTAAGAACAAAACGACCATCACATCATTTGATGAGCTGCAATATTTCACCGGACTCACAGAGATTGGCGAAAATGCCTTCTATGGTTGCTCCGGCCTCACGTCCATCACTATTCCCAACAGTGTGACGAGCATTGGCGATTTGGCTTTCTATTATTGCTCCGGCCTCACGTCTGTCGCCATTCCCGAGAGTGTGACGAGCATTGGTACTGATGCCTTCAATGCTTGCTCCGGCCTCACGTCTATTACGATTCCCAACAGCGTGACGAGCATTGGCCGGTATGCCTTCGCGTCTTGCTCCGGCCTCACGTCTGTCACTATTCCCAACAGTGTGACGAGCATCGAAATTAATGTTTTTATGAGTTGCTCCGGCCTTACGTCCATTTGTGTTGATGCAAATAATTCAGTGTATGACAGTAGAAACGGCTGCAACGCAATTATAGAAACAGCATCCAATACTTTATTATTTGGTTGCAAGAATACGGTTATTCCCAACAGCGTGACGAACATTGGCAGCAATGCTTTCTATGGTTGTTCCAGCCTTGCGTCTATCACTATTCCCAGCAGCGTGACGAGCATTGGCAGTGGTGCCTTCTATGATTGCACAAGTCTTCCTGTGATAGATAACATACGCTATGCAGATACTTATCTGGTAAGAGCTGTAGATAGAACACTGAGCACTTATAGCATTAAAGCCGGCACAAGATTTATTGGCGATATAGCTTTTTTAAATTGCTCCAATCTTACATCCATCAGTATCCCCGAGAGTGTGACGAGCATTGGCAATCATGCCTTCTATGGCTGCCCCGAGCTCACATCCATTATCATTCCTAATAGTGTGACGAGCATTGGCAATCAAGCCTTTGATGGTTGCTCCGGCCTCACGTCTGTCACTATTGGCAACAGTGTGACGAGCATAGGCGGACATGCCTTTCAAAGTTCCGGCCTCACGTCTGTTACTATTCCCGAGAGTGTGACGAGTATCGGCGAAGCTGCCTTCCGTGATTGCTCCGGCCTCACGTCGGTCACATGCCTTGCAGAGAACGTTCCTACTACGAGCAACAGTGTTTTTTCTGGTGTGCCCCAAAGCACAGCAACACTTTATGTGCCTGCGGGTTCCGTAGATGCGTACAAGGCAGCGAATCAGTGGAAGGCATTCGGTACGATAAATGCGATAAACCCCATCATCAATTTCGCCGATGCCAATGTGAAGGCCATCTGTGTCGCAAATTGGGACACAAGTGGAGACGGAGAACTTGATGAAGATGAGGCTGCCGCAGTAACAGATTTGGGCGTGGTGTTTAAGAACAAAACGACCATCACATCATTTGATGAGCTGCAATATTTCACCGGACTCACAGAGATTGGCGAAAATGCCTTCTATGGTTGCTCCGGCCTCACGTCAGTTACGATTCCTGGCACAGTGACAAGCCTGGAGAACAGCGCCTTTGAAAGTTGCTCCAGTCTCACGTCTGTTACTATTCCTAACAGTGTGACGAGTATTGGTTCCTGGACCTTCAAAGGGTGCTCCGGCCTCACGTCTGTCACTCTTGGGAACAACGTGACAAGCTTAGCACGGAGTGCCTTCAACAACTGCACCGGCCTCACATCCATCACCATTCCCGAAAGTGTGACGAGCATCGGTCCCTGGGCCTTCGCTGGCTGCTCCGGCCTCACCAGGGCAGAGTTCGCCAGCATAGAGAGTTTATGTGGTATTTCGTTTGATAATGAATCTGCCAATCCTCTTTATTTCGCTCACCATCTCTATGTGGATGGGCAAGAGGTGACCGATTTGGTGGTTCCCGAGGGTGTGACGAGCATCGGCGTTAATGCCTTCTATGGTTGCACCAATTTAACTTCCGTCACTCTGCCCACTACACTCACGTCTACGGGCAACTATTCGTTCAGAGATTGTACAGGGCTGACGGCAGTGCATATATCCGATTTGGAGGCTTATTGTGGAATATCCTTTGGATGGTACACTCCTCTGTTCTATGCCCACAAGTTATACCTGAACGATGAGGAAGTAACAGGGGAGTTGGTAATCCCCGATGGCATCACTTCTGTGAGCAATGTTGCGTTTGAGGGTTGCACGGGCATCACTTCGGTGGTTATTCCTGAGGGTGTGACGAGCATTGGCCAAGCTGCATTTAAGGGCACTAACATTACCTCCGTTTCACTTCCTGAGAGTTTGACGTCTGTTAGCAATGAGGCTTTTCAGAATTGCTCCAGCCTCACATCTGTCACATGTCTGGCAGCGGAGGTTCCCAGCATGGGCAACTCTGTGTTTAGTGGCGTACCCCAAAACACGGCAACGCTTTATGTGCCTTCGGCTTCTCTCAGTGCTTACAAAGCTGCAAATCAGTGGAAATCATTCGGTGGGGTTAAGGGTATTAACCTTTCCGGCAAGTGTGGTGCAAACGTAGACTTTGTCCTTACCGATGATTATACGCTGACTGTTTCCGGCACAGGCGATATGTATGACTATGAAGAAGGCACTCAGCCGTGGGTAGATCATAAAACACAGATAAAGAATGTAGTAGTTGAAGACGGTGTGACGAGTATCGGCGATTATGCCTTCCAAGGTTGCTCCGGCCTCACGTCTGTTACTATTCCCGAGAGTGTGACGAGTGTTGGCGATTATGCCTTCTATGGTTGCTCCGGCCTCACGTCTGTTGCATGTCTGGCAGAGGATGTGCCCGGCGTGGGCAGCTCTGTGTTTAGCGGCGTACCCCAAAGCGCGGCGACGCTTTATGTGCCTTCGGCTTCTCTTGATGCATACAAGGCCGCAGCGCAATGGAGTTTGTTCGGTACGGTTAAGGGTATTATCCTTTCCGGCAAGTGTGGCACCAATGTGAACTTTGTCCTTACCGATGATTATGCGTTGATTATTTACGGCACAGGTGATATGTCTGACTATGACGCTAATGTTCCGCTTTGGGAGGAATATACAACGGAGATTGAGAATGTGGTAGTAGAAGGCGGTGTGACGCACATTGGCAATTGGGCCTTCGGGGATTGCACCGGCCTTACGTCCGTCACGATTCCCAACAGCGTGACGAGCATTGGCGAGAATACCTTCGACGGTTGCTCTGAACTGGTTACTGCCAACATCAACACCACAACATGTGGCACGTGGTTTTCCGGTCTTCCCTCTCTGGCAGACATCCATTTTGGCGAGAACGTGAGAGTTATTTCCTATGGGGCATTTAGAAACTGTTCAAGTTTGACGACGCTCGTTATTCCAGAAACCGTACAATACGTTTGTGGTGGACATGGTTCCGGTGGTAATGCTTTTGATGGTACGAACCTCCAAACCGTCAAATTCCTTGGAAGTCCCCAGATACGATTTGACAATGAGCATGGATATTATGCCTTTGATTGTTCTACGCTGAAATCTGTATATATCTATGATTTGGCAGCTTGGTGTGGCATCGATTTCCATTATGGGAATAATCCTTTGCGTAATCATGCAGACTTGTACTTGGATGATGAGAAAGTTGTAGATCTGGTGATTCCCGACGGAGTCGAGGAAATCCATGTGGGCGCCTTCCAAGGATGTAACAGTATTAATACGGCAACAATGCCTCAAGGCGTTACAACCATATTGGGATGGGTATTTGCAGAGTGTGCTGATTTGGAATCTGTCACCATCCCCAACAGCGTGACAAGCATCGAAGGCAGTACTTTCCGTGATTGCTCCAGCCTTACATCTGTCACATGTCTGGCAGCGGAGGTTCCCAGCATGGGCGGCTCAGTGTTTAGTGGCGTACCCCAAAACACGGCAACGCTTTATGTGCCTTCGGCTTCTCTTGATGCGTACAAGGCAGCAAATCAGTGGAACGCATTCGGTACGATTGCGGCCTATGCTATCCCCGCAACTTCTGTTGCCCTGAACAAAGCGGAGACCACTCTTGAGATAGATGCACAGGATCAGCTGACGGCCACCGTGCTTCCTGAGGACGCGACGGACAAGACGGTCACCTGGACCTCATCCGATCCCACCATCGCCACAGTGGACGAGAACGGTCTTGTCACCGCTGTCGCTGCAGGCACTGCCACCATCACCGCTACGACTGCCGACGGCACCAACCTGACAGCGCAGTGTGCTGTCACTGTAAACACTCCTGAGCCGGATCCGGGAGCGCTAAAGATGCTTTATGCTGAGGACGCCTCTGCATCTCGTGGCGCCCAGTTAATTCTTCCTGTCCAGCTGGACAATGGCGAAGAAGGCATCACTTCTTTCCAGTTCGATGTTGAATTACCAGAAGGGGTAACTTTATTAGGGTGTGCCTTAAGCGACAGGAAGGCAAATCAAGCCGACCCGTCTCCATCGCAGCAAGGAGATGGCTCATATCGTCTCGTTACATTCTCTGGTGACAACAGCCCGTTTAGCGGGACGGAAGGCACTCTGTTATATCTGACTCTGGCTATAAGTGCGGATGTAACTCCTGGAGACTATGATATTACGCTGAAAAATATCGAGCTTGCTACGCCTGCGAAGGCGATAGAACAATCAAATACCATATCCCAGCTCACAGTGCTTGATGCAATTGCAGGCGATGCCAATGGCGACGGTAAGGTTTCAATCTTCGATGCTGTTCAGATTGTTAACTACATCTTGGGTAACAACCCGTCACCCTTTATCTTCAGCGCAGCAGACCTGGATGGTAATGGCAAGATTACCATATTTGATGCAGTATCAACGGTTAACATAATCTTAAATGGAGCCAGTAATCAAGTGATGTCAACTATGCAAAATGCGATAGAACCTCAATAAATCAGTAATGTCATAAAATTTTAATATAATAATCAAAGATGAAAAGGAAAATTCTTTTTTTAGTTGCAATAGCTTGTAGCTTGTTTTCACTTCACGCAGCTAACAATGTTGTTGTGCCCAGCGTTACTGTTCCACAAGGTGGATCTGGCGTGATAAGTGTTGAATTAAACAATGACAAGGAGTACACAGCTTTTTCCATGAAACTGACATTGCCTGACGGTGTCAGTCTTGTCTCTGTTTCTAAAGGGTCTCGTATGGTTGAAAGCCACAGTTTGTCAGCCAATCCTGCCACAGGCATGATTACTTGTCTGTCAACAGCGAATGAATTATTCACAGGTACCAGTGGCGAGTTGTTTACAATTACCGTTTCTGCAGACGACGAATTGACAATTGGAGCGTTACTTGATGCGACACTCACAGAAGTGAACTTCTCTACGACCTCCGCAGAGGAGTCATTGGCTAATGTAAACTTTGGCATTACAATTAGTGAAAACCGTGTGCTTCTTGACGAAACTTCGACCGTTGCTCCTGTAGCCAGTGGTGAACCTGTGGATGTGAAGGTCCGTCGCACAATCACAGCGGGGAATTGGAACACCATTTGCCTGCCCTTCGCCATGACGGAAGCGCAGTGCAAGGCCGCTTTCGGTAATGATGTTCAGTTGGCTGACTTTACAGGTTATGATGTGACGGAAAATGGAGACGATATCGTGGGAATCACGGTAAATTTCAGTGATGCTACAGCAATTGAGGCAAACCACCCCTATATAATAAAGGTGTCATCGCCAGTGTCGGAGTTCACCGTTGATGGTGTAGTGATTGATCCTGTAGAAAAACCTCAGGTTTCATTTGGATATACGACAGGTTCAGGAAAGAAAGAGGTGTATCATCCTAGCGACTTCAATGGTACGTATGTGGCAGATTTTGATTTCTATGGTGATGCAGAATCGTATCCTCTTTTTCTTAGTGGAAATAATTTTTACTATGCTACTGAGAGTACCAGGCACATGAAAGCATTTCGCGCCTATTTTGATTTCGATGATTACTTGTCTGAAGCGGAGCCTGAGGAGTCCGCCCGTATCGCCATCAGAATTGATGACGCTCCCACGGGAATTGTCTCTGTCCGCAAGAGCGAAAAGTCTGATAACGTATATTACGACCTTTCGGGACGCCGCGTTGAAAAGCCAGGGAAAGGTTTTTATATTGTAAACGGTAAGAAAATCTTCAAATAATAAATCCTATGAAAAAAATATATCTAAAACCCAGCGTTGATGTTGTTAATATAGAGTCATCATCTTTGGTGTGTGCATCTGACGACATCGTATCTCCCAAAGGCATGAAATACGGCGGAGTCGACACCGACGGCGTCAAAGATCCTGAAGCCAGAGAAATTGTCGGTGACAGAAGCTTTGGCAATTCGAATGCCTGGGAGGAGTGGTAAGCTATCCCCTTATAACTAGTCAACTTATATTCCCCGCCGCGACGTTGGTTCGCGGCGGGGATTTTTTTATGTGGCGCCCGGCTGAAGTAGGGAACAGAGGACGCACGGATTTCTCTCGCCCTTCTCTCGCCTTTAGCAACTGGCGGAATAAAAAATGGCCAACTGCCGGAATGGGAACCGGCCAACTGGCGGAATAAAAAATGGCCAACTTCCGGAATGAAAAATGGCCAACTGCCGGAATGGAATCTGCGAAAATGCGAAATAAAGAGCGGATTTTCAATAAATAAACAAAAAAAATGAGTAATTATTTGTAAGAGTGAAAAAAGTTTTGGAAATTTGTGCCGTTCATGTGTCAAATGAGCATGTATAAGGA
>JAEEGL015646538.1_pt1 | contig 10871 bp, 8 predicted proteins | sample 9134231 | NCBI WGS metagenome assembly JAEEGL01 (sample SAMN16246548, study PRJNA631951) | gut metagenome | biome: gut microbiome; feature: rumen; material: fiber-attached | host: Bos | place: Iran: Karaj | collected 2018-10
CTCGCTGTTCAGACCCATGGCCTTGTAGTCGTCAACCTTCGCTTTGGAAGCGCAGTACACCACAAAGTCCGGCTCGAAGGAAGCCAGTTCCTCTTCAGTAGGCTGGATGAACATGTTCTTCACGAAGTGAGCCTGCCAGGCCACTTCCATGATGAAGCGGATCGCCATTCGGGTATCCTTGTTCGCGCCGCAGAAAGCGTCCATCACGAACAGGCGCTTGCCGCTCAGCTGCTTCTGGGCCAGCACCTTCAGTTTCGCCCAGTTTTCTTCGCTCAGGGGATGGTTGTCGTTCTTGTATCCTTCCGTGGTCCACCATACGGTGTCCTTGGAGTTCGCATCCATAACGATGTACTTGTCCTTGGGGCTCCGGCCGGTATAGATACCGGTCATGACGTTCATGGCGTCCAGCTCGGTCAGCTGGCCCTTGTCGAAGCCTTCCAGGCCGGGCTTGTTCTCTTCATTGAACAGAAACTCGTAGGAAGGGTTATGAATGATTTCCGTCGCTCCGGAAATCCCGTATTTGGTAAGATCGATCGCTGCCATAGGGCACCTCCTTCAAACATTCAGATCCCGCCGGGAATTTTAATCCCAACTTGACCCTATTTCTTCTGTTCGCCGTATCCTTCCTATTTCCTGCTTTGTAATAAAAAGTTAATAATCGTCTACAAACCGTTATAATACAAGGTATGATTTGACATTTAATTTGGTAACTATACATTTAATTTTGTAAGAGATACGGGGATTTTGACATTTAATTTGGTAAAAACAATAATTGTAACATTTAATTTGGTAAAAATTTTTACGGTTTATCGTGTATTATCACAGCATCAAAATATTAACGAATAAACACTTCGTATTTCGGTACCATGCGTACTTTAGCCAGTTTTCCGACAACAAGCTTTCTGACACCCTTTCCACATTCCTGCACACTGGAAAACACATTTTCCAACTTGGTGCTAATTTCATCAATAACATCATCAATGTCATCTTCTGACAAAAAACGCGCATTACCACTTATCTTCAAATATGGCTCAACGATTTGTTCAATCTCTTTAGCTGTAACTTGTTTGCCCATGCAGTTTTTTAATCTGTCCTTTCTTATACAGCATTATAGCGGCATTATTATCCGACATCGTCTTCCTCGTCCACTTCATCAGTTATTTCTTCCGGAAAGTATATACGTATATCTTGTTCTAAATCTGGTTCGTAAAAATCCAATTCTTGTACTGCTCTTTCTCTAATGTCATCCAGTTCAGACCGTTCTTCCAAATAAGAAAAAGCGTCCCTGTATCTTTAGTCACGCGACGAATCTCTTTGAATATTTCTCCCATACGTTCTTCGTAAGATTTGTCCGCTTCTTTGGCTGAACCATCACGAACCGGATTTGCAACAGCCTCGTCTTCTTTATTTGTCATAAGGCGACTAAAAACACCAGGATAAAGATTCTTGAATGTGCGCTTTTGCCAAACATAGAAATATGCAGACCCAAAACAGTGCCTTTTTACTTTTTTAATTGTAACAAAAACAAAAGTTGGAATCGCTCAACCATAGCAATTCCAACGATTTTCTGTTTCCCATTTTTACTTTTTTAAATGATCAATCATACAAGGCCTTCCGGTTTTTTCTTTTCGGTCGGTTTCTTGACCAAAAAGGAAAAGCGCACGGGTTTCCCGTGCGCCGGTCCAAATCCGGTCCTCCCTTCAGCGCTTACTGTTCGCCTTCTTCTTCCGGCCATCCGCCCGGTTTTTCCTCTGAAGCGGATGACTCTGTTTCTTCGCAGCGGAGCACGAATCCGTTTTCGTCCAGCTCCACCTCATAGTCCTTCATACCCTTCCAGCGACCGGTAAAGCGAATCGTCAGCCCGTCCTGTTCCATTTCCCAGTTTTCGGGATTGTCCACCTCGATCTCCGGGTAATCCAGCCACATATCCGCGAACCTGCAGGTAATCGCCGTTTTCGCCATATGCGGCGCCCCCAGCATTTCCAGTTCCGTCTTCCGCCAGGTCTGCGGCATGGAATACAGGACGTAGTGCGGTGTGTAGTCAACCTTATACTGTTCGGTGAACGCAACCTCGCCCGTCTCCGCGTCAATGCCGATCACCGGTTCAGGTTCGTCCTCCGTCAGGATCCGCATGATCCATACCGGATGGGGGTCCGCGTCCACCAGCACGCAGGTGTTCACCTCGGCGACCCGTTTCCCGGTGGCCGTAATACCCAACTCTTTTGCCTCCTCTTTCCGGATCTTCACTGAAGATTCATCCGGATAGCGGGTCTCCTTCAGCAGTTTCCCTTCGATGGTTTCCGGTTCCAGACTGGCCATATCTTTTTCCAGCTGTACCCACACGGACTGGTCCCATTCGCCGAAGTATCCGTACACCTGCCAGTAGCGGTTGAACATCTGGTCGCCGTCAGACTCGGTCGAATCCGCTTCAACCGACAGGATTTCGCCTTCCGGTGAGAAATCCACGGAGACGCTGGCCAGATGGACGTCTTTGGCCCGGAACGTCACATACCAGGATCCGAATGAATCCGCGATGAGTTCATACTTATCCTCGTTCGTCAGGTCCAGCTCCGGATACTTTTCCAGCGCCGCGTCCGTGGCCATCCGGACAACGTCATCCCCGCGGAGAATGCCGTCCCAGGCTTTTTCATACGCGGCTTCCGGCACATAGGCAAACGCCTCGGAATCATACAGGCCCTGTTTCCGGACGTTCCGGATTTCCCCGTCCGCGCTGCCGACGGAAATGACATACAGGCCGGCTGCGTCATCCTTTGTGCCGTCCTCCGGAGAATAGATGATAAAGGAAACCATCCACTGCCTTTCCCCGTCATATTCCGCCAGCACCGCCCCGTCCAGTGCGGCACGCGGATCCTCCATTGCCTCCCTGGCGTTCCGGATCGCGGTCTCCCGGGAGATGTCGGTATCGCCGGGTTCCGGATAATCCGTCATACGATACGCCCTCAGTTCCTGCAGATACCAGCTGTCCGGATCAATCTCCGCGTTTTCCATCATCATGTCCAGTTTCTGCCAGGCTTCCTCCGGCCACTGTCCCTGTCTCCAGCCGTAAACACTCCGGAATGCTTCCAGCAGATCGTCCCCGGAATAATGGCCCGTCCAGTCCCGCACGTTGGCCCGGACCTCCGCCGTTCCTTCCGGGTCATGATCCCGGAAATTGACGGCGTACCATCCGTGTTCCAGATCCCTGGGATTCAGCTCAAAAAACCATGTCTCCCCTTCCGGGTCATCGGGGTATTCCAGGTAGAACGAGCGTTCCAGCTGCCAGATATTCCGGTCTTCCAGCGGGAGATCCGCGCCGTATTCCGTCCGGATTTTCCCGAACGCGAAAGTTTCCGCCTCTTCGTATGTCATGTTTCCTTCACCCGGCAGGCAGCTTTCATAGGATTCCAGGTATCCGATCTTGACCATCAGACGGCCGTACCAGTCCTGCTGTTCCAACGTCCATGTGCCGATGTTTCCGCCGAACGCCTGCCGGCAGATTTCCATTATGGTCTCTTCCTCATAATAGCTCTGTCCGTTCTGCAACAGCTGCATGATGATATTGGTCTCATCCAGCGTAATGCCGTTCTCATTCAGTTCACGAACCAGTTCGGCCAGTTCCTCAGCGCTGAACATGCCGTTGACCGCGGCGCCGGTATCGTTGTTTGTGGCCAGCGGAACCGCTTTTTCCTCCATAACGTTCTGTACCACTTCCGGTTTTGTCAGCTGGCTGACAAGCGTGACGCCCAGTGCTGCCGCTGCAATCAGTAACAATACAATAGCCAGCACCAGTCCGATGGATAATTTCTTCTTCACTTGTATCTCTCCTTCCCCGGCACGGGCGGAAATACGCCGGAACATCCACGGATCGCCATTCAGTCCGGACAGGGTTGTATCGATCGCCTTATGCATTTTTTCTCTGTTCAGGTCCTCATGCATCCCGATCCCTCCCTTCCAGCAGTCCCCGGAGCTTTTCCCGGCCCCTCCGCAATCGGTTGGATACGGACGACTGGGCGATTCCCAGCGTTCCGGCGATCTCCTCCGTGCCCATATCATGATAGTAATAAAGCAATATGACTTCCCGCAGTTTCCGCGGCAGGTTCATCACCGCCAGGGAAAGATCGTAATCCTCCGTGTCCGGCTGTGTATCCGCCGCGACCGGCAGCATTTCCGGTGTCACGCTGCGGTCCGTATGCCTGAACCATCCGCTCCGCTGGTAATCCCGGCATGTATTCACCGCGATCCGGGTCAGCCATGTCTTCTCGCTGCTGTCTCCCCGGAACTGGTCAAATCCTTTGTATGCCTTCAGGAATGTTTCCTGTACCGCGTCCTCCGCCAGCGCCCGGTCGTGCAGCTGTACGAAACACAGGCGAAGCAGCGGCGTCTGGTATTGAATGATCAGCCGTTCGATGGTTTGATCCCGTCTGCTGTCCGGATCCTTGACAGCTTCCATGGGACGCACCTCCTCCCAAGGGGTTTTCACTTATATAGACGCAGACCGTATCGATAATATCGATTCCGTCGCAAAAAAAATCTCCGGCTATGTATACCATAGTCGGAAAAAAGAATCAATTACAGCTTATTTCAGGTCTGTCTGTGTCGCGTAGTTCGGCGTCGGTGTGGGAGTGGGAGCCGGCGTCGCCGTTTCCGCGGGCGCGGTGGGATCCGGTGTAACAGTCGGCGTCGGTTCGGGAGCAAACAGTTTCTCCAGCATTTCGTGGGACGCGACTTCTCCGGGTTTTTCGTTTTCCGCCAGGACAATTCCGTAATCTTTCTGGAACAGGGCCACCGCGGCAACGGTCAGTTCTCCGTATATCCCGTCCAGTTTTTTCGGATCATACCCCAGTTCCTTCAGCCGCACCTGCATATACAGCACGCTGACGCCCCGGTCTCCTTTTTTCAGCGGAAGATACGGATCGTATACCGGCGCGTCCGCTGCGAACAGTTTCCGCTGCACCTTCGGCGGAATATAATTGTGTTCCCGCACATGAATCGCGTCACAGAACAGATTGATCGCCAGCTGTGTCTGGTCACCGTATTTTCCGTCCACTTTCCCGGTCGGATAGCCGAGCTCCGCCAGCCGGTTCTGGATTTTGCGGACGGTCTTTCCGGACGCGCCGAAATACACGGTCCCGTCGTCGTCAATCAGGCTGGCCGGTGTCGGCGTCGGTCTCGGCGTGGGCGTAGGCGTCGGGGCCGGCGTAGGCGCCGGCGTCGGTGCGGGTGTCTGGGCCGGAACGGACGGTGTCAGCGAGAAACTGCTTTCAAACACCCATTTCTGGTCTTCCGGCTGCGTATACATATACAGGATATCGCGGGCCATACACGCCGCTGCCGTATTTTCATCCGTCATCGGCGGATATTCGATCGCCACGCCGGTCTGCAGGTTCATCACCAACACCCGGTGATTCGTATCCGTCAATGTCAGCGCGTCCCGGGTCACTGTCAGGCTCAGCGGCTCTGTAACCGGTTTTCCGGACAGGGCCAGCGCGTACGCGTCCCGGCTTGCCGGAACCACCGTCGTTTCGGTTTCCCGGACCGATCTCACATTCAGCGTCCACGCGGTCCCGTTATTCTCCACATAATACAGATAAATTCCGTCTGTCACGGCGGCGCAGGCGGATTCGGAAACAGCGCTGCCGTCAAATGACAGATGTCCCCCTTCCAGCAGGATCCGCTGATCGCGCAGTGATGCCGGATCCGCGTTTTCCAGCGTCCGGTAGCCTTCCCGCTGCACGGACAGCACCCGCTGGTCCTGTGTCAGGCAAAGTACCTTCCCGTCCTGTATCCCCAAAATATCATTCATGGCGATCGGAACCTGCAGGACGCTTCCGTCTTCTGCCTGCCAGTCCAGATATCCGTTCTCGGCAATCCAGGCGCTCAGCGTCCCGTCGGTCACGGCAGGCGCTGCGCCGGCGCCGGTAATACAAAGCATACAGCATGTTACGAACAGAAACATCAAAAAGAATTTATTCATCGGGTCATCCTCCTCCCCACTTCTATTAGACGAATCATACATGCTGTTTTTTCCATTTTCAACAAATAAAATATCGATTTTTTCTCAACCCTTGACAAATGCGGGGTTATCCGATATGATGCACATCCACACACGCTTGCAGGTTCAGATGCTGTAAGCCTCTGCGAATCAAAAAATCCGGCAGGGGCTTATTGCTGTTTTGCCGCGGAAAGGAGAACAGATGGAACAGACGACACTTCCGAACCATCCGGATTCGGTAAACGAGTTTCAGCATCTGCAGCAGACCCGCGATGTGATTGACCGCGAAATTGAAGAAGTGGAAACGCTGACCGGCGCCAAAGCCGGCGAGTGCATGGACGTACAGATGAAGGAGGACCCGGATCAGCAGGAGCAGGTTACCATGCAGCTTTTCCAGTACCAGCTGGACCGGCTCCGACAGCTGAGTCTGGCATCCGGCCAGGCTTATTTTGCCCGGCTGGATTATATTCCTTCCGGTAAAAAACCGGAAACCTGGTACCTGGGCCGCTGGGGTGTGCTGAATCCGGTGACGCTGGATCCGGTCGTTGTGGACTGGCGTTCTCCGGTTGCCAATCTGTACTATTCCGGCCAGATCGGGCCGATGGACTATGAGGCGCCGGACGGACAGGTTCACGGCGAACTGACGCTGAAGCGCATGCTGACCGTCCGGGACAGGCAGCTGCTCGGCCTGTTCGACAGCGATATTGTCGCCCAGGAAGCTTACCTGCAGGACGTGCTGGGGAGCGTTTCCACCGACAGGCTGAAGGATATCGTCAGCACCATCCAGGCGGAACAGAATATTGTGATCCGCCATCCGCTGAATAAGCACCTGCTGGTACAGGGGGCAGCCGGCAGCGGAAAAACCACCATCGCGCTGCACCGGATCGCCTATCTGCTCTATACATTCCGGGATACGCTGAAACCGGAAAACATGATGATCCTGGCGCCGAACCCGCTTTTCCTGTCCTATATTTCGCAGGTTCTCCCGGACCTGGGGGTCGAGCGGGTTGTTCAGACCACCTTTGAGGGCTGGTGCCGGGCGGCTATGGGTTCCCGGATGCCGAGAATCCGCCGGACGGACCGTCTGGAAAAAAACCTCGCCGCGACGGAAACCGGCCGCCTGAAAGCAGCCCGGGTTTCGCGGATCAAAGGTTCCCTGGATACCATGGCAAAACTGGAAGCCTTTCTCGACCGGCTGCAATACGATATCATTCCCGGAAAAGGGCTGAAGCTGGCCGGCGTTCCCCTGATGGAACGGGAGGAACTGGAGCGGGTTTTCCTGAAGGACCTGCGTCACTACCCACTGGAGGACCGCATCGGCGAGCTGAAAAAGATGATTCGCGGCCGGATCAGGTCAGCGGTTTCTCTCCTGAAAGACCAGTATGCCGCCATGACGGAGCAGCAGGCCGGCCGGATCCGCTCCGCCTTCCCCGATACCCCGGCGCGGCAGAAGAAAATTCGGGAACTTTACGAACTCCGGGATCAGCGGTATGGTGAAATCGATGCCCGGGCGGATAACTATATCCGCGGCTACCGGGAAAAGTTTCCCCTGCCGGATCTGGCCGGTTTGTACCGTACGTTCATTGAATCCTGTTTTCCGGAGGACCGGACCGATCTGCTGTCAGAAGACGGCAGCCTGCAACAGGAGGATCTGCCGATCCTGGCCATGATCTGCCGGTCGGTTTACGGCCTGAAATTCCGGCCCATGAAACATATCGTCATCGATGAATGCCAGGACTTTTCTCCCTTCCAGATCGAACTGCTGAAACGTGCCAACCCCGTCGCTTCCTTTACGTTGGTGGGCGATCTGTATCAGGGAATCCGCGCGGACGAAGGGATCCGCAGCTGGGATGAATGGACCGGACCGGTTTTCCGTCATGAAGCGGACCTGAAACAGTTGACAGTCAGTTACCGGAACACAGTGGAAATCATGAACCTGGCCCAGGCAGTGGCAGCCCGGTATCCCGTGCCGGGCGTGAATGGAACGAAACCGGTCCTGCGCCACGGCGAACCGCCGCGGATTATCCGGGCGGACAATGAACAGGACAGGCTGACACTGATCTGCAGCCAGGTCCGCGCCTGGCAGCAGGAAGGATTCCACAGCATCGCGCTGATTGAAAAGACAACGGAAAAAGCCCGGAAACTGTTCCGGGCTGTCGGTGAAAAGCTGAACGCGCATCTGTTGTCGGAAACGGATTCCGATTACCGGGGCGGCGTCATGATTCTCCCGGCCGGTATCGCCAAGGGCATGGAATTTGACTGTGTTGGGATCTGCGACGCTTCCGCGGACAGTTTCCCGGCGGATGAATTCCTGTGCCGGATCCTGTATGTAATGATGACCCGTCCGCTGCACCGCCTGTGCGTCTGGCATAAAGGAAACCGCTCTCCCATGCTTTCCTGACGAAATCCGGGGCGTTCACTCATCTAGTACCAGCCACTGGTCCATTGCCGCGCCTGCTTCCTCATTCGGACGTTCCCTGAATCCGAACTTTTCATAGAATGGTTCTTTCCCTTTGGAAGAATTCAGGGTCAGTTTGACTTTGTAGCCCGGCTTCATATCGTCTTTGATCCGCCGGATGACAGCCTCCACGAGCTTTCTGCCGATTCCCCGGCCCTGATACTCAGGGTCCACCATCACGTCTGACAAAAAAGCGACATAGCCTCCGTCCCATAAAAGCCGCACGACGCCGACTGCTTTTTCGTCATCCCTGACGCAGATCACCATATAGGCATTGTCAACGCAGCATTTTGCTTCTTCAAGCGGAAACTGCATCCATCCGACTTTTTTCCGCAGGTCCATGTATTCTTCCGGCGTAATGGTGCCGTCAAACCGAATCATGCTGCCTTCCTCCGTATTGTTTCCTGTTATGTCTCGCCGTTGATCAGTTTCCGTACTTCCTCCGGTTTCGGCGGATTCAGCGGCAGCGGGAACCTGGAAATGGCGATTGCGGAACACGCGCTGGCAAAGCGTACCAGTTCCTCGTCGTTCATGCCATGCATGAGGCCGTACACACATCCTGCCTTGAAGGTATCCCCCGCGCCGAGCGTACTCCTGACTTTCACGGAAAACGGTTTCATCCGGCGCGTCGGTTCCCCTCTCCTGCCGTACAGCATATCGCCGCCGCCCTGGGTCAGGATGGTCAGCCCGTCCGTCTCCTGCTGCATCAATGTCATGATGTCTTCCGGCGCCATGCCGGGATAAGCGGTTCCCGTACATTCCTTTGAAACCACATTGACAGCCGCCCGGCGGTGCAGGATCGAATCATGCCGGGAATCGATCGTTACATACGGAATACCGTGCCGCCCGCAGATTTCCGCTGCGCGGATGGACTCTTCCCGGAAAAAGGGATCAATGGCTGCCACACTGCATCCGGCAATGTCCTCCTCCTTCGGAATGCTCCACCACCGTTCGCCTGTGGAAAACAGCGTCTGAAACCGTCCCATCGGAGAACGGACCAGGCCGGCAATGACGACATAGTCCATAACGCCCGGATCGTTCTCCATCATCCGCAGGGGAGACAAATCCACCTTTTTATCCGCATAGAAGGAGACCAGCATCGGCGCGACCTCGGTTCCGATCCATGTGCCATCCATCCGGACCGCGACGCCCAGCGAGTCCAGCACGGTCGCCGCCGTGCCTGTTTCCCCGCCGGGAAGAAAGTAGTGCTCGCCGATTTCGGAATACTCGTCCGGCAGAAGGAAGCCATCCTTCAGCAGGAAGGAATGCGTTCCGAGCACCATGCCGAAAAGATATGCTTCGGGTTTTCGTGTCATCTGTCATTCCTCTTTCGGTTCCATCAGCCACGCCCGGCAGGGGGCGCCGTCAATCCCGCCCAGTTGAAGCGGGGCAGCATTCAGGAAATACTTTCCTTCCGGGATATCCTTCAGCACGATTCCTTCCAGCAGGATCACCTCCGCGCCCAGCAGGATCAGATGCACCTGCATCGGTGCGTCCTCAGGACCGACAGTCTGGCTTTCATTCCCGATCAGCAGGATCCCCTCTTCCGCGAATACCCGGGCAGCCTCTTCCGTAACCGTCGCTTTTCCCGCGATCAGGATCCGCTGTGCCGCTCCTGCCGCCTTCGCTCTCCGCAGAATCGCTGCGGCATCCTCTCCGGATACATTGCCTTCATGGCGGGCCAGCCAGCAGTCACCGATGAAACTGTCCAGCGGAATCCGGTCGATCGTCTTTCCGTCCCGGATAAAGTGGAACGGGGCGTCCACATGCGTTCCGTTATGCGCGCACATGGAAAACGCGCTCAGGTTGCAGACTGCTCCGTCCCTGATGCGCATCTGAGGCGTCATCACCGGAGCCGGATCTCCCGGGTAAACATTGCAGGAAAACACCTCCTGCGAAATATCAAATAACTGATACCCCATCGCTCATTCTCCTTTGATTTTTCTCCTGAAACCTGATACCTAAATCCAGACCCCTGTAAACAGAATACCCGGCACCAGGCCGGGTATTCTGTTTACTTCCGTTCTTCGATTTCCTTTTCAAGTTTCGCAAGCAGTGCTTCCATTGTCATGGTTTCCGTCTGGTCCGTCGCGCGGTCGCGTACGGAAAGGATGCCTTCGTTGACTTCCTTTTCGCCGATGATCAGCATATAGGGCACCTTGTCCTCCTGGCGGGCATAACGGATCTTGTATCCGATCTTTTCATTCCGCTCGTCCAGTTCGCTGCGGACACCCTGCATCATCAGCTCGCGATTGATCTTCGCGGCGTAATCCATGCTCTTGTCGCTGACCGGCAGTACCTTGACCTGGACCGGCGCCAGCCACAGCGGGAACGCGCCTTTTGTTTCCTCGATCAGGTATGCCATGAAGCGGTCCAGGGAACCCAGGATGGCCCGGTGCAGCACCACGGGGGTCTTTTCCA
>JAEEGL016165854.1_pt1 | contig 10871 bp, 10 predicted proteins | sample 9134231 | NCBI WGS metagenome assembly JAEEGL01 (sample SAMN16246548, study PRJNA631951) | gut metagenome | biome: gut microbiome; feature: rumen; material: fiber-attached | host: Bos | place: Iran: Karaj | collected 2018-10
CAAGCCCGATCGCAGTGGCTTCATGGAGGTGAACCCAGGTATCGCTTCTTCGTACATCTTCTCGTTGAAACCAGGCGACAAGGTGATTATGAGTGGTCCTTACGGTGATTTCCACCCACACTTCGACTCAAAGAAGGAAATGATTTGGGTCGGTGGTGGTGCCGGTATGGCTCCGCTACGTGCACAGATCATGCACATGACGAAGACGCTTCATACCAAAGATCGCGAGATGCACTACTTCTATGGAGCACGTGCGCTGAACGAGGTGTTCTATCTGGAGGACTTCCTGGGACTGGAGAAGGAGTACCCCAACTTCCACTTCCATCTGGCTCTCGACCGTCCAGACCCTGCAGCCGCTGCAGCTGGCGTCAAGTACACTCCGGGCTTTGTTCATCAGGTCATGCTCAACACCTATCTGAAGGACCACGAGGCTCCCGAGGATATTGAGTACTACATGTGCGGTCCTGGCCCAATGTCGAAGGCCGTCGTCTCAATGCTCGACTCGCTCGGTGTCGATCCAGAGTCGATTATGTACGATAACTTCGGTGGATAAACAACAAAAATAACAATAATGATGCGACTACTATTTGCTCTTTTGGCTTCTTGCCTCCTGCCGCTATCCTCGTATGCTCAGTCGTGGACGGCAGACAACGGCAACGGTACGTTTACCAATCCGTTGTTTTACGATGAGTTCTCCGATCCGGACATTATCCGTGTAGGCGACGACTACTATCTGGCAGGAACAACGATGCATAGCGTGCCTGGACTCGTTATCCTGCATTCCAAGGATCTTGTAAACTGGGAGAATGTCAGCTACTGCTTCGACCGTTTCGATTTCCCCGAGGATAAGTTCTCGCTGAAGAACCATCAGGAGATATATGGTCAGGGCATCTGGGCTCCAGCCATTCGCTATGCCAACGGCCAGTTCTATATCTTCTCAAACATCAACGGCAAGGGCTTGCAATGCTACACCTCGAAGGATATTCGTGGCCCGTGGAAGCATCAAAACATGAAAGGCAATATCTACGACCTCTCTGTACTTTTCGATGACGATGGCAAAATATATGCCATACACAAATATGGAGAAGTGCATTGTACGGAGCTGAAGCCTGACATGAGCGGTCCCGTGGAGGGTACTGATCGCATCATTATTCCTGAAGGAAACGGTGTAGGTGAGGGTCATCACATGTACAAAATTGATGGCATGTATTACCTCATCTCCACCGACTATAGCCCCAATGGTCGTACGCTCTGCTCGCGTTCAAAGAGCATTTGGGGCCCTTACGAAACACGCGTCATCACTGCCGATGAGACTTACGGATATCACGGTGCAGGTCGTACCGTTGTTCCTAAAGGCGAGAAGTATCGCATCGGTAGTGATGGCGCCAAGTTCGGTATTGCCTATTCCAGTTCAGATGCTACCGGCTGCGACAATGCTCATCAAGGTGGTATTGTACAAGCACAGGACGGCTCATGGTGGGCGTTGCTTATGCAAGATTTTCATTCCATTGGTCGTACCGTCTGTCTGATGCCAGTGACCTGGAAGGACGGTTGGCCTATGGTGGGTCTTGAAGGTAATCTTGGACGTGCGCCGCGTACTTGGTTCAAACCTCATGTCAATGCTGACGTTAAGCCTCATGCACCGTACGATCGCAATGAGAATTTCGACGGTAAGGCCCTTGGTCGTGTATGGCAGTGGAATCATAATCCTGACGATAGGAAGTGGAGTCTGAAGAATGGTCGTCTCCGCCTTCAGTCTTTGCCGGCCGAACAACTCATGTGGGCTCGCAATTCACTGACTCAGCGTGTCATTGGTCCTACTTCACAAGTGACAGTCGAACTCTACGTTGCTGGCATGAAGAACGGCGATGTCGCAGGTTTGGGCAATATCAATGTGCCCTGTTCGTGGATAGGCGTTGTGAAAGAAGGTAAGAATCTGATTCTTCGTTGCTTTGAACAGATGAAGAACGATACTGTCAATGTGACTATCGGTAGCGATACCGAGAAAATATGGCTTTGCTGCATGGGAGATTACGACAACAATCAGATTCAGTATTCCTACTCGTCCGATGGTCAGTTGTTTATGCCGGTTGGTCGTATGATGCCGCTTTCTTATCAGCTGATTACCTTCCAAGGTTCGCGTCACGCTCTCTTTGCTTATAACATCAGAGGCAAGAATGGCGGTTTTGCAGAGTTCGATAACTTCATAGTCAGGGAGTTCAAAGCCGATCGCAGCAAGAATATTCCTTATGGCAAAACCATTCGTATCATCAACAAGGGTACGAGCCGTCCTGCCATCGCCTTGAAGCATGGCGTACTCTACGACACTAATGGTAGCGACAAGAGCGAATTGACGCAGTTCCGTGTCATCGACAAAGGTCAGGGTAGGGTTGCTCTCCAGTGTGTCGACGGACGCTATGTGAAGGTTTATGGCGACGGTCTGCCAGGCGATGTACGTTTTACCACTGACGCTAACGAGGCCGACGTATTCCTTTGGCAGGATTATCTTGACCAAGAGTTTATGCTTCTCTCACTTAAGAACCATAAGTACTTGGGCAAGAGTTCCACTACCGGCAGTCCTTATTCGCTGGATTTCACAGGTCCTGATCCGGCTCGCCGCAATGGTGCCGTCTTGCGTTGGGAAGAATTATAACTGGAGTTTATTCGCGCCATAACCACGAGGCCAGACTGTTAATCCAGCGGATAGAAATGCGGAACCATCGGTAGGTGGAGACTTCTTTGCCACCGAAGCGTAGAATGAAGTCGCGGTAGGGATTGCGATGGAAGGGCAGACCGACATCCATGAAGCGGAAATGCTGATATCCGGCAGCATGCGCCGACTTGATAGTTGTCCACATCGTAACGGCATTCGGATGGAGTGTAGCATAGCTCTTGCGGCGCGAGGCAGAATACCAGAGGTAGGCATCGCCATCAGAGAAGACGGTGACGGTAGCGCCAATAACGCGGTCGTGATATTTGGTAATCAGAATCTGGCACAAGCCGCGTTGCATCATCTCGCGGAAGAAGGTGTCGTGGGGAATGTAACGTTTGGGCTTGAACCAGTGGTGCTGGCGCAGCAACTTCGAGAAAGCCTCGAATTCATCAATGGTTTCAACGGTTTTGGTGATGATACCACGCTCTTGGGCGTGGGTGATACGCTGAAGCTGTATGTTGCTAATGCGCTCTTCAGGTGTTCGTGAGTGCAGGGAGTTGTGAATCTTCATCCAACGTACTGGGAAGAAGTTCAGTTGGCGCAGTTCACGATAGCCGAACATTTTCTCGCGTAGGTGGCTCAGTTCGATGTAGAGCGTGCGATTCTGAAGCAGACGGGTGAGGGTCTTGACCATCAGACCGAAATGCTCGGCGCTGCTACCATTGTCGCCATAGATGCGCACGTGCGTATATAAATAAGGTGGAAACCACTGTCCACGGATGCGCATAACGGCCAGCATGTGTGCCAGAGCGACGCCTTCATCATTGGAAACGACAACCATATAGGGCTTGAGACGTGGGGTCTGCTCGCACACAGCCATGAACTCGCGGCTATGGAAAAAGTTGCCAGTTGTGAGTTCGGGTAGCTTATCCGTATGTTGGTAAATCGTGACTTTCATGCGACAAAGATACAAAAAAAATGAGAATTGAGAATTGAGAATTGAGAATTATTTCGTAATTTTGCACGAAAATCAATAAAACGCTTATGGAATTTAAGGATTTAGTACAATTGCGCCGCTCTCACCGTAAGTTTACGGCTGAGGAGATTGATGCCGATGACGTGAAGTTGATATTGCGTGCTGGACTGATGGCCCCCACTTCGAAAGGGCAACGTGCCTGGCAGTTTGTGGTAGTTGACGATAAGACAGACTTGGAGAAGTTGGCTGATGCGAAGGATATGGGTGGGCAGTTCCTGAAGGACGCCCCGTTGGCTATCGTCGTATTAGGCGACCCCATGCAGAATGATTGTTGGGTAGAGGATGGCTCGATAGCTGCCATCTCGATGCAGTATCAGATAGAAGCATTGGGTCTGGGCTCGTGCTGGATACAGATGCGTGGTCGCGGACTGAGTGACGGCACATCGGCAGATACCGTTATTCAGGGTGTGCTGGATATCCCTGAAAACATGTCATGCCTCTGCATTCTGGCTGTTGGTCATAAGGCCGACGAACGCAAGCCTCAGAACGAGGACAAACTGAAGTGGGAGAACGTGCATCTCAATAAGTATTAACAGAATGTCGAAATATCGGCATTTTGTAATAACGTAAAAGATGAAAATTGCTTTAATTGGACGTGGACGTGTCGCTACGAACCTGTTGCCGGCTTTGCAAAAGGCTGGTCATGAGGTCGTAAGCGTCAATAGTCGTACGTTGGAGGAATTGCCCAAAGAGGCTGATGTCTATATTATCAGCGTCAAAGATAGTGCCTTACAGGAAGTGATTAATAAGGCTACGCGTAACCATGAAGGGCAATTGTTTGTGCATACGGCTGGTTCGATGGCGATGGACATTTTTAAAGGACAGGCGACGCATTACGGTGTGTTCTATCCCATGCAGACGTTTTCAAAGGAGCGTTTGGTCGATTTCAACACGATATCTCTGTTTCTCGAAACAAACGATGTCGCCTCGATGGAACGGCTGAAAATGTTAGCCGCCACACTGACACCACATGTGTACGAGTTAGACAGTGCTGGACGCAAACATCTGCATCTGGCAGCCGTATTTGCATGTAACTTTGTGAACCACTGCTATGCCCTGTCGGCAGAAGTGTTGGAGGCAAGGGGACTGCCTTTCTCGGTCATGTTGCCGTTAGTCGATGAAACCGCGCGAAAAGTACACGAGCTGGCACCTAAGGATGCCCAGACTGGCCCTGCTGTTCGTGGTGACCAGAACGTGATGCAGATGCAAGCTGCGATGTTGGCAGAAAAGCCTGTGGTAAAGCAAATCTACGAATTATTATCAAACGACATACAACGATTAGCTGACAATGATTAACTACGATTTATCGAAGATACGTGCCGTCGTGTTCGACCTTGACGGCGTATTGTCGTCAGAGACTATTGCATTGGGTATGGACGGCACGCCCCTGCGCACAGTGAATATCAAGGATGGTTACGCTATTCAGTTAGCCATGAAGATGGGATTGCGCGTGGCTATCATTTCGGGTTGTAAGATAGAAGCCGTCCGCAAACGCTATGAGGGTTTGGGTATGAAGGACATCTATCTGGGTGCTGCCGTTAAAATCAAGGTTTACGACGATTTCATCGCCACATATGGCCTGAAGGACGAAGAAGTCATCTTTATGGGTGATGATATTCCAGATTTGGAAGTGATGCGTAGGGTAGGTTGTGCGGTTTGTCCAAAGGATGCTTGTTCAGAGGTTAAGGCGGTCAGTTGCTATGTGAGTGATTGGTGTGGCGGTCAAGGCTGTGGGCGCGACGTACTGGAACAGGTACTCAAGGCGCAAGGCAAATGGTTGAGTGACGAAAGGGCATTCGGATGGTAAGCACATTCGCTAAATGATAATGGATAAATATAAGATTATACTGGCGAGTAATTCGCCAAGGAGGAAAGAACTGCTGGCAGGTTTGGACTTGCAGTTTGAGGTGCGTGTGTTACAGGATATCGATGAAAGCTATCCCAACGACGTGCCAACGCTGAAAATTGCCGAATTCATCTCGAAGAAGAAGGCCGATGCCTATGTTGAGACGATAGCTGACGACGAGCTGGTTATTACGGCTGATACGGTGGTGATATTAGGTGACGAGGTAATGGGCAAACCTCACGATGAGACCGATGCTAAACGTATGTTAGGCGAGCTGAGCGGCAGAACGCATCAGGTGGTTACGGGTGTGACCCTGTCTACAAGGAAGTGTCAAACGAGTTTCTCGGTGGTTACGAACGTTACCTTTAAGACCTTGAGTAGCGATGAAATCGACTATTATGTGCGCACCTACAAGCCTATGGACAAAGCTGGTGCCTATGGCATTCAGGAGTGGATAGGTTATATCGGCGTGACAGCATTGGAAGGTAGCTATTTCAACGTGATGGGACTGCCCGTACAGCGCATCTATGAAGCCCTTAAAACCTTCTACGAAACTCTGAACAAGTAATAGCTGTTGCAATTGCAACATTAAGGGATTCAGCAGTTTCGCTATTTTGATTGAAGTTTGGAATTAATAGTTTTTTGGTTACCAACTGGCGTACCTCAGACGAGATGCCATTGCCCTCATTACCCATTACGATGATGCCTTCGTGTGACAGTGGTTGCTGGTAGATGTCTTGTCCGTCGAGCAGAGTTCCATAGACGGGAATACGTGCCTCACTGAGTAACGGTACAAGGTCGCAATAGGTGACGGTGACGTGTGCCAGACTGCCCATAGTGGCTTGTACGACCTTGGGATTGTAGACGTCGGCTGTATCGGGCGAACAGTAGATGTGAGTGATGCCAAACCAGTCGGCTATGCGAATAATGGTACCTACGTTGCCTGGGTCCTGAACACCATCGAGAGCAAGACAGATGTCGGATGGAAGATGTAAGGTGGAAGAAGTTGGGAGAACGGGAATGTGGAAGATGGCCAAGACTTCTTGGGGGTGTTGCAGGAAGCTGATGCGGCGGAGCTCATCGTCAGTGATGAGTTCAGCATCGGAACGTGGCATAGTGCTAAAGATAGAGTGGGGCTGGTAACCAGCTTGTAGCAGGTCGCCCACCACCTTAGGACCTTCGGCCACAAATAATCCCTCGCGTTTGCGGAATTTCTTCGATTCCAGCGACTTAATCAGCTTGATTTGGTTCTTGCTCAGCATAAGATATCCAATTAATTTATCTGCAAAGTTACACATTATATATGAAAATAGCTACAGCAGAAGCAATTTTTTCACTTTTCACTCTTCACTTTTCACTTATTTTTGTACCTTTGACCCTTGGTCAAGGTGGGCTGCATCTTGGAAATATAAGAAAAAACATTTTTTTCTTTGTATTTCGCTCAATTTGCACTACCTTTGCACAAAATATGCGGAGGTTCCTCGTCATAATTGCCTTTGGTGTGCTATTGCTGGCATCCTGCTCGGAAACGAAATACGTGGCTGAGGGTGAGATGTTGTTGGATAAGGTGAAAGTGAAGAGCGATGTGAAGGATCGTTCCATTAATACGGTTGAACTGAAGTCGTACGTCCGACAACGCGGTAATTCCCGTTGGTTTTCCCTGATTAAAGTCCCACTGTACACTTACTCGTTGTCTGGCCGTGATACGATGCGGTGGTTGAACCGTACGCTGCGCTCAATAGGTGAGCCGCCACAGATCTACGACTCGTTACAGGCAGCTCGCTCTGCCGTTCTTTTACGTGATAATCTGCAGAATAGCGGTTATTTACGAGCTACGGTTGATATAAGCCAGAAGATGAAAGGCAAGAAAGTCCGTACTACCTTTAACCTGCATCCTGGCAAACGCTACAAGATTCGCCATGTGAGCTATGACATACAGGATACAGCCATAGCCCGACTGTTGCATGCTGCTGATACCACTCGGTGGGGCTTGCGTAGCGGTATGGTGTTCTCGGCAGAGAATCTGGACAGTGAGCGTAAACGTATTGTCAGCGAACTGACACAGAACGGTTATTACCGTTTTAATAAGGACTTTATTTCGTATTTGGCCGATTCCATCGCAGGAACGCAGCTCATTGATTTGACGCTCGTGTTGCACCGTTTTCGTAACAATCAGGTGAAGGATGCTCCGCATGAGCGTTATACGATGGGCGACATCACTTACAGAAGCGGTAATCTGGAGGACAGCGTCATTCATCTGCGTCCTAAGGTGCTGAGAAACAATACGTTCTTGGAAAGCGGTAACTATTATTCATCGCGCCATTTGCAGGAAACCTATAACCATTTCGGCCGCTTGGGAGCCGTACGCTATACTAATATTTCGTTTACGGAACACCCGTTGGAACCCGTTTTGGACTGTAATATCGCCATTTCAACGAATAAACCGTCTACCATCTCCTTTCAGCCAGAAGGCACGAACACCTCTGGTGACCTCGGTGCTGCAGCCTCGTTGACCTACGAGAATCGCAATCTTTTTAGGGGGTCGGAACTGTTGACTATCGAGCTGCGTGGTGCTTACGAGGCTATCAAAGGATTGGAGGGCTATGGACAGCAGGACTTTTTGGAGTATAGCCTGGAGACGAAGCTGAATTTCCCCCGTTTCATCGCTCCATTCCTGTCCCGTAGCTTCCGTCGGCGCACGACGGCTACCAGTGAGGTGTCGCTGATGTACGATATGCAGAATCGTCCAGAGTTCCGTCGCAGGGTCTTTTCGGTGGCTTGGCGCTATAAGTGGAATGATAAGCGCCATCACGACCGCTATCAGATAGACCTCTTGGACTTGAACTATATCTCGATGCCTTGGATTAGCGAGACGTTCAAGAACGAATACCTGATCGACACCAGTTCGCGAAACGCTATCCTGCGCTATAATTACGAGAACTTGTTTATCATGAAGTTTGGCGTGGGCTATACTTATAACAACGGACGTATTGCTATTAAGGCTAAGGCTGAAACGGCTGGTAACCTGTTGGGTGCGGCTGCCCATGTACTTCGCTTCCACAAGAACGCTGACGGACAATATACGTTCTTAGACTTGGCTTTTGCACAATATGCCAAAGGCGATGTCGAAGTGACGCGCAACATCCGTCTGGACTATAATAATGAACTGGCCTTTCATGTTGGACTGGGCATTGCCTATCCTTATGGCAATAGTTCGGTACTGCCTTTCGAGAAGCGATACTTCTCGGGTGGAGCCAACAGCGTGCGTGGTTGGAGCGTTCGCTCGTTAGGACCGGGTAAGTATGTGGGCAGGGACGGACGTATAGACTTCATTAATCAGACGGGCGACATGAAGCTGGATATGAACGTAGAGTATAGAGCAAAACTGTTCTGGAAGTTTGGCGGTGCTCTCTTTGTCGATGCGGGTAATATATGGACACTACGTGACTATCCTGACCAGCCTGGCGGTGTGTTCAAGTTCTCTGAGTTCTGGAAGCAGATAGCCGTCAGCTATGGTTTCGGCTTACGTCTGAATTTCGACTATTTTATTGTGCGTTTCGATATGGGTATGAAGGCAGTGAATCCTGCCTACGAGACGCGTCGTGAGCACTATCCGCTGCTCTATCCCAAACTCAGTCGCGACTTTGCATTCCATTTTGCGGTAGGCCTTCCATTCTAACCAGCCAGTCTGCGTCGCGTTTGACCACCACTACCTTGAATGTTGCTTCCTTGGCGAGCGCAGGTTTTGCTGTCAGGCAGTTTGTAACTGTCAGCGTGACAAGTCGCATGGTGTCGTTCGCTTCTTCAAAACCCTCGTTGACCGAGACCTCTGCACCACCAGCCTCCTGCAACAATTTCAAATCCTGTTCTGTGGTGTTCGATGCCGCAAACCGTAACCATTTCTCGCTCTCAGGCGTCACGTGCTCACAGGCCTCCTTGAAGTCGCAGTTGAAGTAGGCTTCAGCCCAGTCTTCTGCTGCATCCATTGCCTGTTGGTCACCAGTCATTCCTGCGTCGCATCCTACTGCCAAAATAGCCGCGAGGAAAAGTAAAAGCTGTTTCATAATCATTAAATATCTAAAAAATCTCTGCAAAGATACGTAAAAAGTGCTTACTTTTTATTACTTTTGCAGAAATTTTTGAAAAAGATGCTGAAATTCATATCCTTCGGTAGTGGCAGCAGTGGTAATTGCTATTGGTTAGCCACAGAAACCGATGCTCTCATCATAGATATCGGCGTGGGCCTGAGAGGTCTGCGCAAATACTGTAAGGAATACGGCGTGCGTCTGCATAATGTACACCATGTGCTGGTGACCCACGACCATGCCGACCATATCAAATCTGTGGGTTCTATGAGTGCCGACTTCTCATTGCCCATCTATGCCACACGCGAGGTTCATGCCGGTATTAACCGTAACTATTGTGTCGCCAAGAAAGTGTCAAAAGATTTGGCTTGCTACATAGAGAAGGGAAAGACCATAACGTTGGGCGACTTTCAGGTGACGCCATTCGGTGTGCCGCATGACAGTGCGGACAACGTTGGCTACTTTATTGAGGCTGGTGGCACGGACTTCTGTCTGATAACGGATGCGGGCATGGTGACCGATGAAATGAAGACTTTTATCAGCCGTGCCCACCATTTGGTGATTGAGGCCAACCACGACGAGGAGATGGTGATGAGCGGACCTTATCCCCAGTTTCTGAAAGAACGCATCCTTTCAGGCACGGGTCACCTTTCCAACCGTTCGTGCGGTGAGGCGATTGCGCAGAATATGAGTGAAGGTCTGAAACACGTCTGGCTCTGCCATCTCAGCGAGGAGAACAACCATCCTGAACTGGCGCGCAAGACCGTCGAAAGCGTGCTCCGCAGCTATGGCATCGTGGCTGGTGCCGACCTGCAGTTGGAGGTGCTGAAGCGCAATTCACCGACAGGCCCCTACGAACTGGAGTAAGTGCCTCATTCTTGGTTTTGTCTTAGAAATCCCAATGATTACTCTATAATCTCGTTGCCTGTCATTGCATAATGGCTTCTTGTCTTCTTTATAATGCTATCACCTCGTCACATAATTCGCTTATGGTTGTTCGATGGGTGATGAAAAGCATGGTCTTTTGTGGGTATGTCGTAAAGAGGCGGTGATATAGTTCGTACTCTGTGGGTTCGTCGAGGGAACTGCTGATCTCGTCAAGCAGAAGGATGTCGCCACCGTGGAGCAATCCACGGGCAATAGCGATACGCTGAGCCTGGCCCTCGCTGAGTCCGCTGCCCCGTTCACCAAGTTCGGTGTTAAGACCATCGAGCCTTTCGGTAATCCACTGCTCCGAGCCTAAGGAGCGTA
>JAEEGL016201806.1_pt1 | contig 10871 bp, 4 predicted proteins | sample 9134231 | NCBI WGS metagenome assembly JAEEGL01 (sample SAMN16246548, study PRJNA631951) | gut metagenome | biome: gut microbiome; feature: rumen; material: fiber-attached | host: Bos | place: Iran: Karaj | collected 2018-10
GGTGGCATCCTCGCTATAGCTGAGGCTCAGTTTAGCATTGATACCATCAATCTTGGCACCATTTGCATCCCAAATATTAATCCAGTATCTCAGACTCTCAAATGTCTTCTGATTTTCAAGACCAGTCTCGCTGATGAAGAACTTCAGTTCTGCTGGGTTGCCATCATGCGCTGCAAACTTTTCGCTGGCGACCTTCGACACAGCTGGAGCGTAGTTCTCACTGCCAAGAATATCCTGCCAATAGATCTTGTCGGTAGAATGTTTGAGGTCATACATGCCGTTATCCAGTTCTGCTTTCGTATCGATAGCCTCATCAATGAGATCAAACGACTTGATACGGCCATTGTTAATCTTCATCAGACCATCACACCAGGCGTTCAGCGCAAAGTCGATCGTATCCCTTTTCTCCTCTGCCGTTTGGGGACGATGGTTGTCAGGATAATAACCTACGTCGACCTTTTGGATATAGATGGCGGCAGAACGCGAATTCTCAATCCTTAAGTAACCATCTGTTTCGCCTTCTGCACTTTGAGCCTCCACGACGACCTTAGTCCATTTTCCAGGCTTAAGTGTCCACTTTCCTTCACTACCGTTACCGTCAACCTTGGTACCCGAGAAAGTGATCGTATAGGAAGCGTCCTTGTCGACCTTTGCCCAGAATGTCGTAGTATACTTAGCAAGAGGATCGACTTCGAAACCTTCGATGATACGGACATTAACTCCCGTACCGATTTTAAGCGTATTCTGGTCGTCATATTTGGCAATGGATGCACTACTACCTTTCTCGATAGTACCATGGAATTCTGTTGAGTCATTGTAGTTGGAAACTTTGCCTTGTACATATTCAACAGGAATCTCAATAGGTGCTGTAAGGTTGGCCAGCCATTCGTCAGCCTGGTTAGCATTGGCGACGATAGGACTGCCATACACCTCATAATCTATCTCTTCCACATGGGAGAGAAGATCACTCATGTCAAGGAAGTTCATCACGCCCTTGGCGTTGACAATTGTACCAGACATCAGGGAGGAACCGAAAGTCACATTATCACAATTGGTGACAATCGCAGCATGGGCCAATTCCTGCTTGTTGAAGTCTGTCACTTTGACCGTGGCACCCAGCGACATGTTGGGATACTGGATTCTGTCGATGTATGACTTGACAGGCGCCAGATCCTTATATGGCTCCACATGAGACGGATCCGGATCAGCATTAAAATTGTCTGTCACATTATAGTCGGCACAGGCTGCAACAAGTGCGCCTGCTGCTAACATAAAGAGACTGTTTCTAAAGATTCTATTCATAATTCTCAATCTTCAATGTTCAATGTTTAGTCCTTCACAACATATTTGGGTGTGAAGAATACTTTCTGGTTTGCGTTACGAGTCTGAACAACAAGCGTATCGTTTGTTGATACCTGAATGTCACTGTTGGCAAAGTTCACATCGTAAGCCAGACGGAGGATATCACGCTGCACAGGCTGTCCGTTGTTGCTTCCCCACTGGTAGTCCTTGTATTCCGACTTCTCTGTTCCGTTGGTGATGAATTCACCCGAGCCAGTGACTGTTACCCCCTCATCGGTGGTGGATATAGTACACTTATCACCACTAAAGGTGAGGATGAGGTTACAAGATATTGAAGCACCCGAAGTTTTGAAAGACACATTGAAATTTGCTTGTGACATACTCTTTGTGGTTATTTCACATACTTCGTCGTTCTGGTTCACAGGATTCTCCGTGTAATGCTCGAGGTCAGAGTTAACTAACGTGAAATCCTTGCGGACCACGGTTGTAGTGTTTCCTTTTTCCGTCACATTGTCGACACCACGACGGATATACTTTCCCTGCCACGGATTCATATACCTCACACAATAAAGTACATAATCCTTTGCAAGAACATCCCAATCTTCTGTATTCGTGCGAGACGGAGAGAGTCCTTCACGTGGGGTGCCGGAGAGTATCTTGTCAATACCTTTGACATTCGTCATCCTCAATGGAATGACATAGTTGTTTGCAATAGCTTTCTTATCATTGAAGAAAGAATCAGTGAACTCCACCTCCACATAGCCGCGGGGATTACCATTGTAAGGAATGGCATTGGAGCCGAGCCTATAGTAATTGGTAGGCATAGGAAGCACTGGTCTTACTGCATTTCCTCCGTCATCAGTGAAAAAGAGGTTGTCGCAGAGTGTTTCGTCAACAACAATATCTACAACGGCGTCACGTCCACCGTATGCTCCGCCCATGGTTGACCATATCTGGCACTTATGTGCATTGTCGAGCGCATTGTCGTAGATATCGTTACCAAGTACGAGTGTACGTACCGGGTACTGGTAGGCGAAGTAGGCTGTCGTGCCTCCTTCATAGTCTGGGAAGTCTTTGTCTGCATTATAGCAAGATGTATACGTGAGAGAGAGTGCTCCCAAGGCCAGTCCGTATATGTAATTCTTGAGTTTCATCATTGTTTAATTATCAATTATCAATTGTCAATTATCAATTATCACCAGCCCTTGTTCTGCTGAAGGTTACTCCACTTGAGCACCTCACTCTTTGGAATGGGTCCATACCACTGGTAAGAGCTGTTGAATTTCCGTTCCTCAACATCCATGATGGTGTACGTGAGAGCGCCCGTATCTTCATTGCGGTCAATCTTGACGCCCTTCACACCTTCATCGATGGGCAACATCCAACGACGGAGGTCCCAGAAACGCTTGTTCTCAAAGCAAAGTTCAATACGACGCTCATTGCGAATCAGATCCGTCATCTTAGCCTTGTCAGCAGAGCACTCTTCAAGATAGGTGTCGCCTTCAGAAAGTTCACGGCCATACTCATCTGTTCCGAGACCAGCACGCACACGGATGGCTTTAATCACGTCGTAAGCAGTAAAGCCAAAGCCTGTCGGATCAGATTTAGGTCCCCAAGCATCGTTTGCTGCCTCTGCGTATGCCAGGAAGATTTCCGTGTAACGGATACGTGGATAGATATGCTGCTGCTCAATGAGAGAACTTGACAGCGGACTGACATCATCACGGAGAAGCTTCTTCAGGTAATAACCAGTACGTGTAGAGGTTCCGATGCTGTTAAGGTTGTCATCAGTCTCGTTCTTCTTGTTAGGATATGTACCTGTGATGATCTCAGTATTCCTGAATGTTGTGCCGTTAAGAATGACGTAGTTGTCAAGACGTGGGTCACGGTTGGTATAAGGATTCTGCGGATCGTAACCAGAATTCGAATCGGCAATAGGACGGCCGCTGCGCATGGGGAATGCATCAACGAGATTCTGGGAAGGATTGATACGACCACTACCATACAGCGTGGGCGGGAAGTTTTCCCTTTCCTGTTCTGCATTCTTATGACGGTCTTCACGCCATAGGATCTCTGCCATTTCTCCTCCTGCGGGTTCAAGCTTGGTCTTATTCTTGTACCAGACGTTACCTGTCGGATCTAATCCTGCTACTCCGTCAATGCGCTTAAGGACATTTCCACAAAGCGTTGCTGCCTCAGCAGAAGTGACACCACTCTGTTCACGGAATGCAGGACTTGCTGCAAGCAAGGCAATCTGTGCCTTCACAGCTTCGGCAATTCTGCCAGACAAGAGATTTCTGGCCTTGTTACCAAATACGAGGTTGTAATTAGAATAATTCGCACCAAGAGCCAGGTACTTGGCAGGGATGCCCGCATTATTATCTATATCTGCATAATCAAGGGGAAGAAGTGCCATAGCACTGTCACAGTCAGCAAAACACTGCTGGATACATTCTGCAAAAGTGGCACGCGGCTGGTTGTAGTCCGAACTACCATCCTCAGGAGTCGTGAGCAAAGGCACACCGTAAAGTTTGCCATCGTCAGCATAGCCTCCATGAGCCTGAAGCAGATATAAATAGAGGATAGCACGAAGTCCGAAAGCCTCACCTTTCAGACGATCGATGAACATCTGCTGCTTTGAAGCAGAACTGGGAGCCCACTTCACATTATCTACCTTTGAGAGGAAGAGATTGATATACTGGATACCATCCTTACATGTATCCCACTGGGACATTGGATCGTTGTCTGCAGCCCAGGTGCCTGTTGTCATATTCAGGAATTTGCTGGTTTTCAAGTTAGTTACGGCATCATCTGTAGCAACGTCCGTCCAGATGTACTGATTCCCGTGATTCCCGACATTAGTAATATAAGGAAGACGATCGTAACCGTATATCTGCAATCCATGCGCATACTTTGACTCCTCGTACATGGCATCCTCCTGTCGGTTGTTTTCATCTGCTGGTTCGAACATGTCATCGCATGAGCAGATGGTGAGGAGACCAATCAAATACAATATAATGTTTCTTGTCTTCATAATTATCAATTGTCAATTATCCATTGTCAATTAAAGTGTAACTTTTACGCCCAGGTTATAGAACCTCGTCTGTGGTGCATAGCCAACGCTTGTCTCCATCAATTTGCGCTCCTTTGCAATCGTGAGGAGATCGTTTCCGTTCAGATAAATAGAGAGAGCCTTTACCCACTTGCCATTGAACATCTCCTCTGGGAAGTCATAAGTCAGCTGTACCTTACGGAGGTTGAAACGGTCAGTGCTGTAAAGCCAGAATGTGGAGTTCGCAGCATTGTTGGCCGAGTTCAGTGTGGTCAGACGGGGATGGGTAGCAGTGGCTGCCGATGCATCAGAGGTCCAACGATTACGTGCATTGACAGAGTACTTTGCATCACCACTCATATAGTAGTAACCGTTGTTCTTCATGCCATAAGCACCGAACTGACCATTGCCCAGAACAAAGAGTGTAAAGTTCTTATACTTGAGCGTAAGGTTCACACCAAGTGTGAAAGGAGAACCGTACGTACCCCACTTACCAAGTTCAACCTGGTCTTTGGAGTCGATGGCACCGTCGCCGTTTACATCCTCATACTTCAAGTCACCTGGCTGGATGTTACCACCGATCTTTGGCGTCGGGAGTTCACTCTTCAGCGCATACTTACCAGTCTCTGCATTGTAATTGAAATCGTTGGTGGAATAGAAGCCCAAGCACCTGTAGCCCCAAATGGCATCCAGGGCACGTCCTTCCTTGTGCTGGTAATCATATTCTACGAGTTCATCGTATTTCTTGTTTTCAGTCTTAAGATAGGTACCGACAACACCAAGCTTAGCGTATACCGGACCAAACTGTTTCTGGGCGGTTATGCTGAAGTCAAGTCCCTTACGGTTCTGGATGTTATTGTTGATGGCAGGCATAAATGTGCCATTGCTGAGACCTTTCTGCAAGTGTGAAGGGAAGGTGGTCAGGTTCTGGACAATAAAGCCATCCATATCCGTATTGAAGAATGTGAGTTCTGTACTGATCAGCTTGTTGAAGAACGAGCCGCGAAGGCTGACAGAGAATTCCTTACGATGAATGAAGTCGAGAGACGGGTTGCTACCCATGGTGGAATAAGTACGGTCTGTCGTTGATCCCTCATTCCATGAGAACCCACCACCACCCGTCGACCACAAAGCATCGTACAGATAAAAGTACTTGAAATTATTACTGCTCACTTCCATATAGATATCCATATCCTCGTTCAGATTGCTATACGATGCACTGAGCAACAGATCATCCACAAAGCTTCCCTTCATGAAACTCTCCTTGGCAATGTTCCAGCCGAGTGTGAAAGAAGGTGAGAGGGCTTCACGATGACCTTCGGCAAGACGAGCAGAATGTACACCTGCCACTCCCACTTCTGCGAAGTAGCGACCCATATAGTCATAACCGGCCTGAAGACCTAAGTTTGCATTGGCATAACGATGGTACTCACCACTACGGGTTGTCGTGTACATATTAGCCAGCAGCATACCTGTGACATGATGCTTGTCTGCGAATGTGTGGTCGTAGTCGAAATGACCATTCCAACTGATGGTCTGGCGATATTTAGTATTCGACATAGCCATGTGACCTGTGATGATTTCATCGTTCTGCTGGGTAATGGCCACAATAGCGTCCCCTGAGTTATAGTTACTCCATGTGGGGATGAACACAGCATACTTGTTGTCATACGACAGGCTATAGTTGGCAGCATAGTCGATAGAGAACAGTGTCTTGAACGACAAGCCCTTCAGGAAGCTACTCATGTCATAGATAATACCAGCATCGAACTGGAACTGACGACTCACGTCTGTGGTCTGACCGCCGAAATAGCAATCTGCGATAGCATTGGTCTGAGTGGCTTTCGTACCGCCAGGGAAATATTTTCCGTCTAACAGGTTGAGCGACTTGCCAAGGATGGCCAACGCCTTCGAGGCATTAGGATCAACCATGTCAATAGATATCAGCGGTGCAGCATTTTCCGGGAAGTTGGGACGGCCATAACCTACATTATTATTATATTGGTCATATCCGGCAGCCTCACGCCAGAATTCACCCTTATTCTTGTTCGCATTGTAGAATGTCGCGCTGGCGTTGGCGAAACCCTTGATGAGTTTGTTGATCACCAGGTCAACATTACCACGTACGCTAAAGCGGTCGGTGTAGTTATCTTTGGCCTCACCGAAGTTCAGCAGGTCCTCTACGCGATAGTAATTGATGTTCGTGTAGAAGTGGGCACGCTGACCACCACCTTGTATCTCCAACGTTCCTTCAGAACGATTATATGCCTTGCGAACATATTCGTCGGAATAGTAGTTGACGTTCGGATAACGGTAGGGATTCAGGCCCGAAGCATGATTGTAGATATCCTGTTGGGAATACCTTGGATCGAGTCCGTCGTTAGCACGGGCTTCGTTGTAGAGCGTCATGTACTCTGCAGAACCAATATACTCGGGGAATTCCTTCGCAATGTGGAAACCCGTGTTGGCGTTGGCCGTAATCTGAAGGCCATCCACCTTACCGCGCTTCGTTGTGATCAGGATGGCACCCTTCGCGCCCTTCGCGCCATAGAGCACCACTGCCTGTGCACCCTTGAGGAAGGTGATCTGCTCAATTTCTGAAGGCAGCACATTGTTCGATGGACGCTTCACGCCGTCGATAATCACCAGCGGCATATTCGAGTTGTCGTTATTGTCAAGACGGTCATTGTCCATACCCCAAAGGTTGTTGCCATTCCATCCACCGACAAGTCCATACATGTCATCAAGGCTACCTGTCAGATAATCCTTCTTCTGGAGCTCTTCCATATCCACAAAGCTCACGCCACCCAGAAGCTTGTCTTCATCCACGTCGCGGAAAGCCACATGCACCTTCTTCTTCGCCACAGCGGTTGAATCAGCCTCGTCAGCGGTCTGCGCACCGACCGTCTGTGCCGAACCAGCCATCATGGCCAAAAGAAAAATGTTTGTTACTATCTGTTTCATATCATTATCAATATTCAATATTCATTGTTCTATGTTCTACCACCCGGGGTTCTGAGGAAATCCTTCATAAAGATAGATGTCCTTGTCAGGAAGCGGGAACCAGTAGTGCTTTGATTCCAAACGACGGCTGATCAACTCTTCCCTATGGAAATTTCCGATCTTTGCATCCTTCGGATCGTGATCCTTAAACCAGGAGGCATCTTCCAGACGCTCGAACTCGTGAGAGTATTTCATCGTGTAAGGAGCCTCTGTCAGGAGGAGCCAACGCTGAAGGTCACACCAGCGGAAACCTTCGAAGGAAAGCTCAACTGCACGCTCACGGCGCACCTCGTCCAGGAAGTGTTCCCTGGTATCCATGAGGTTAGCCTGGACATGCTCCATAGGATAATCATCAGAATTGACGCGATCACGGAGTGCGTTGATGGCTTCAACAGCAGAGAATGACGGGCAATAGGTGGGCCTTTCCTTCAGATCTGCTGCACCTGTTGCTATGGCAGCCCTTGCCTCTGCATACATCAGATAGACATCAGCCAGGCGCATATAAGGCAGATAACTCTGGAAGGCATAATCCCAATCGTACCATCTGTCTCCTTCATTACACTGGTGTGGGATCAACTTCTGAATGAAATAGCCCGTGCTACTTGCATTGTCAATAGCACGCATGGCACCACCGGTGAAAAGGTCACAATACTCCAGTTTCTTCTGTTCGCCATCCAAGGCATCTGTGCTGAGTACATAGTGGAAACCATCGAACACGATATCATGATAGAATCGCGGATCACGATCTTTGTAGGGATGCTCAGGATCCCAACCGGATTTTTCGTTCAGCACATACTGACCATTCTCAACAAGATAGATAGGCTGTCCATTGGCCATACCATACTGGTCGATGAGGTTGGCTGTCGGATGGTGAATGATGTTGTCGTGAGCCACGAGACCGGCGACCTTGGGACCGAAGATCTTGGCGCAGTTCCAGTTGGCGGAGTTGACACCAGGATAGGCACCACGGAAGACGGCCTCTGTCGTTCCAGGCATCATCCAACTCTGCTTCACGGTATAGAAGATATCGGAGTAACAGGTCTCTGCATTCTCATCACGCTCGTGATCGTAGAGATTGGAATATCTGAACTCAGCAAGCTTATACTTCACAGTTCCTTTCTTAACCAAATCAAGAGCCTTGCCAAGAGTCTCAGCAGCCTTCTTACAGTATGCCACATCATAATCGTAGGTCTTACCGTTCGCACTGGCCCCTAAGAGCTGGGCAACGCCGCCGTTCTTGGTCTTCTCCATCTCCTTCATGAGCGGAGAACCTGCCCAAAGATAGCACTTACCCAGATAGCATAGCGCCATGAACTTGTCGACACGCAACTCGTTCTTACCTGCTGTCTGCATACCAGCCAGTGTCTCGTCCCAATCGTAAGGCAGCAGATCGTATGCCCTTTCAAAATCCTCAGCACAACGATCAGCACATTCCTGGAAACTCAGGCGGGGCAACTCAGGGATTTCCGAAGAGAAAGCCTGGTCAATATAAGGCAGTCCCCCGAAATAGCACATCAGCTCGAAATGCCACCATGCACGGAAGAAATACATCTGTCCGAGCAACATGTCGCGCTCTTCATCCGTTCCTACGAGAGACTTAATGTTCTCAATACCCATGTTACACTTGCGGATGCAGTACCATGAGTTTTTCCAAAGTGAACTTCTGTCACCATTCAGCCAACACTGGCTATTGGTCCACCAGTTACGATAGTTACCAAGATCTACCTGGTGATCCATGTGTGCATAACCCTCCGGATTGTGAACGGCGTCATCACCGAAATTCCATGCGGTACAATAGTTGATCTTCTGCTTATCAGGAATCAGGTTATAGATCTCCTCAATATATCCCTGAAAGTTACGGAAGTTCTTGAATGCCTCATCCTCTGCCACAATAGACTCCGGGTCCTTGTCAAGCCAATCGGTGCAAGAACCAAGGCCCACAGCCATGCTGCAGATCGCCATTCCCGTAACCACTATTTTCTTATATGTCATCATAATTCTCATTATATTATCTATAGTCTTATCCTCTACAGTCTAAATATTCAGCTTCACACCAAAGTTATAACGTCTCACAGTCGGGTAAGCACCACCACCGCCACTGAATCCGTAGTTACTCTCACGGTCGTCTGGCATCTTAGTGATCAGGAAGAGGTTGTTACCGTTCACGTAAAGCTTCAAGCTCGAGAAACCAAGTTTCTTAATCCAGCCCTTTGTCCATGTATAGGCGAGTTCCACGTTCTTCAGTCGGAAATACGAACCATCGTAGAGATATTGTGTACCGTCATTGTAGGAAACCTGCGTAGTAAATCGTGGCACAACCACTTCACCGCCTCCGTCTACCGGATTCCACCAAAGACCATTGTCATATACGGTAAGAAGTTTATTGTTGAAAGAAGTGAGGCCTACGTCACGTGTAACACCTGTTGCACCATACAGCTGGGCAAACATACTCCATCCTTTCCACTCCCAGCCGATCGTAGCATTATAAGTGTGCTCAGGAGTTCCGGTGTAACCGTAAGGAGCCTGATCGTTGGTCTCATCCACCACACCGTCACCATTGAAGTCCACGATATAATGGTCACCGATCAGCACCTGACCGTCGTCCTTCTCACGTGCTGGCGTACTATAGAGTTCATCGTAAGAACCGATGAAACCGTTGTCGATAAACGAAATGTACTGGCCCTGGCTGTAACCCTGTGCCTTGCGATAAGCAGGAATCAGTGCAGGGTCATCCTTTTCTATAATTTCATTATGCGCGTACGTGTAGTTGGCGTTAGCCCAGAAGCGCATACCGTTGTTCAATACCTTATTGAAACGAACCTCCACCTCGAAACCATAGTTTTTCATCTTACCCTTGTTGATGTCAGGGTTCGTGGCTGCACCGTAGTATGAAGGTACAGAACGATTGGATCCGGAGATAAAGATATCCTTACGGTCGTCGCGGAAATAGTCAAAACTACCGGCGAACATACCGCCAAGGAATGCATAGTCAAAACCGATGTTCTTTTTCACCACTGTAGCCCAACGGAGGTCTGGGTTGGCAATGACCGCTTCCTTATAGCCGATGAACGGACTTGCAGAACCGTCAGTCGACATATTGAAACCATTACCATTATTGGTCACCTCCCAGCCTGTCAGGTAAGCCCAGCGGGCACCGCCTGCATCGTCACCAATCTCACCGATAGAGCCGCGGATCTTGAACATGTCGATAATCTTCTTCTCCCTCAGCTTCTTCATGAATTTCTCTTCCGACACCATCCAGCCTAAGGCACCTGATGCGAAAAATACGAAACGATTGTCAGGAGAGAACTTCTGCGAACCGTTGTATGCACCGTTCACCTCAGCAAAATACCTGCCCTTATAGTCATAGGTGGAACGGAATACCCAGTCCTCACGACGATTCTCAAGGTCGGCATTACCTGCCTGGATTCGGCGTTTCCAGTTACCCATGAGCGTTACGTTATGGTCACCGAACTGACGAGCCCAGAATAGCTGGAGCGACATTTCCGTAGCA
>JAEEGL016306404.1_pt1 | contig 10871 bp, 10 predicted proteins | sample 9134231 | NCBI WGS metagenome assembly JAEEGL01 (sample SAMN16246548, study PRJNA631951) | gut metagenome | biome: gut microbiome; feature: rumen; material: fiber-attached | host: Bos | place: Iran: Karaj | collected 2018-10
ACGCCGGGCTTGATCCTGATCATCACGGGTGCTTTCTTTCCAAGCCTGTCCGCGATCGCCGAAAGTCTGTCCAGTTCCTCCGCATTGTCGACCACTATCCTGCCGACACCGGAAGTAAGTGCATATTCAAGCTCGCCGTCCGATTTGTTGTTTCCGTGGAAACATATCTTTTCCGCAGGGAAGCCCACCGAAAGAGCTGTGTATAATTCGCCGCCCGAAACGACGTCCGTACCGAGGCCTTCGCGATCTGCTATCCTGTATATCTCCTTGCAGGAAAAAGCCTTTGAAGCATAGCATATAAGGCCGTTTCCGTCATAAAACCTGTCGACCGAGGCTTTGTATTCCCTCATCGCGGAAAGGATCGTATCCTCTTCCATTACATAGAGAGGCGTTCCGTACTCTTTTGCAAGATCTACGGCATCCATGCCTCCCAGCACAAGATGTCCCTTTTGGTTGATTTCGAATTTTCTTTTCATAGCCGTGTACCTGTCATATATGTGAGCCGAAGTGGCAAGTGAATAAAAGTTATCTACTTTTACACCATTAGGGTGAATTTGTCAAGTGAAAAAGAAAGGCATTTATTAATCTCCGGCAGCTTATCTATGCATCCGCGCGGGAACAGCTGAAAAGCTTTTTAAAGGCTCTGTAAAAGGATGTAGACTCTCTTCGACAATGCCTTACTGAAGGTTCAGGTGTTTCTTTACAATATACATATCTACGGCATATTCGGCTGCCATAAGTACAAAAATGATGATCAGTCCGGTCAGCACAGCCCTATTAATGACATCGATCCCGCCTGCCAGATCAGGGACATTGCCCATTTGCCCTGCCATAACCACTATCATGGCCACAAAGCCAAGCACCTGCTGTATCATATATAAAACCACTCCCGCTCCGACGGCGCAGCCCACCTTGTGCTCATTTGAAAGCTGCCCCAGAGTGATTGCCGTAAAGAAGAAAAGGAATGAACTCATTATTCCGAAAAACGCAAGTCCCGCAAACCTCACAACTGTTCCTGCTGTGCTGTTTCCCACAAACACCAGTCCCCTGAGGGCCGGCTGCCAGATATCCATAATATTTCCGATGCGGCCGAAGAATTCACCGAAGGTCTCTTCCGTCATGTTAACGGCTCTGAACAGGCAGCATGTGCCTATGATCACGGCAGCAACAGCCATCCACAATACAGCCACGATATATTTGACGCTGAAGGTCATATTGCTGCCGGTGGGCAATGTATGGGTGAGATAGCCTCTTTCCGAATACATGCTCTTATAAAAGCAGGAAATAAGGAAGACGAAGCCTACGATCACCACGGCAAAAACAGAGCCCGTAAAGATCAGTCCCATCAGCGTATTGATAATGATGCCTATAATATTATCCGAAGATACTCCGGCCCATCTCATTATGCTCGTCTCCAGATTTGACAAAAGAGTGCTGAGTACAAGTATGGCCGTCACGGTTACCATGGGTTTATATGTCTGTTTGATTTCCGAAGCAAATAGTTTTCCTAACATTTGAATACCTCCCTGAACAGAGCATCAATGCTCTTTCCTTCCTTTTCCCTGATATCATCCACATTTCCGAATCTTTCGATCTTGCCGTTCTTAATAAAGATCACCTGATCCAGGATCTTCTCTATATCGCTTATCAAATGGGTGGAAATGATGATAGAGGCATTGGGGTCATAATTTGACAGGATTATATTCAGAACATAATCTCTGGTGGCGGGGTCAACTCCGGCAATAGGCTCGTCAAGTATATACAGATCAGCCCTGCGGCTCATTACGAGAATAAGCTGTACCTTTTCCTTCGTACCCTTGGACATGGTCTTGAGCCTTGTTTTCGTATCTATTCCTATAGCCTTCAGCATATCTTTCGCTCTTTTTTCGTCAAAATCCGAATAGAAGGTCTTAAAAAGCTTTATCACTTCATCAACTCTTTGATTCATGTTCAGATAAGTGGTATCCGGCAAATAGGAAATGACCTTTTTGCTTTCGATGCCTATGCTGTTCCCTTCTACAAGGATCTTACCCTCAGTCGGAGTAAGAAGTCCGGCTATAAGTTTAATAAGAGTTGTCTTACCGCTGCCGTTGGGCCCCAGCAGGCCGATGATATGCCCGCGTTCGGCAGTAAGATCGATACCGTCAAGCGCCTTGCCGGTGCCGTAATTTTTTGACAGGTTTTCTATTCTCAACAGTTCATCCATATACGTTGTTCTCCTTTGTGTTTATTTACTTTCCAGTATCCTGATCAGGTCTTCTTTGCTGATCCCTATGTTTTCCATACGCTCCAAAAAAAGTTTCAGCTGCTCTACTGTTTTTTCCTCCTTTAGTTTATTCACCAGCCCGGCGTCTTCTGTAACATACCTTCCGCTTGTTCTTTTGCTGTAGACAAGCCCTATCCGCTCCAGTTCCTGCAAGGCTTTCTGCATCGTATTCGGATTAACTGCCGCCTCTGCCGCCAGGTCCCTGACGCTTTTGATCTGCTCTCCGGTCTTTATCCGCCCGGCGAAGATGTCGTTCATAATATGCTCCACGATCTGCAGATAGACCGGTCTGTCCGGTTCTATGATCCATGCCATGCTTTTGCCTCCTTTCGTTATTGTATTAGGATAATAGTACAATAATACAATAGTACACTTTTGTCAAGGGATTTCATAAAAAAAAGAGAGTCAAGGACTCCCTATTGACTCATTTGAGCTCCCGGGGACGGGGTCAGGGGTTCATTTTTCCCCTCCCCCGGGCTTCATCCGCCCCATTTTACATGTAAGCTCCCGCCTGCACCTTCCACATAGCCGCATATTTTCCGTCACGCTCGAGCAGTTCTTCGTGAGTTCCTTCCTCCGCTATCTGCCCGTTCTCAAGCATGATGATACGATCTGCGATACGCGTGGTTGACAGACGATGTGATATGAAGATCACAGTCTTGTCCTTTGTGGCGGTCAGCATGGCGTGATTCAGCTGGTACTCTGCGATGGGATCAAGGGCGCTGGAGGGTTCATCCAGGATCATAAGTCCCGCATCCCGGTAAAATACTCTGGATACAGCCAGCTTCTGGGACTCGCCGCCGGACATCTCCACGCCGTCATCCCTGGTTTCCGTGGTAAGGAAGGTTTCCAGCCCCTTTTCCATCTTTTCAGCTCTTTTAAGCAATCCACTGTCCGAAAGGGCCTCTCGTACCTTATCCTCTTCATCTCCCTTAAGATTGTCCATGACCACGTTTTCGGATATCGTACCCGCAAATATCTTGAAATCCTGGAAAACAGCGCCGATAGATCTTCTGTACTTTTCCACATCGTATGCTTTTATATCGTTTCCGTCCATAAGGATCCTGCCCCCCAGCGGATCGTAAAGTCTCATCAAAAGCTTTACAAAAGTTGTCTTCCCCGCTCCGTTGTAGCCAACAAGAGCGATCTTTTCCCCGGGCTTTATATTAATATTTATATCCTTAAGTAGCATCTCTCCGTTCTTGTTATATGCAAAGGAGAGATCTTCCACCCGCACATCCTTGGCGCATTGTTCCGGTTCCTTTCCTTCCGAGGATACGATCTTCTTTTCGTACTCCAGGAAGTTTCGTATCTTCCCGACATAAAGGCTTGTCTCGCACGCAAAGGGATAGGTGTCGGTGAACACCCTCAGCCCTCTCTTCATCCTTCCGAAGGAATTGTAGAGAATGGCAACGCTTGAGAAATACAGGGATCCCCATACTGTAGCTCTCAGGACCAGATATGCGATATAGATAACATCACAGAAGAAATCGTTTCCGATGTACTTTGCCACATAGCTCATTGCGAAATGCTTACCGGCATATTTTTTCTCAACCCTTGCCACTTCATCATTTGCTTCGTCAAATTCCCTGTACAGTATATCTCCGACTTCGGGATTCAGACGCATTTCCTTTGCGCAATTGGGAAGATAAAATACCCTTTTTACATAATCCCTTTTTCTTTCATAAGGGTTTCTGGACACTCTGATCTTGTATGACAGCTTGTTATATGCCTGCATAAAGAAGAAGGTAAGGAGGAAGGATCCCACGGCAAAGAGTATGGATATCCCGTCCTTCTTCATAAAATATATGCCCGTGGTGATAAATGTGGCAAGGCCCGCAAAAAAGTTGCACAGAAACTGTATGCACCTTTCTATCTGTTTGTCTACCTCGGAGATCGCCAGCACCATCTCGTTGTAATAATCGGGATTGTCATAGCATTCCAGATCTAGCTCCTTTGCCTTGTCATAGAGCATAAGCTTGATCTTTCTGCTGACCTTTGGCCCCTCTTTTGCGCGCACGTAGTCTCCCACCCACACCGTAAAGACCATGCCTATGGATATGCACACAAACAGCAGTATGATGGCCGCTGCCACCTTCTTAAAAGGATATCCGAATTCCGCAGCTTCCAGCACATAACCTATGCACACGGTGTGCTCAAAGAAAATGGAGACCTGATTTCTCACCGCATCCAGCACCGTAAAGATGATAAGCGCCGGTGAGGCCATAAAACACAGTTTTATCAAAAAAAGATTATTCTGCAGCACGATCCTTATAGGCTGTTTGTTTTCGTCTTTCCTGTTTTTGCTCATACCGCCGCCTCCTTCTCATCTATTGCAAGATAGTTGTTGGCCTGCCGGCGATACATCTTTGCATATTTCCCGTCAAGCTTCATAAGGTCTTCGTGAGGACCTTCCTCCACCAGCCGGCCCTTTTCAAGCATAAACACCTTGTCACAATGCTTGACGCTTGACAGTCTGTGGGATATGAACAAAAGGGTATGGTCGCTTCCTTCTTTCGTGATGTTGTTGAAAAGATCGTACTCCGCAATGGGATCCAGTGCGCTGGAAGGCTCATCAAAGATCTTTACGGGTGCTGGCTTTGCAAAGGTTCTGGAAACTGCCAGCTTCTGGCTTTCACCGCCTGAGAACACCGCGCCGTTTTCGTCAAATTCCTTTGTCATCACTGTATCCATGCCCTTTTCCGGCTTCAGAACGCGTTCATACACGCCCGCTTTTTTCAGAGCTCCCACAACCACCTCGTCATCGTTTTCATAATGACGCCCCATCAGGACATTATCCTTTATGGACATGCCCATTATGGCAAAATCCTGGAACGTGGTGGCAAAAAGGTCTCTGTAGGCATGAAGATCGTATTCCTTAATATCCCTGCCGTTAAGCCTGATAACTCCGGAGGTCGGATCATAGAGCCTCAATAGAAGTTTTATGATAGTGGTCTTTCCTGCTCCGTTATGTCCCACCAGCGCCACATTCTGTCCTTTTTTTATCGTAAAGGAAAGGCTCTTTATGGTCTCCTCATCGGTGTAGGAGAAAGAAACGTCGTCGAATTCCAGGGATTCAAAGCTCTCGGGAACAATGCCCTTATAATCCTCGGGTATCTTCTCTTCATATTCCAAAAAGCCCCTCAGATTGTTTATAAAGACGCCGTCCTTCATAAAATTCACGATATCATCAAAGAGCCCGATGAGTATCCAGGTCATGGAAACCATCATGCTTGTCATGATGGTCAGATCAGCCAGGGAGATGGATCCTGTCACCAGATTTCTGTATATAGCGTAAAACAGGACTCCCTCAAAGATCACCGAAAAAGTGAATGTTATCTTCCAGAAGTTGGTAAAAGCGTTGGGAAAGGCATATTTTTTCGCAGCCTTTATGTTATTGTACGTGGCATCGCCGTATTGCCTTTTAAGTATATTGTATACGTTGAACAGCCTGATCTCCTTGGCATAGTCCGGAAGATACATGGCACGGCTCACGTAATTCAGCATCTTGTTTCCCGCCACCTGCTCCTTGTAGCGCTTGTATTCATATTTATTCTTGATGCTTCCGAAAACGAAGTTGCCCACCAGGGGACATACGATAAATATGACCGCGAACCTGTCTATGGTGAACATGAGATAGAAAACAAAACCGGTTGCTACAGTGCCGAAGATGATACCCCAGAATCGTTTCAGAACGTCACCTATCTTTTCATCGGCTCCGTCCATGGCCATAGTATATCTGTTGTAAAAATCGGAGTTTTCGTAACAGCTGAGTTCCACATTTCTTGCCTTGTCAAACAGCATGTGATAGAGCTTGCCGTACAGACGCGTGCCCTCTATCGGCAATGTCACGTTCTGAAAGTAATGCTCATACAGATTCATAAGGCCGACCGCAAGCCCGCATATGCCTATATAGGCAAGTATCCTGCGGTAATCCTCATTGTGTTCCAGATACCCGACGATCTTTTTCATAAAGACCGAGGAAAAGAAAACCCATTCGAAATATCCCAAAACGGATATGAATATCACATTGATAAACAGCCGCATTGAGAATTTCTTTCCGAGTTTAAGAGCGTAAAACGCATTCTTTAGCGTCTCACCCAAAGAAAGTTTCCTGCTTTTCATAGCTTATCCCCCCTAAAATAAACAAAACGGCGGGAGTGCTCCCTTCGCTCCCGCTTTCCGGTGAATCAAAAGATTCAGTCATTATACTCAATGAATTACCTATTGTCAATAATATTCTGTCAGAGTCAATGGGGCGCAAAAGATATGACAGCATCCTTGAAGAAGCCGGAGAAGAATACGAATACATCCCGCCGAGTAAATACTACAGAGAAGGTTACAACCTATACAGAAGAATGGTGAAGTACAGGTCCGCGCATCTGCTGTTCTTACATGATATGGAGGTTCCGCATAATAACAATCTTGCGGAACGGCTTTTGCGTGCCTACAAACGTAAGCAGAATCAAGTCATGAGTTTTCGCTCAGATGAGAGCATAGATTACCTCTGCCAGAGCATGAGTATGCTGCTGTCGATGCGAAGAGAATCAGACTAGGGCATATATAACAGTGTATCGAAGATCTTCGACAGACAAAAGGCCGATAGAGCGACTTGATGAAAAAAGTCTACTCTATCGGCTCTTTAAGTTCAAGGTGACGTCTGAACTGTAACAAATGGTTAAAACGTCCCGAAATATCTGTATAAATAAATATATTTTTTCTCCCAAAAGTGCTAAAATATATATGTTCGCGCAGAAGTCGCGAAACAATAAACACAGTTTAAGGAGGAATTTGTAATGTCAGTTAATCGTTTTGTATTAAACGGAGTTTCCTATCACGGCCACGGCGCGATCAAAGAAATTCCGGGCATCATTAAGTCCAAAGGTTTCAAAAAAGCCTTCGTAGCATCCGATCCCGATCTGGTAAAGTTCGGTGTTACGGCAAAGGTTACTTCTCTTCTTGAAGAAAACGGTATCGCATATGCATTATACTCCGATATTAAGCCCAATCCCACCATCGAGAATGTTCAAAGCGGTGTAAAGGCATATAAGGAATCCGGCGCCGATTTTATGATCACAATAGGCGGCGGTTCTTCCATGGACACAGGTAAGGGCATAGGCATAATCGTAAACAACCCCGAATATGCCGATGTGCGTTCTCTTGAAGGCGTAGCGCCCACAAAGAACCGTACGGTGTTCACCATCGCAGTTCCCACCACAGGCGGAACCGGCGCTGAATCCACGATCAACTATGTTATTACCGATGTTGAGCGCAAGAGAAAGTTCGTTTGCGTTGACCCCAACGACATTCCCGATGTTGCTGTCGTAGATCCCGATATGATGAGTTCCATGCCCAAGGGTCTTACAGCCTCCACAGGTATGGATGCTCTGACTCATGCCATCGAAGGCTACACGACCGCTGCCGCATGGGAGCTTTCCGATGCCCTCAACCTTGAAGCGATCAAACTCATCGGAGCAAATCTCCGCAAGGCATTCCGGAACGATCCCGAAGGCCGCGAAGGTATGGCTCTTGCCCAGTACGTAACCGCTATGGCATACTCCAACGTAGGTCTCGGTATCGCGCATTCCATGGCTCACACTCTCGGTGCGGTTTATGATACACCTCACGGTGTTGCCTGCGCTATGATGCTTCCCATCGTTATGGAATTTAACGCCGAGAACACCGGCGAGAAGTTCAAGGCCATTGCAGAGGCTCTCGGCGTAAACACCGCTGGAATGGATCAGAAAGCATACCGTAAGGCTGCGATCGACGCCGTAAGACAGCTTTCCGTAGACGTCGGAATTCCCACAAAGCTCGAGAAGCTCAAGGAAGAAGATCTTCCCTTCCTTTGCGAATCCGCTGCCGCAGACGCATGCGCTCCCGGCAACCCGAAGCACGCTACCATCGCTGATTTCGAAGCAATGTTCAGAAAGCTTATGTAAGCATATTAATAGAGCAGTGTAATCGCACTGCTCTTTTTTGTTATAAAATATGTCTTTTCAGGATTGACACAATTGGAAATACCGCATATTCAATTACGTTCCTTGCGTTCGAAATGAACGATGAAGCAGCCGGCTGCGATTCAAAAGCAAACAGAATTACGGCAGCCCTTATGGGATGGAGTATATCTCTTTTTAACTCAGTCTTTTTTCGTCCTTTCAACACTATCCCCTATAATAGAAGCCTGCCTTCTCTCTTTGCATTGCGAAAACAGATGATCAATACGACTATGTATGCTATGATCATAAAGCCCCAAAACAGGATTCGGCTTCCAAGCGGCCCGCCGGCATATGAACTCGTCACCGCGCTGACAATGTTAGCAATAATGGCATACAGGATGATCCGGGTTTTTTTCCCTTTCTCCCGCTTCATAAAAAGTGCATAAAGCAGGCATTCCACCAAAATGATCAGGATTTCCTTCAAGATATAGTGTATGGTTCCCGCCATACCTCCTGATCCGTTATGTATCTCATAAAGCCAGCCATCAAGGTGCATGTAAGCCTGCGTCAGAATATTGGCAATGAAGAAAATCGGAAGATTTCTCACCTGACCTAATCCGAAAAAGATCAAAACAAATCCTTCCACCATGAGGGTTCCCACAAGATAAAGCATGGCCATTCCAAAGTAATCCTGCTTGTCATGTTCCCGATAGGCCGCCGTATTCTCAACCAGTTCTCCCGTAACAAAATCATAAATACATTCTGCGCTGAACCTTGTCGTCGTGATCTCGTTACTTATGTACTGCGAACCGTCCTCCGTCACCAGGATAACCTTAAAATTTGAAGGTGCATAATATGAAAATCGCACCTTTCCTTCTGAACAGCTCTTAGTAAGGCCTTCATGGTCGGAACTGACCATAAATGGGTTATTGCCCGGTCCAAGAGCAAGTTTCCACCCATCCTCGTCATAATCATAGATTATCCGGTTCATCGAAGCATATGGATCATCTGATTCTTCCTTGAACGAATCCCTTTTATCTCCATATTCGCCGCCCTTTGTCAGCAACGCAATGACAAATCGCTGTTCCGGCATGTTTTGAAGTTTGATCGTAACGTTCGGTTTTGGCCCCATGTCGGCTCTTACAGACGATGCCCCTGACAGTGAAAGGCAAAGCACAAATATGCAGATAAAGATTCCTATAGCAGATACTTTCTTAAGCATTTAGTTTATTCTCCGTCTTGCTGCGTCATCATAACCCCATACTATTTATTAGCATCATAATGTCCATATCAATATTATAGGTTAATAAATCTAAAATGCAACATACAAACAAGTGTTGAAGGCAAAGAAACACACCATTTAACCATTACGGTCAAAATGGGGTGTTTTCCAAGCTTTTCTTCGGAATCATCTCCTTGACCGGCTTGCAGGTTTTCTGCCACTCTTCGGCCGGCACAAAGGAGTAATCCTCATCCTGCCCTACCATCCATTTAATGACTTTTTCGAGCATCGCATCACTGCAGTATGCATTTTCTATGGTAATGGTCCTCTAACCCCGTCCCCGGAGTCCATCCCATATCCAATCCATTAAATAGATCACCAAAAACACCGCCATTGCCAGCGCCGCATATCCCACCAGATATCCGGGATTTCCCATATGCTCTGCAAAAAACGCGAGGGGACTGCCCTCCACAGGCCAGTTAACAAAGAAGTAATTACGACCATATGCTTTGTCAAAGGCATATATCGGCGGAACCACCGCCAGCAGAAAACTTATCACCCGGTAGATGTGTTTAACTTGAAGCTTTATGTCTCCCCTCTTCCTTATAAGGATGGGATACAGCACCAAAAGACCGTGCCACACATAGCTGTGAAGGTTTATAAAATTCCACACCGGATAATATTCCGTCCAATCCGCAAATATGAGGCCGGCCAAGCCTCCGGGCATTATCAATATATATGCCACTTCTCCCAGATAATCCTTCGCCTTATTCCAAGGCAGAAATTCTCTGAAGAAAAACACGAACATCCCCAGACTGCACGCATGTAAAGGCAGATATGCAGTACCAAACCTGTGAACACTCACCAGGAAAAGATCCTTAAATATCTCCAGCCCGATCATTATCACAGGAATGGCCTTTAATACAAGCCTCTGCTTCTTTTCACCCGCTTTAAAAAAACGTATTCCAAAGAGCGTCGCCAAGGCCAGTGTAACAAAAATGCTGGCAAGATGGGCAAATCCAAAAAGGGGATATCCCATCCCTGCCGGCACATCATCCTGTTGTAACCAGAAATACTCCATCTTCCTATCATCTCTTACATAAACATATGCTATGTACAGCATAAATTATGTCATATATTTTGCCATTCTTAAAGTTTTACGGAGCTAAATCCTTTTTACTATATTATACGTTTACTATATTATACGCAACGCATTTACTTTTCAACCGGATTGTTTTCCTCTCTGAAACTGCTTGCCGAAGTTATAAATGGTCCTCTAACCCCGTCCCCAGGGTCCATCACTTCTCAGCATACCGTAAATGTTATAATCACAGTAGACCGAAACCATTTTGCCCTGCCGGATCGTTCCCTCTTTTATGAAGCCACACCGCTCCAACACTTTATTTGAGGCAATGTTCCTTACATCGGCACGTCCATTCAGCCG
>JAEEGL010439930.1_pt1 | contig 10870 bp, 10 predicted proteins | sample 9134231 | NCBI WGS metagenome assembly JAEEGL01 (sample SAMN16246548, study PRJNA631951) | gut metagenome | biome: gut microbiome; feature: rumen; material: fiber-attached | host: Bos | place: Iran: Karaj | collected 2018-10
CTCACTGCGGCCTGCGGCCGAAAAGATGTGAAGATCCTCTGACTCTCCGAAGTGCCCACCATATCCCTTGACAGCCTCGGACAGTCTATTTTGCTGATATGAGATCACATCGGGATCGTTCCCGTATATTTCCTTCAGTCTTTCGGCGGTAACAAGTTTATCGATATCCATTTTCACCCCCCTTTGATCCATGTATATGAATGTGGAAATTCCTGTGTCCGTTAACTATAATATATATATCTGCGCTTTGACGCAAGGAAAAGGTAAAGACGATCCGGAGGTTGTTAAAATGAACAGGATATACATGGACAGGGACTGGAAGTTCGAAAATGATTTTTCGGATGAGATGGTGATGACATCTTATGATGAGTCGTTTATGGAAGATGTCATGATCCCTCACAATGTTGCCGACATGCCTCTTCACTATTTTGATGAGAGCATATACCAGACAGTAAGCTGCTACAGGAGGCATTTTCATGCACCGCAGGAGTGGCAGGACAAGGTTGTGCTGCTGACCTTCGAAGGCGTTGCCCACGAAGCGAGCGTATACATAAACGGGAGCAATGTCTGTACACACCCTTGCGGATACACTGCGTTCACGGTCGATATCAGCGACCAGCTGATCTTAGGACAGGATAATCTGATCACGGTAAGAGTGGACAGCCGGGAGACGCTTGACCAGCCTCCGTTCGGTTTTGCGATAGACTACATGACATACGGCGGGATATACAGGGACGTGTATATTGATGTCAAGCCGAAGTCTTACATTTCTCGCACCGCGATAAGGACAAAGCTTATCGACAGATACGAACAGGACGGTAAGAGGTTCTGCAAAAAGGGCGCTGCATTGACAAAGGTGTATGTTGAGGGAGATGTAAAGGGACTGACACTGTCGGCTTCTATCTGCAGGAAAGGAAAGGATGAGTTCCTTGCAACATCTCAGATTCCTGTCACGGAAGGATATACCGAGACGACGGTCCATCTTGATGATGTAGAGCTGTGGGATCCGGAGAACCCCGCGCTTTACGAACAGAGGATATCACTGACGGATGAGACCGGAGCTGTCATCGACAGACGTATCGATACATTCGGATTCAGGAAAGCGGTGTTCAAAGAGAACGGGTTCTTTTTAAACGGTCGGAAGTTCAGGATAAGGGGACTTAACAGACATCAGTCTTATGCGTATAAGGGATATGCGATGCCTGACTCCATGCAGATGCTTGATGCAACGATCCTGAAGGATGAGCTCGGAGTCAATGCAGTTCGTACATCCCACTATCCTCAGGCACAAAGTTTTCTTGATAAGTGTGACGAGATCGGGCTTCTTGTATTTACCGAGATCCCGGGATGGCAGCATATAGGCGGCAGTGTGTGGAAAGACCGCGCAGTTGAGAACGTGAAGGATATGATACGTCAGAACATCAACCATCCTTCGATAATACTGTGGGGTGTCAGGATAAATGAGTCGGTCGATGATGAGGAGTTCTATGCAAGAACGAATGCGATGGCTCACGCGGAAGATCCCGACAGACAGACAGGAGGAGTTCGCTGTTACAAGAAGGGGATATTCCAGGAGGACGTATATACGTACAACGATTTTTCCCACTGCGGAGACAATGCCGGAGTCGTGAAGAAATCATCGGTAACGTCTGATGTGAACAAGCCGTATCTCATTACCGAATACAACGGACATATGTTCCCGACAAAATCATTTGATGACGAAGAGCACAGATGCGAGCATATGCTCCGGCATGCAAGAGTAATTGATGGTGTCGCGGCATCTTCGGATATAGCGGGATCGTTCGGATGGTGTATGTTCGATTACAATACGCACAAGGATTTCGGCAGCGGAGACAGGATATGCTATCACGGTGTGTGCGATATATTCAGGAACAGAAAGCTTGCAGGATTCCTCTATGCCGCACAACAGGACAAAACGCCGGTACTTGCGCTATCGTCCGCGATGAACATAGGAGAGCATCCGGGAGGGAATACGGGAGATGTGTATATCATCACCAATGCCGATTCAGTGAGGATGTACAAGAATGACGATTTCATCAAGGAATACACTCGTGAAGATTCATCCTATAAGAATCTTGTGCACGGGCCGATACTGATCGATGATTACGTCGGAGATGCACTTACCGTTCATGAGAACATGCCGGAGAAGAAGGCGCGTGATATCAAGGAACTCCTTAACGGTGTTGCTAGACTTGGTATGTACAGGATGGGATTGCCTCTTATGGCAAAGGCAGGGATCATCGCTGCGAAGTACCGCATGAAGATGGATGATGCGGTAAAGCTCTACAATAAATATATCGGGAACTGGGGCGGCAAGGCCGTAACTTACAAGTTTGAGGCGGTAAAGAACGGTGATGTTATAAGGGAACTGATAGTATCCACATCGACGAGGGTTCATATTGAGGCACGCCCTAACACCGATACTCTTGTCGAAGGAAAGACATATGATGTTGCACTTGTACGTATTCGTGCCGTTGATGAGAACAGGGGAGTGCTGAGCTTTTGCAACGATCCCGTGACATTTGATACGACCGGACCGATCGAGATCATCGGACCGAAGGTCGCATCTCTTAACGGCGGACTCGGCGGTGTCTATGTCCGTTCGACGGGAGTGGGAGAAGCCACGCTTTCGATCACGGATTCCCGGGGAATGAGTACCCGAGTGGAGTTCACGGTAAAAAGAGAGGACGCACTGTGATCCGGTGTGAAAAATAGTGACAATACATCGTCACTTCGTGATATAATATGTCACGATTTTCTGTTGTGGCATATAAAAGGAAGAAAAACATGAACAGTAAGAGTATAGAGATAAGATGGCACGGACGCGGCGGACAGGGAGCCAAGACGGCAGCTCTCCTCCTTGCGGATGTGTGCTTCAAGACGGGTGCGTACGTCCAGGGATTTCCCGAGTACGGTCCCGAGAGAATGGGTGCGCCGATAACGGCGTTCAACAGGATAAGCGACAGACAGATAAGGGTCCATTCGAACATTTACGATCCGGACCTTGTTGTTGTGGTGGATGAGACACTTCTTCACTCGGTCGATGTTACCGCAGGGCTTAAGGCTGACGGTGCGATAATAATAAATACCGACAAGAGTGCGGATGAGGTAAAGCCTCTCCTTAACGGATACGCCGGAAGAGTGTACACCGTGGATGCGCGTAAGATATCCGTGGATGCACTCGGAAAGTACTTTCCGAACTCACCGATGCTCGCGGCGGCGGTCGCTGTCTCGCAAGTAATGGACAGGGAAGACTTCATAAAAGAGATGCGCACGTCATATGAGCATAAGTTTGCCAAGAAGCCTGAAGTGATAGAGGGTAACATGAAAGCGCTTACCGAAACCTTCAAGGCACTGGAGCCTCAATTGGCGTAGGAGGCGGAAAGGAAATATCATGCGAACAGATATAAGCAATATAAATGAACAGTCGCCGTGTGAAGATCTTACCGAAGGTCTCATGGTATTTGCGGGAGGAACATCAAAGGATTTTAAGACCGGCGAGTGGAGGACATCTACACCGGTGTTTGACAGGGACAAGTGCAAGCAGTGCCTTCTGTGTGCACCTGTATGCCCCGACGGATGTATACCCGTAAGAGACGGCAGACGTGATGATTTTGATCTTGATCACTGCAAGGGCTGCGGGATATGCGAAAAGGCATGTCCGTTCTCGGCCATAACGATGGAATGATAATGAGGAGATAGTATTATGTCCAGGAAAGACAGAATGTCGGGAAATGAAGCTGTGGCATACGCGATCCGTCAGGTGGATCCGGATGTCATGCCGGCGTTTCCGATAACACCTTCAACGGAGATACCGCAGATGGTATCGACATACATTGCGAACGGAGAGATGAACACGGAGTTCATACCCGTTGAGTCGGAGCATTCATCCATGAGCGCGGCCGTCGGTGCCGAGGCAGCGGGCGCCAGGAGCATGACAGCGACATCTTCATGCGGTCTTGCATTTATGTGGGAGGAGCTTCTTGTAGCTGCGTCTAACAGACTGCCGCTCGTACTTGCGCTTGTGAACAGAACGCTCTCCGGCCCTATCAATATCAACTGCGACCATTCCGATTCGATGGGAGCAAGGGATACCGGATGGATTCAGATCTACGCGGAGAACAATCAGGAAGCATACGATAATTTCATCCAGGCATTTCCGATCGCCGAGGATACACGCGTACATCTTCCTGTCATGGTATGTCAGGACGGGTTCATAACGAGTCATGCGGTAGAGAACATTCTTATAGAAGAGGACGCCGATGTAAAAGAGTTCGTCGGCGAGTATCATCCCGAAGAGTTTCTTCTCAATCCCGGCAAGCCCGTAGCGGTCGGCCCATATGCGGTGTCCAATTATTCGATGGAAGCAAAGTACAACCAGGAGATGGCGATGATCAGATCCAAAGAGGTCATCAGGGAGGTTGCCGCACGCTTTAAGGAAAAGTTCGGAAGAGGGTTCGAACTGTTCGAAGAATACAAGACTGAGGATGCAGATTACGTTATGCTCATCATGGGCTCTGCGGCAGGGACCGCTAAGGATGCGGTTGATGAACTGCGCGAGGGCGGGATAAAGGCCGGAGTGCTTAAGCTCCGCGTGTTCAGACCTTTCCCGGCAGAAGAGATCGCACTCTCTCTTAAGGGATGTAAGGCTGTAGCTATAATGGACAGGTGTGAAAGCTACAACGGTCACGGCGGACCTCTTGCGAGCGAGGTTCTTGCGGCTCTGTATGAGAACGGAGTTAACATCAGGACCGTAAGCTATGTGTACGGTCTGGCGGGACGTGATTTTACGGTGGAGACCGCAACAGGTATATTTGAAGAGATAAAGGATGTTGCCGATAACGGCAAAACGGTAAAGCAGCACAGATATGTGGGCCTCCGTACAAGGGAGGGACAGTGATATGGCAGGATATAATCTCAAAGAAGTAATGAGCAAGCCCGAGAGGCTCTCGCCCGGACACAGGATGTGCGCGGGGTGCGGTGCGACCATAGGGATAAGAGCGGTGCTCCGTGCACTTCATGAAGGCGACCGCGCGGTCATCGGAAATGCTACGGGCTGTCTTGAAGTGTCTTCGTTCATGTATCCTTACACCGCATGGGAAGACAGCTACATCCATAACGCATTTGAGAATGCGGGAGCGACACTGTCCGGAGTTGAGACGGCTTACCGTGCGCTCAAAAAGAGAGGACGTCTTCCTGAAGGAGAGAGATTCAAGTTCATCACGTTCGGCGGAGACGGAGGAACATACGACATAGGATTCCAGTCACTTTCGGGTGCGATGGAGCGTGGACATGACATGGTGTACGTATGCTACGACAACGGAGCATACATGAACACCGGTATTCAGAGATCTTCGGCGACACCTCAGTTTGCGGATACGACAACAACCCCTGTAGGAAAAGTAAGTAACGGAAAGGTTCAGACGAGAAAGGATCTGTCGGCGATAATAGCTGAGCATCATGTTCCTTATGTTGCACAGACTACCTTCACGAAGGATTTTAAGGATATTCATATCAAGTCCGAAAAGGCTATTTATACCGAAGGAGCCGCATTCCTCAATATGCTCGCACCGTGCCCGAGGGGATGGAGATACGAAACGAGCGAGATAATGAAGATATGTCAGCTTGCGATAGATACATGTTATTGGCCGATGTTTGAGGTCGATCACGGAAACTGGAGACTCACATACGAGCCGAAGAAAAAGCTTCCGATCGAGGATTTTCTGCGCGAGCAGGGAAGGTTCAAGCACTTGTTCAAGCCCGGGAACGAGGATCTGATCGCGGCATTCCAGGAAGAAGTGGACAGAAGATGGGAAGATCTTCTGTACAGATGTTCAAGATAAGGAGGTATTTCATGGAGGGTGCGTTATTTAACAACAGCCATATAATCTCATGGCTTCAGTATTTTTCCGACAATACGGATATAGATCTCGAACATGTCAAGATACTTGATATCACGAAAAAGAACAAGAACCTGATCCCGACATGTGAGGCGCACAGGTGCGTACTCGTGTTTACCGAGGCGGGTCATCCCGATATCTTTTACAGGATGTACAATGCGGGACTCGGTGATTGCAAGGTCATTTACAATGAGGGAAGTGAGCCGACCGGACCTATCAAGGAGGACAGCGTTAGCTTCATGATAGACAGGGGCATCAATGCTTCTGCCGGAATGATCATTCTCAATCCGAACGCAAGGGCGACGATGAGATTCGGTATCGACAACAAAACGCTTGCAAAGGGAAGCGTCAAATATGTCGGCAGTGAGATAAGAGCGATAATCCTTTCCAAGATGCAGATCGAAGAAGGTAAGAACATATGCGCGATCTCCGCGGAATCGATCGTTGTCGAGGCCGGCATTATAAACGGCGAGGGTTCCATCATCGCGGTCGAATACAACGGGAATGACAGGAGTGCTCTTGAAGAAAATGTCGAACTGTTCGGTCTTAACAATGTCACGATCATAGATCATATCGATGACGAGACGATGAAGGGCCTGCCGGTACCGGATGTCACTATGCTTGTTGCGAGCGCATCAATGGAGCAGGAGATAGACTGTCTCTTAAAGCTCAATCCGAACATGGAGTTTGTCATCTATACGCTTGATTTTGTTCTCGCGGCTTCGATGATAGAAAAGTGCAAAAAGTTCTGCATATCCGATCCCGAGATCATTCAGGTCAGTGTCTCGAAGGTGACGAGCAGGCATAACGTTGATGTCCAGCCTGCACCGTGGATCATATCATTTAAGGCCGGAAGCTGAAGATGTTATGGAGCAGCGGCAGGATAATGCAAAAAAAGAACTGAGCGGTCTCGGATGGTTCTTTCTTATAATGATGGTCGTGCATGTTCTTGCATCGGTGGCGCTGAACCTTCTGGCGCAGAAGGGGTTTGTGTTCCCGATAGAGATCTCGCTTGTGCTGTCCGAACTTACTATGCTCGTTCCGGCTCTTATATATGCTCTTATCAAAAACCTTAACTTCAAAACGGATATAGGTTTTTCACCGATAAAGGCAGGCACATTCTTCATGTGCATATTGCTTGCTTTCCTTGTCACACCGATCGCGTCATTTGTAAATGCCCTGTCACAGTTGTTTGTTAAGAACACGATGATCGGCATGTCCGATTCCCTTACTTCCGGATCGAACGCGGCTGTGCTTTTTCTCGGAGCCATATACGGCCCGCTGTGTGAAGAGTTCGTGTGCAGGGGTGTTATCAATAACCGGTATGCAAAGTTTGTCGGACCGCTCCGTGCGGTTTTCGTGTCGGCGCTAATATTTGCACTTGCGCATCTTAACGTTAATCAGGCAATGTATGCCTTTGTTCTCGGCGTTATCTTTTCAGTTGTAGATCATGCCGCCGGCAGCATATTCCCTTCGATAGTGATCCATGTATGCATAAACGGCGGAAATATCTTACTTCTCTTTATGGCGGATGCTGCGAACAAAGCACTCGGTGGTGAAGTGGATCTTGCCGCATCAGCCGAGGCAGCAAGGAACAGCGACATGATCTATATGCTCATAGGCGTTACGCTCTGCATGGCGATCGTCTGCGGCTTGATAGCTATCCCGTGTATAGCGTTCATTGCAAAGCACGAAGGAAGATACGAAGAGTTTCTTAAAATGTTCAAAAAGGAAAAGCCGCAGGCTCGCTGGTTTACCGTATCTCTTGCTGTCGCGATAGCTTTTGTCCTTTTCATAATGTTCGGATTAAAACCGCTCTTGTCATAAACATACCATTGTTCGGAGGTCAGTATGGACGTACAAAAACAGATCACCAATCCGTATCTGCCGTCATGGGAGTACATTCCCGACGCGGAGCCGTATATTTTCGGAGACCGTTTATATGTATACGGATCCCATGATAAGTTCGGCGGTGATGTTTATTGCATGGGCGACTATGTATGTTGGTCGTCAGATGTCTCAGACCTTGGTTCATGGCGCTATGAAGGTGTGATCTACAAAAAATCAGACGATCCGGAAAACGGCGATCTCCAGGGAAATCTTTACGCTCCGGATGTGACGGTAGGTCCCGACGGAAGATATTATCTCTATTATGTTTTGTCGGATAAGAATCTTGTTTCCGTTGCGGTATGTGATGAACCCGCGGGGAAATACGAGTTCTACGGATATGTTCATTATGAGGACGGAACGAGGCTCGGGGAAAAGGACGGAGATGAGATGCAGTTCGATCCCGGAGTCATAACCGAAGGGGATGTTACGTATATGTACACCGGTTTTTGTCCGATCGATGATAAGACAAGACACGGAGCGATGTGCACGGTACTTGCAAGCGACATGCTCACGATCGTTAAGCCTCCGGTGTTCGTAGTGCCGGCAACCCATAACAGCCCGGGGACCGGATACGAAGGGCACGCGTTCTTTGAAGCACCTTCCATAAGAAAGAAAGATGGTTTATACTATTTCATATATTCATCCCAGGTATGCAGGGAGCTCTGCTATGCGACAAGTTCCTTACCCGACGGTGATTTTACGTACAGGGGTGTCCTTGTAGATAACGGTGACATCGGGATAGATTCCTACAAGAGATATGACATGCCCGGCATGTACTGTGCAAACAATCACGGCAGCATGATAGAGATAAACGGGCAGTGGTACATCTTCTATCACAGGCATACGAACGGGACCAATTACAGCCGTCAGGGCTGCTTTGAAAAGCTTGAAAAGGACGGCGATATATGCTTTAAGCAGGCAATGATAACATCGTGCGGCAGTACGCCGTTTACCGAAAAAGGGTATTATCCCGCGTATCTTGCCTGCAATCTCTTTACAAACGAAGAAAAGCTTGACGTTCCGTGGCAGGGATGGATGGATGACAGATTCCCGAAGATCACTCAGGAAGGCCGTGACGGAGATGAGGTCGACGGGTATGTGTGCAATATGACCGACGGTGCAAGAGCAGGATTCAAGTTCTTCGAATGTCACGATACAAAGGTCGTATCCGTAAGGATAAAGGGATATGCGAACGGCCGTCTCGAGGTGAGGACAAAATGGGACGGCGAGTGCCTTGGAAGCTTCCCGGTAAGTTACGCGAACGTTTGGCGTAAGGTTTCGGGGGAGGTTGCGATCCCGGACGGAGTAAACAGCATCTTCTTCACATTTGCAGGTGAAGGACATATGCAGTTTGCGGGATTTACACTTGAATGATACAGACAGGGGAAAGGTGATCAAATGTACGATCCTAACGAAATGAAGTTCATATACGAAGCATTGTTTGCCATCGCGGAAAGTTATACGTCGATCAGTTACATGGATGTGGAAGACGGCGTGATGTATCCGATAAGACTTGATGATTTTTCAAGGCGGTATGAGGATGCGTTTAAGGAAAAGCCTCTGGCAACGGATATCCTCAGGCAGTACGCGAATGAGGCCGTGTACAAGGATGACGCCGAGGGTGTGATAAGGTTTGGAGACAGGGACTACGTTCTTGACAGACTTAAGAACGAAAATACCATTCTTCACATATACAGGACGATCCACAATGACAAGATCGTATACTACCGTCTGAAGATCGTTCAGATGGAGAACTTCAAGAAGGTCATTTACGGATTTGAGAACATTGACAGCAACTACAGGCATGAGCACGATCTGGATGTTCAAAGGGAGATACATACGATGGTGCTTGACGGACTTTCCCGAGAGTATCTGTCCGTATGGTATCTTGACGGAAAGAGTCGCAAGGTAAAGCTCGTCCAGAATAACGGAACGGATTCTCAGAACGGTGAGCCGGTCAGGATCGGGAGCATGATGGTCGATTATCATTTCTCCATGCAGAAGTATTTTGACGGATTTGTCGACCCGGAGGATTTTGAACGTCTGATGCACGAGACAAGCTATGACAATCTTGTGATGAAGACGGGAGACAACGATCTGTATCCGGTCAATTACATACGTATCAATCCGGACGGAACAAGATCACATTTTCAGGCATGTTATGCAAAGATAGTGGATTCAACAGGGATAGCGAACTTCGTGTTCGGCTTCAGAAACATGGACTCTGCCATTTAGGCAAAAAAAATGTAGCGGTCAGACCGCTACATCAAAGTTAGCACCTACTGCCGGGTTGACGGACAACTCCATGGCCTTCGTCAGATTGTCGATCTCGGAAGATGCTATATCAAGAGAAGATTCGAGCATGCGGGTACCGACTGCCGACATAACGTTTTCGTGTGCCATTGCCATTGAGATATAGGGGATTGCATCAATACTCAATTCCATAGTACATGTTCCTTTCCTTAAGATCTGTTATGATTATATCACATTTTCTCAAAAAAAACACTGTTTTTATATTATTTGTTTTTCTTTCGGCGATATTCATCTCATTTGTCTGGAATGACAACGTATGGATGGATGAAGCATTCACCGCTTCGTTGGTCCACACGGATCTTGCGGGCGTTATACAACGCTCCATGGCAGACACTCTCCCGCCTCTTTACAATATACTCCTGTGGTTTATGATTACCGTTTTCGGTTATCATATCCCGGTCATGAAGATAACGTCGGTATTGCCGATGATCGCGACGCTTTTTACAGGGGCGACCGTTGTAAGAAAGAGATGGGGGGAGCGTTCCGCTTCATTGTTCATGATATTCCTGACACTCATGCCGCTCATGATCTATTATGGTGTCGAGATCAGGATGTACAGCCTCGGATTTTGCTTTGCGACGGTCTCGGGTATTTATGCGATGGAAGTAGTTGCTGACGGAAGCAAAAAGAACTGGGCGGTCTTTACATGCGCATCCGTTCTTGCCGGATATTCACATCACTTCGCATTTGTTACCGTGGCGTTTTCCTATCTGTATCTGCTCATGTATTTCTGGTTCAAAGAGCGC
>JAEEGL012701265.1_pt1 | contig 10870 bp, 8 predicted proteins | sample 9134231 | NCBI WGS metagenome assembly JAEEGL01 (sample SAMN16246548, study PRJNA631951) | gut metagenome | biome: gut microbiome; feature: rumen; material: fiber-attached | host: Bos | place: Iran: Karaj | collected 2018-10
GACTTTGAGAAACTGTATGAAGCGCTGGAAGGATATCCGGTATGCATCCGCTTCCTGGATCCTCCGCTGCATGAGTTTGTACCCACGACGGAAGAGGAAATCAAACTGCTGGCTGATACAAAGGGCAAGACGGTTGAGGACATCAAGAACCTGATCGCCTCCCTTCATGAATTCAACCCAATGATGGGTCACCGCGGATGCCGCCTGGCCGTTACCTATCCCGAAATCGCAAGGATGCAGACCAGGGCTGTGATCCGCGCCGCGATCAAGACCCAGAAAGAACATCCGGAATGGAACGTCAGGCCTGAGATCATGATCCCGCTGGTCTGCGAGATCAAGGAACTGAAATATGTCAAGAAGACCGTCGTGGAAACCGCTGATGCTGAAATCGCCGCGGCCGGCGTGAAGCTTGAATATGAAGTCGGCACGATGATTGAAATTCCGAGAGCCGCGCTGACCGCGGACGAGATCGCCAAGGAAGCTGATTTCTTCTGCTTCGGCACAAACGACCTGACCCAGATGACTTACGGCTTCAGCCGCGACGACGCCGGTAAGTTCCTGACGGCTTATTATGAATCCAAGATATTCGAAAGCGACCCCTTCGCCAGACTCGACCAGAACGGCGTCGGCAAGCTGATGGAGATGGCGATCGAAAAGGGACGGCCCGTCAATCCGAAGCTGCATATCGGCATCTGCGGCGAACATGGCGGAGACCCGAGCTCTGTGGAATTCTGCCACCGTATCGGACTCGATTACGTAAGCTGCTCTCCCTTCCGTGTTCCGATTGCCCGGCTCGCTGCCGCCCAGGCTGCCATCGCCGCCAAGAAGTAAATCATCTTAAACAAACAAAGCTGCCCGGAGTATATCCCGGGCAGCTGTTTTATTCTGTTTCAGTTTCAGCCTTTTCACAGGCCAGACGCGCTGCATCCCATCCGTATCCTTTCCGGACGAGGGAAGCGATCACTTTCTGCCGGTTTTTTCGTATATCACCGGCACTACCGATGCGTTTCCATGCTTTTACAGCAAGTTTTAAAGCGTTCGCGGCTTCTTCATCCGGAGTAAATACTTCAAATGCCTTCTCAATCATATCCGGAGGAATTCCTTTGATCCGAAGTTCGCGGCGGATGACAGAAGGGCCGTATTTCAGGGAAAGACGGTAGCGGATCCACTGGTCGCAGAATACTGCGTCATCAACGAGATTTTCTTTTGCAAGCTTGAATACCACAAGACCGGCGACTTCGTCCGTATAGCGGAGACGTTTCAGGCGGTCAACGATCTCTTTTTTACTGCATGGGCGTCGTGCAAGCATCGAAACTGCATGATTCAAAGCACGGGGATACTGACAGAGACGAACCTGCTGATGAAAGGTATCTTCTTCATAAGACAATCCTTCCTGAAATCCTGACAACGGCAGGTCTTCGCGCCGGATCCACCAGCGGGTTCCGTTGTCCAGACGGATACAGCAGAAGGCACCGACAATTTCTGTTTCCACGATCGTTACCATGCCGGCAGCTCCTTCCGAAAAGCCCATCGAAGGATATCACGGTTCAGAAGACCCAGACGTCCGGTCCTGGCTTCTCCGGCGCCGCCGTTCAGCATAATCACACTGCAGCCGGTGTTTTCCTCCCAGAAAGCTCCGTCCACGCAGCCGTAGGCGAAACCCTGGTGCCCGAAGATCATTCCGTCGGAAAGCGCAGGATCGGAGATCCGGAGCAGGCCCAGACCGTAAGAAAGAGTCGGCGAAAGGTTTCCGTAAGAAGCATGTTCTAGGCGGATTTCCTTTTTCCAACGTTCAGAAAGATAATCGGTACCTTTCAGGATCAGGACATTGAGCAGATTCTGAAGAGAAAAGATATCTGTATACATACTGCCGGCAGTATGACCGTAATGACGCAGAGGATCAGGTGAAAGAAGGGGCCGTGAACCGAGGACAGTAACCCTGATATCCTTGCCTTTTTTATATGGCAGGACGCGGGTTACGGGCATAATCCTGTCAACCGGAAGGGAACACGCTTCAAGCGTCGCATTCATCTGAAGAGGTTCAAACAAATGTTCGCGGAAAATCTGCCCGACCGGTGCCCTGAATACAGATTCCAGTATACATCCGATAAGACCGAAGCCAAAATTGGAATAATGGAAGGACTCGCAGGGCTGAAAACGGCGGCAAGAGGAGAGGAGCTCAGTAAAAGGAACACCTTGATTTACGGCGGATTCGAGGCCTGGAGGATCAATGATTCCGGAAGTATGGGAGAGAAGATGGCGAAGGGTTATCCCCTTCAATGCGGAACGGGCGGATTCATCTGTGAAATATTCACCCGCAGGATGATCGGGATCCAGCGTTCCTTGCTCCATTTGATGAACGCAAAGCACTGCGACAGCCATTTTGGTAATGGAAGCAACACGAAACAGGGTTTCGGGGCTGGCTGTATGTTTCGGATTGTCAGAAGATGTGCAAATGAGGCTGTATTGTCCAGGGGCAACAAGCAGGACGGCTGAACCCAGAACATGGTGTTTACGGTGAAGGGATTCCAGATCCCGGAGGCAAACCGGTTCACGGCCTGATACTGATGTGACCGGATGCTTCGGACAGTTCGGCGCTGAAAAAGGAAGGGCAATACGATACAAAGAGTTTTTAAGCTTCGTCGTCGGCATTGTGAACCTCCGGAAGCATGAGTGTGTGATGAAGCAGGAAAAGGGAAACGATCATAATAACGGCATATCCGGTCAGGAACAGGAATGAACGGTAAACGGGCCAGCCGGCGGAAAACGAACTGAACAAGGCGTAAACGAGCGCAAAAACGGTAGAGGCAGAAGCAAGGGGAAGCACGACATTCCTGAGAGGCGCAGAGAGTCGCTTCTGCCTGTGCAGCAGGACTATGTAACGAATGATGACAAACAGGCAGATCAGGATGCTGAGCAGCTGGCTGACCCGGACGGAGGAAGCGGCGTAAAGTGAATCAAGACGAAGGTCTTCGATTACAAGTCGGCCTGAGGCATAAAGAAGGAGATAGAAACATAAGACGTCTCCGCGGGAATTCAGGCGCTTTCTCCTGCCAATCATCAGGAAAATGAAAATACACATGTTCCAGATGGATTCATAGAAGAACGTCGCCAGATGCCAGGCATTTCCTTCGGCGGGCACCTGAAGAGCAAAGGGGAAAAAGCAGAGAGCGGGATCTGAAACCTGCAGACCGTAGGCTTCAATATTGAACCAGTTTCCCCAGCGGCCGATCGCCTGTGCAAACACCAGGCCCGGTGCGATCATATCACATAACGTAAAAGCAGAGAGATGGCGATTCCTGCAGAAAAGAAGAAGGACTATCAGCCCTGCGATAATACCGCCGTATATGGCAATACCGCCCTCCCAGATTCTGAAAACGGAAAGAAGGTCATAACGGAACTGCTCCCATGAAAAAACCACATAATATACTCTTGCGCCGATTATTCCGAAAGGAATAAGCCACAGCGCAAGATCAATCACGGTATCTTTCGGAAGGCCGGCACGCTTTTCCTCCCGGCAGGCGAGAATGATGGCGATCACAACGCCGGTCACGATGAGAAAACTGTACCAGGGGATCGTTCCGAATATATAGCGGGAAGATGGGATCGACGACATCATGACACCCCCTGTATCATTCAGGAATGATTATAAAATCATGATCAGAACGTGTCAATGAAAAGCGGAAAACAAACACAGAATCATTGAAAAGGAACAGTGTTTCTGATAAAATAACAAGAAGGTATTATACCGTGAAATCAATGTGGGGAGGAACCATTCCATGAGTAAAGTAGTCGTATTCGATCATCCTCTTATCCAGCACAAACTGAGCATTATGCGCGACAAAAATACCGGCACAAAAGAATTCAGGGAGCTGCTGTCAGAGATTGCAATGCTGATGGTGTTTGAAGTGACCAGGGATCTTGAAACAAAAGAAGTAGAGGTTGAAACCCCGATTACGACCTGCAAATGCAGGGTGCTTTCCGGAAAGAAACTGGGAATCGTACCGATTCTTCGTGCCGGATTGGGGATGGTTGACGGCGTCATTAACCTGGTCCCGGCTGCCCGTGTCGGACATATCGGACTATACCGGGATCCAAAGACCCTGGAACCCGTTGAATATTACTGTAAACTTCCCGAGGACAGCGAGAATAGGGAACTGCTCATTCTTGACCCCATGCTTGCAACAGGCGGAAGCGCCAGCGCTGCGATAAACTTCATTAAACAAAGAGGCTGCCATCATATGAGGCTTGTAAATCTGATCGCTGCGCCGGAAGGGATCGAAAGGATCCAGAAAGATCATCCCGATGTGGATATTTATGTTGCGGCTCTGGATGACCATCTCAACGATCACGGTTATATTGTACCCGGACTCGGAGACGCAGGCGACCGCCTGTTCGGAACCAAGTAACAATGCCTCTTAAACCTGCTTTTTCACGTTCTCCGATCATGACTGTTCCGAATTGTTTTCCGGCCTCCGGAACAGTCAGGGTATCGGATGAACGCCTGAAGAATCTCTACCAGAAAGCAAATCGGTATATTGATCAGCCCTGCCTTTGGGAGGGCTTGTTCAGATTGGCCTGTCTGATCAAAAACAAACCGCTGGATGAACCTGTAACAAAACAGATTATCCGGATGTCAGAAGAAACGGAAAACGGAGCATTCGGCGGCAATGTATCCGATCAGATTGATACTGCCCGTTCTCTTTTTTCGCTGTTTGAATACAATACAGACAAAAGACTGCTGAAAAGGTTATCTGACTGGCTGCGTTATTTTGAAATCGAGTATGACAATCTGATCCTGCAGGACGGAATATTATTCCGCCCTGCTGATCTGATGGAATTCCTGGTTCGTTTTTACCGGGTATCAGGCGTAAAATCTGCTCTCAGGCTTTGTGCCAGATTACGCGCAGAATCCTTTGACTGGACTACAGCGCTGCATACTTTTCAGCAGTCTATTCCAATCGGTCAGAAAGAAACCGGACTGCCTGACTTTTCTTCCGGGATCAGACCTGATCTGATTGAATATGATCAGAAAGAAAGGCTGATCAATCATTCCGAAATGCTTGCGGATGGCGTCAGGTATTCACTGTATGCCGGAATATACAGCGGTCACAGCAGGGATCTGTCAGCAGGACAAACCGTGTGGGCTTATCTGCGGAAACACCATCATGCGCTTTGCGGCGGTGTCACCGGAAGTCCTTATTTATCAGGGAACGCGTCCGATCAAAAGATCAACAATCAGGCGCTGTGCGCCTGGACGGAAGCGTTTGCAGCCCAGATGGCAGTTGCTGAATCCTCATGGGCGCTCACGGAATTGATCAGGATCATATTTAACGGACTTGATGACTGCCTGAATCGGGAAATCATTAAAGAGTCGCAACGGATCAATTCAGTCACAGACAGTTTTGATCCCCCGTCAGATCCGGCAAAACTGTATTCAAGGCTGTGCAGGGCAGTAGCTTCCGCATATACTCATGCTGTTTCAATGAATGAAAACGGAATCAGGATCAATTATCTGATTCCCGGCAGGTATCTGTTAATGATACGTAAACAGACGCTAATGCTGTCCGTTGATCATGAAACGATCACCGTTCAATGCAAAGAACCTGTTAACGTATGTATCGGAGTTTTCCTTCCGGAAACAGGTACAGCATATGTTGCTGCAGACTGGAAAGAAGGTTCTCCATATAAAACTCCGGAAGACATGAACATGAATCAGTTAATCGGCCTGAGCGGTTCCTGGAACAATCAGGATATGATCAGGTACATACAGAACGGAAGTATTTACGCTGAAGAAACCCATCATCATGGGATTGCGTTTATGAAGGCAAACCGTTTACTGAGTATGCCCGTATCGGGAAATGATTTCGCCAGGGCCGTGTGCGACCTGCCGCTGATCAATGACAGGAATCAGATCATGCTGCCGACAGAAATACCGGAAAAATGGAATCTCAAGGGACAGGAACCGTCGGACATTCCGGTTTTTCCTGAAACGAATGGCCCTCGTATGATGGCAGAATTGACTGCTTATTCTGATTGCCCCCAAAGGATAACTATGTTCCCGAGAAAGAGATAACAATGTTTGAAACCAGGCTTGCGCCAATGTGCGGAATCACAGACCATATTTTCAGGACGCTTTGCTATGAACAGGGATGTGATCTGGCTTATACTGAAATGATCAGTGCAATGGGCTATCTGTGTGCACCGGAGCAGAGGGCAACGAAAGAGCTGATGATCCGGGGGAAAAATGAACCCAGGCTGATTCTACAGCTTTTTGGAAGGGAACCGGATATTGTTGCGGAAGCAGTAAAACGCATTTCACGGCTTGGGATTTATGATGGAATTGACCTGAACATGGGATGCCCTGCAAAAAAGATCGCTCCGTCCGGAGAGGGATGCGGTTTGATGCGAACACCGGAAACTGCTTTCAGCATGATGAAGAAAGCGGTCAGGGAATCCCTTATTCCGGTCAGTGTTAAAATGAGGACAGGATACGATAAAGAGCATATCAATGTCATTGAATTTGCAAAAATGGCGGAAGAAGCAGGGATCAGTTCCATTACTGTTCACGGCCGAACAAGGGAACAGCAATACAGCGGAGAAGCTGACTGGGATATGATTGCCGAAGTAAAAAGAAGCGTCAACATTCCGGTTTGCGGAAACGGGGATATTTTCGAAGCGGAAGATGCACTGGAAAAACAGAAAAAGTCAAAAACAGACAGCGTTATGATTGGCCGGGGAGCCATGGGAAATCCATGGATCTTCAGGGAAATCAAAGATCTTCAGAACGGCAGGGACAAAACCGTTACGACCAGAGAAGAATTGCAGGGAATGATTTTCAGGCATTATCAAATGATGCTGGAGACAAAGCCCGAACATATTGCAGTCAGGGAAATGCGGAAACATATCGGATGGTATATCAGAGGATTAAAAGGATCCGCCAGGTTTCGGGCTGAAATCAACAGATGTCCGGATGCAGGGACCGCCATGGATCTGATCAGGTCTTTTTTTGAAGATGCAGCATCAGAGGAGGGAACAAAATGAAAAAAAGAATCGGATCCGGTATGCTCTTTTTTGTTTTCTTAATGATGATTGCGGTGCCCCTTTGCTCCTCCTGCGCAGAGGACTTTACACCGGATTTCCTGATGACCGGCGAAAGGAAGGCTCCTGTTTCAATGATCATATCATCTCCCGAGTATAAAACGATTTCCCGGTTTGGCGAAGAAAGAAAAGACAGTCTGAACAGACTGCTGAAGCATTTGTCGCTGGCTGTGAACACAGACGGGGATATATCGGAAACCATTGTGATGATTGATCAGGAACCTGTCTATTCATACATTGAAACAACAAATGATACCATTCTGAAATCTTTTTACTCAACAGGCTCTGATAAAGTCGTTGCTCAGCAGGAGAAAGAACGAGAAGATGAAACTTCTGTTCTGTCATTTTTGAATAATCAGTTTTTCATACTGAACAAGCTGCTGGACGATCTTTACCCCGCATTTGAAAAATCTGCGGAAGTGTTTGGCGATTTTGCAAAAGAATCTTCTGTAAGCCTGAATTTCAGCGGTTACGGAAAAGCGGTACAACGGATTACGATCTCCCTGCCCGAACAGTATGTTTCAGATCAGTTTCCGACGGTTCCCGCTGATCTTGTTGATTCTCCCGTATGCAGGGAATATATTAATCATTTGATGTTTAAAGGAACACAAAAGATCGTTCTTTTATATGATCAGGAAAACCGTCTTCTCAGGATCAATTATGACGGGAAAGCCGGTTTTTCCGAAGAGTCAATGCGGAGGGTGTCTGTCGTCTGGAGATGCAGAAGATCCGAAGAAGGCAAAAAGGATTATCTGACGCTGAAAACCCCTTCGCTTACAGGAAATGACAAGTATAATCTTACATATGAAAGAAATACGGATACAGGCAGTCAGGACAGCCATAGCATTAAATGGGATATGCAGCTTGATTTCAGAGAAGGTCAGACCAAGAAAAAAACCGGTTTCAAAGCGGATCTGACCTTTTCGGAAAATATGCTGAAAGGTGAAGTTGACTATTCTGAAAAACAGGACGGAAATGAAACGAAAATCATCATTGTTCCGTCATTAAAGAAAGAAAAACCCTCTGAATTCTTTGGAACTATTGAAATTGCGAATTATTCAGGTAAAATAGTATTAACCCGCGCTGAATACACAGTACAGATTTCAGCGGGAAAGAAGCTGACATTACCTGAAATCACGACTGTTCCGGAAAAAGAGAGCAGTGAGAAAGGTGTCGTTACGGACGATGAACAGATTCAGGATCTGCTGTCAGCTGTTTTAATCCGGAAGCTGCTTTCGCTTCCCGCAGAAGATTTGGTGTTTTTTAACAGCGACATTCCGGATGATGTCTGGAATATGCTTGTGCAATCATTGTTTTAGGAGATCAGGACCATGAAAAAAAGAGTTGTTTCCGTTATTGTGCTGTTGATTGTCCTCGTAACGGGCAGTTGTCATGCAGCAGGTTATACGCTGCCTGAAAAAATGAGCAATCAGCTTTCCATCGGAAGCGGTCTGAAGGGTTCTTTCACCGTTTCTGCAGAAGGTGAAAAATTCGGGACGCCGTTTATGAAAGCGGTTACTGACGCCGAATGGGCTGTTCGCGGCATTCGTTCCGGAGACGATCTGCATTATTATGTGTTTCAGACCAATGACCGGGAAGAACAGACAGCATTGAGCGAATTGTATCGTAAAGATGGTGTTTACTATCTCAGAAGCGATATGGTTCAGGGGAAAATACTTTCATTTCCCGTTCTGAGCCAGATTCTTGCTTCTGTTTTCCCCGAATCGGGAGAAAACGGTTCAGCTTCTTCTTTCATCGCCAATATTGTTCAGCTTCCGGAAAACATCCGAAAGGATAAATGGGAACCTGTTCTGCAGAAATATCAGAACCAACTCGAATTGTGGCTTGCTGAATTTACCGTAAAGGCTGATACCGTTAAAATGGAGAACGGTCTTTCTGCGCTTGATTTTTCATATGAAATACCAATGAACAGCATCTATGAACAGAGCGTCAAACTGATCGGGGATTTTGTAAAAGATCCGGAAGTAACGGCGCTGCTGGATACTGTCATGTCAGATGAGGAGAAAAAAACGTACCTGAACGGCAATCTGCTGTATTTCTATCTGGATGCACTTCATGCGCTTCAGATTGATCAGCCCGTAAGGATGTCCAAACGGGTTTCAGCGATCGGTGATGTTCTTCGCTTCCGCCTTGAACTGCCGCTGGATGAACGTACCACAGGCTACCGGTCTGTAGACATTGAGACCATTGAACAGCTTACAGTCATCACAGTACGCAAGACCGGACAGATTACGGTTGCGGCATTTCCCGAAATTGAAAAACTGAAACAGCCGGCATATGAACAATCTGTCTGGTTTGCGCGGATCAACGCTGATCCTGAAAAGGAAAAGGAAAACATCGCAGTCAGGATAGATATTGTCAAATCGAATGAAACTTATGAAAAAGAAGAGAAGACGCATGAGATCAATCATTATAATATAAAGATTCTGCAGGACACACAGTATCTGCCGGATGATACCGACCTGTCAACACTGCCTGATTATACTGACACGGACATCGACATCGATCTTCATTATTCGAGTAAATATGCTCAAAACAGCGCGACCACGCTTGAAATCGGCACCGAGATCAAACAGGGTGATTCGGCGATGAATATTCAGGGAAAATTCAAAACCGCAGCGCCCTGGTTGTTTATGCCTTTTGATATTATTGATCCTGTACCGGTCGGAACTGAAAAAGAAACAGTCCTTGATCCGTATATTACAGACTGGATCAGCAACGCCGCATCTATGATTCATCACAACGACGGGGAAACCGAAACTGCAAAAGAAGTCAGTGAAACGGTTCCGGAGAACGACACAAACCAGGAAACCCCTGAAACAGAAGGGGAAACGGCACCGCTGGATGTTCCAGATCAGGAATGACCGTAATTGCTGAACGTATTAGAGGGGAAAAATGAAAAAAATCATCTGCCTGATCGTTGCTTTCATGCTGCCTGCTGTCTTTGCATCTGCAGACCTTTATCTGGATGCATCGTTCTCTTTTAATTGTTTATCAGACAATCGGATCGAAACAATTGATCTGTATGAACAGGAAAATACAATCACAGCTGTTTCCACACTGGTTCCTGAATATGCTTTAACAACTGATCAGTCGATGCATTCTTCATTGACCCTGTTCCATTCAATATGCTCATTGAATCCCGGAACGATCCTCGAGAGCGTTCAAAAAGCAGATACAACAATCCGGAATATGATTGAACGATATCTGTCGGATCCCGTCCCGGGCGTATATTCAGGAGAACTTTTTGAAAACGCCGGTTCAGTCAGAACGGTCCGGTTCCAGCTTTCCGAGCTGTTGATACTTATCAGCAATACACTGGATTCGACAGATGAACCGTTTATCGTTGTCTGCAAAGCTGCGCTTTCTTCTCTGCTGCGATCTCTGCAGCAGACTGATTCAGGGCGGGAATTATTCATCGACATCAAAATATACGACGACTGGCAATATATGTCTGCGCTGCTTTTTGATCATGAACAGGCGATCATGACCATTTCCTCCGATCTTTCCATGGCTTCTGCAAAACGGTTTCTGATCTGTTCCAGTGAAAACGGACGCAATTATTTCAGAGATGTTTTGATTAAAGAAGATAATGAGACCATTACGCTCACGGCTTCTTTACGAAGCGGAAATGAAAGCACCTACCAACAGGTGATTACGGGGAATCCGCTTGCAGCAGCGATTCTGACCGTAAATGATGAGCGTTTTGATCTTGAAATAAATGGAAACGGTCTCTCGGAACCGGTTA
>JAEEGL013125692.1_pt1 | contig 10870 bp, 11 predicted proteins | sample 9134231 | NCBI WGS metagenome assembly JAEEGL01 (sample SAMN16246548, study PRJNA631951) | gut metagenome | biome: gut microbiome; feature: rumen; material: fiber-attached | host: Bos | place: Iran: Karaj | collected 2018-10
AACGGGATATACCGCGAAGGACCCGGAGGCCGCGGTGATGCTCGACGGAGGCGGGATATTCTCGAACGCGAGAGTGGTCTGTATAGTACTGATCTCCTCGGCGTTTTCGGGTATATTCAAGAAGACGGGCCTCCTCGACGGGCTCAAGCACTTCATGTTCCGCCTGAGCGGAAAGATAACGAGGATAGGCGCGATGATAGTCTCGTCCCTGCTGACGGTCACGGTCTCCTGCAACCAGGTCATGAGCACCATCCTCACCCATCAGCTCTGCGAGGACTTCGAGCCTGACGCGCAGACCGAGGCCGTGGACCTCGAAGATACTGTTATAGTAATAGCTCCGCTGCTGCCCTGGTGCGTCGCGGGAGCCGTGCCCATGACGATGCTCGGGGCGCCGCAGGCGTCCTTCGCCCTCGCCTGCTACCTCTGGTTCCTGCCGCTCGCGCGCCTCGTCACCGGGCGCAGGATACCGCCCGGAAAACTTGAAAAATGAACGATTTCCTTCCGATAACACCTGAAGACATGAAGAAGCGCGGCTGGGACAGGCCCGATTTCGTGTACGTTATCGGGGACGCCTACGTCGACCACTCCTCCTTCGGCCCGGCGATAATAAGCCGCGTCCTCGAGTCGAGGGGCTACAAGGTCGCGATAATCTCCCAGCCCGACTGGCATGACCCCGAGAGCGTCGCCCTCTTCGGAGAGCCGAGGCTTGGCTTTCTCGTCTCCGCGGGCAATATGGACTCGATGGTCAACCACTTCACCGTGAACAAGCGCCGCCGCCACAACGACAACTATACGCCGGGCGGAGTGGCCGGGAAAAGGCCGGACTACGCGACGATCGTATACTGCAACCTCATAAAACAGCGCTTTAAGAACGTCCCCGTCATCATCGGCGGGATAGAGGCGAGCTTAAGGCGCCTCGCTCATTACGATTACTGGTCGGACAGGCTCAGAAGGTCGATACTTCTCGATTCGGGCGCCGATCTCATCTGTTACGGAATGGGAGAGCTCGCCACGGTCGAGGTCGCGGAGGCCCTCGACAGCGGACTTTCGATAAGCGACCTGACCTTCATCGCGGGGACGGTCTACAAGACCTCCGACGTCTCGAGCGTCTACGAGGGGATAAGACTTCCGAGCTTCCTCGCGATGAATTCGGACCGCCTCGAGTATGCTAAAAGCTTCCTGATACAGTCCCGCAACATGGACTCGATAACGGCTAAGCCTCTTATCGAGGAATACGGCGAGAAGCGCTACGTCGTGCAGAACCCTCCGCAGAGGCCCCTCACGACCCAGGAGCTCGACGATATCTACGAGCTCCCGTACATGAACGCCGCCCATCCCTCCTACGACAGGCTCGGAGGAGTCCCCGCGATAAAGGAGATAAAGTTCTCTCTTACGAGCAACAGAGGATGTTTCGGAGGCTGCAGCTTCTGCGCCCTCGCCTTCCACCAGGGCCGCGCCGTACAGGTCAGGAGCCACGAGTCTCTCATACGGGAGGCCACGGCCATGACGAAGGATCCGCAGTTCAAGGGCTACATACACGACGTCGGAGGCCCGACCGCGGATTTTCGAAGGACAGCCTGCGACAAACAGAAGGAAAAGGGAGTCTGTCAGGACAGGCAGTGTCTCTTCCCAAAGCCCTGCCCGAATCTCGTCGCGGACCACAGCGACTACATCGCCCTTTTAAGAAAGCTCCGCGCCATACCCGGCGTAAAGAAGGTCTTCATACGCTCCGGGATACGCTTCGACTACGTACTCGCCGACAAGCAGGGCAGCGCCTTCATAAAGGAGCTCTGTAAATACCACGTCAGCGGCCAGCTCCGCGTAGCTCCCGAGCACGTCTCCAACAGGGTCTTAAAGCTCATGGGCAAGCCCGAGAACAGCGTTTACGAGGAGTTCGTGAGGCGCTGCAACAACATGAACGCCCAGCTCAGGCTCGACCAGTACGTCGTTCCCTATCTGATCTCGTCCCACCCGGGCTCGACCCTCGCGGACGCGGTGATGCTCGCAGAGAGCGTGAGAGACATGGGATACATGCCCGAGCAGGTCCAGGATTTCTACCCGACCCCCTCGACCATATCGACCTGCATGTACTACACGGGCGTCGACCCGAGGACCATGGAGAAGGTCTACGTACCGAGGGATCCGCATGAAAAGGCCATGCAGAGAGCCCTGATACAATACAGGCTCCCCGAGAACAGGGAGCTTGTCATAGAGGCTCTGCGCAAGGCCGGCAGAGAGGATCTTATAGGCTTCGACAGGAAGCGCTGTCTTATTCCTCCGGATAGACCGCGTAGTCGAAAACGTTGAGGCGCAGTCTCTTCGAGATATATTCCAGAGCCGAAAGGCCCGCCACGCTGTTGCCCTTCTCGTCAAGAGAGGGGCCGTATATTCCTATGCCCATGCGGCCCTTCACGCCGCAGGCTATACCGCCGCCGACGCCGCTCTTCGCGGGGACGCCGACTCTTACGCCGAACTCTCCCGAGCCGTCGTACATCCCGCAGGTGTACATAAGGCTGTTGATGGTGCGGACGTAGGAGGGGTGGATCAGGCGCTTTCGGGTGAATATGTCCTCGCCGTCGTTGGCGAGTATGCTCCCGAGGCCCGCGAGGGACTTCGCCGTCACGTTCAGCGAGCAGAGCCTGAAATAGAGATCAAGAGTCTCGTCGGGCTCTGCCGCGAGGACCTTCTTGCTCTTGAGGAGATAGGCTATCGCCCTGTTCCTGTCTCCGGTCTCGAACTCGGAGCGGTAGACGGCCTCGTTCAGGACTATCTCGTCGTCCATGCACATCCGCCTTACGAAATCTAGTATGTCGTCATAGCTGTACTTGTCCACGAGGAGGCTTATTACCTCTATCGCGCCGGCGTTTATCAGCGGATTGAAGGGCAGCGGGCTCCTGGTGTCGAGCTTTATTATCGAGTTGAATGAGTCGCCCGTAGGTTCCATCAGGACGTGTGAGAAGACCTCGTCGAAGCCCAGATTGGTGAGGGCGAAGGCGAGGACAGCGACCTTGCTTATGCTCTGCATCGTAAAGCGGGTCGTTACGTCGCCGCAGGAAAAGGCCTGGCCGTCGTTCTTGAGGAGATATATCCCGAAGCTGTCCCTGTTGGCCTTGGAGAGCTCGGGGATGTAGTCCGCGACCTTTCCGGTCGGAGTCTGTTTAAGGCCCATTATGTAAGCGTCGGAGAGGACCTTCATCAAAGCCTCGTCGTCTCCGAAATACACGCGTTCGAATTCTTCGTCTATCTGCCTGTACTGCATATTCTCTTCCTTCCCGGGCGCGTAAGGCTCCCGCTCCTTTATTATCCGACTAAAGCGGCCTTTCCGCAAGGGCTTTGAACGTCCGTTCCCGGCGTGATATCATAGAGCGTGGTCCGCCTGCGGCGGGCCGGGAGGTCTTTATGAAGATAATGGTGAGCGCCTGTCTTTTAGGCGAGAACTGCAAATATAACGGCGGGAACAATTACAGCGAAAAGCTCGCGGAGTTTCTCATGGGGCATGAGGTGATCCCGGTATGTCCGGAGCTTCTCGGCGGTCTTAAGGCCCCTCGCGAGCCGGTAGAGCTCAGGGACGGCCGGGCGGTCGACAGGTACGGCAGCGACCTCGACGCCGAGTTCACCGCTGGAGCGGAAAGGACGCTCGAGATCGCGCGGAAGGAAAGGCCCGACCTCGTCGTCCTTCAGTCGAGAAGCCCCAGCTGCGGCGTGAACATGATATACGACGGGACATTCAGCGGCAAAAAGATCATAGGGCGAGGAAAGACCGCGGCTCTGCTCGTCGAAGCGGGCTTCAAGGTCGTTGATATAGAGGACCTGCCGGAAAGGAAGAAAGAGAAGATGAAGATATGGCTCATACGCCACGGAGAGAGCGTCTACAACGCCAAGGGCCTCTTCCAGGGCCACATAGACAGCGAGCTCAGCGAAAGGGGCGTCGCTCAGGCTGAGGAGAAGGCGAAGGATTTCCCTCAGGATTTCGACGTGTGCCTCTGCTCGACTCTGGTCCGCGCCAAAAAGACTGCCGACATACTGCTGCCGGGCATGGAGAAGACCTATGATCCGAGGATCATGGAGCTCGGGCTCGGCGTATGGGAGAACACGGCCTTTACCGAGGAGAAGACGCAGCTCATGCTCGCGGGCTACATACCGGAGGGCGGGGAGACCGAGGAGGAGTTCGTCGGCCGGATAAGGGCTTTCCTCGCGGACGTCAAGGCGCGTTACGCCGGAAAGCGGGTCGTTATCGTGACTCACGGCGGCGTGATCCAGGAGATATTAAAACTCGCGGGCGAGCCCGCGAGGATAGTCGGAAATCTTGAGCTTATAAGCGTTGAGATCTAGGGCGCGAGCGCCTTGGATCCTCAAAGGCGCGAGTCCGCGGGTTCGACGCTATGCGCGAAGGCGGCTACCAGCGGAGGACCCGCGGACGAGCGCCCGACAACGCGGGATACACTAAACTCTACTGCCAGTCCTCTTCGAAGATCTCGGCCAGGACCTCGTCCTCGTCCGGGACGGGCATATCCTTGAACTTCTCCATGAACAGGACCTTTATGGACGCCATCTGAGCGGCGTCCCTCTTGTCGTCGAGGAGCTCGAGCCGGTCGAAGACCGCGTTGTCGAGCAGCTCCCACAGAGCGAACCAGAACAGAACGATAATAGTCTCAGAGATCGTCGTGCTGACGATCTTCGAAAGAGCAGTCATCGCTATCAGGGCGAGGACCAGGATGACCCCGAGGAATATCGACTTGGTCATATTCCGCTCGAGAGTGAGCTGGGCGTCGCCGAGCTTCAAGGCGTAGTAATCGGATACAGTCTCCTCGATCACGGCCTTCTGCTTCGGAGTGAAGCGGTGCCCGCATATCTCGAGGACTATGGGATACTCCGTAGGAACGTATTCCGCGTTCGATTCCACGAAGCGCGCGAACGACTCGTTGAGCCATTCGTAGCCGTTTACCGAGTACGGGTCTATGATGTCGCTTATCCCCGTAACGTTGCAGGAGATGTACGCAAGGCCGTTGTCGACATAGAAATCCTTGACGTACTTGCTCACGTCGACCCTCTTGCGGCTGAAATTCCTGAGGTTTCGCCTGAGACGTCTGCTCTTCCACTTAAACATATATGCTTTGTATTTTACCCCGCCTCCGCACGTCTCTCCCCTATTGGAGGACTGCCGTCACGGGAACTCCTTCATTCTTCAGCGGGCCCGAGAGCCTTTTCGAAGGCCTCCCTCGATATGCCCATGAGCCTCAGCCTCCTGAGAAAGGCCGCGGCGTTTCCGCTGCCTATCCCGAGCCTGGCTCCCGCCTCCGCGCGCAGCGAGGCGCTGTCGGGCCTGCCGCAAAGGCCGGCTGCGATGAGATCGTCCATGGTAAAGTCCGATCCTTCTCCCTCGCTTCCGACCGCGCTGAGCGCCCTTCTTATCGCCTCCGGCGAGGCGTTCTCGACCCCTATATCTCCCGCCTTTTCGGCCTGCGTTCTGGTCAGATACGCCTGGAGGGCGCGCGGGAAAAGAGCCGTGAGCTTTTTCCTTATGTTGCCGCCGGCGTTATCGGGGTCAGTGAATATTATTATACCGCGGCTCTCGTAGGCCGCTCTGATGAGCTCGATGGTCTCCTGAGAGATCCCGTAGCCGCTGGTGCAGATGACGTTTGCGTCGACGGCCCTCAAGACTGCCGCCATATCGTCCTTTCCCTCAACTACTACGGTCTCTTTCAAAGTCATTTGTGTCTTTGCTTTCTGAAATACTCGTTTACGATCTCGAAGGCTGTGTAGGCGCGCTCGAATTCCATATCGCGCTCGACTGTACCGTGGTCCCTTACCGTGTACGGGGTATCGATGAAACCGAGGATGTACTCGGGGGTGACGTCCAGGAACAGGCACAGGTCTCTCAATACCTCGGCGTTCGGGATCCTCCTGCCGTTCTCGTAATTCCTGTAAGTGTCCGCTTTTATCCCTACGGCTTCGGCGACCGCCTTGCCGCTCAGGTTCAGGTCTTCGCGTATCTGCCGGAGTCTGCCTCCCACGCAATAGTCCATTTTTGTCACCTCCGTTGGCGGAATTATAGACAAAAATGGGTCTTTACGGCGGGAATGCGTCGATAAGGGGTCTTGGTGTGACAATTTAGGGTCTTAAGTGGTAATAAAAAACGGGGCAGTCGCCTGCCCCGATATCATGCCTGAGCTCCTATCTTTTGGTCGTGCAGGTACCGTTGAATACGGCTCCCTCCACAACGACAAGATCCTTAGTCACAAGATCGCCGTTGAAAACGCCGGTCTGAGTAAAACGCATGATCTCCGAGCAGTTGATCTTTCCTTCGCCGTTCCCGACGAGGGTCAGCTCTCTGCAGCTGATCTCAGCATTGAAGCTTCCGGATTCCGCGACTTCGATGGGGCCGGTCGATTCGATCTTGCCCTCGAAGTGTCCCTGGATGAGGATGGGGGTATCGGTCTTGATATCGCCCTTGAAGGTGGTGTTCTTTCCGATCAGAGTCTTATTGAAATCCGAGCTGATGCTGGTACCTGTATTCTGGTTTGCCATTTAACTATCTGTCTCCTTCCATCTGCCGACCCCGCGGCAGTTTTTTGAGCGTACTTCGACAGTATACCATAAAAACGTAGGATTTCAAGCGAAAACATAAAAAACCCCGGACCCTTGAAGGGGTCCGGGATCTTTCAAGTCTGTCATACGACCTTTACGGTCAGACTATACCAGCTTGGAGAACCACTCCGCGATCATAAGTCCGAGCGGAGTTCCGATAATGTAGCCCCACAGTCCTACGAGGATTCCGGGAACAACGAGCGTATCGTAACCTTTGGCAATAGCTACACAGGCGCCTGACGAAGGTCCGCCGATATTGGCACATACCGAGATCGCCATCTCCTCAGAATTGAACTTGAAGAGCTTTCCGAGGCCGAAGGTGAAGCAGATGTTGACGATTACGATGATCGCGCAGAAGAGGAAGAGCAGCGGCGCGTTCTTGATAACCTCGAGCAGATCCGAGGGATAACCGATGGCTACGAAGAAGATGTACATCATGAAAGTACCGAGCTCCTGAGCGCCTCTTATTCTCGAGAAGAACTTCGGGAAGATCGTTGCGAGAACTACTGTGATCACGGTGATAAGTACGAATTGATTTCCGATGATCGTGTTGACGAGGCCTGTGGTGTGAGCCTTGATCGCCGAAGAGAGATTTGCGCCAGCGGCTGCAATACCTACGGCTATCGCTATCGCGAAAGCAATATCGATGAGAGAGATCTCCTTGGCTCCCCAGTAAGCGGCAGAAAGAGTCTTGGCGTTTCCGGTGTCGCCCTTCTTGTCGACCTCTTCCTGGAACGGATGCTTCCAGTGCTTTCTTCCAAAGGCGCTGGTCGGGATCCACAGCATTACGAGGAAGCAGAGAGACATTACAAAGTTGTCTGCCACGATCTCGGCCGAAAGCAGAGTCTCGTTGATATGGGTCGATTCAGCTACGGCGAAGAAGTTTACGCCGCCGCCGATGTAGGATCCGGTCATAACACCGGACATCTTATCGAGTTCGGGGATCGCACTCTTCAGGCAGAAGAATGCGAGCGCAACTCCCAGAAGAGTACCGACAGCACTGACGTTGAAGGTCAGGAACATCTTCCCGGTGTCCTTGACGATCGTCTTGAAGTCCGCACGGAACAGCAGAAGAACTACTCCTATGGGGACGAGGTATTCCTGCATAATATCAAATGCAGGAGCGGAATAGGGAACTACGTGCAGGTTGGATAGCGCAAGAGCGAAGATAAGTCCGAGCACAGGGCCAGAGAGCTTGTTAGCCCATTTGTAGTTCTGTTCCAGCCACACTGATATTGCGGCGAGGATGATCGTGATTGCCCACAACGCCCACGTATTTTCACCGCTGATTAGTGTTGACATAGTTACACTCCTTTCTTTAGAAACTATGATACAACGAATTATCTTATTATATATATTTTAAGCTCTTACTGTCAAGAAGGGAGGGGTATTTGCCAATTAAGTTAATAGTTGACTGACGGTTTTCGTCGCAGTAAAATCATAAAGCGATATTTCAGTTATTCATTCTCATATTCCAAGGAGGCAGTTATGAATCTTTCGACCGTTTGTATCCCGAAGAAGGGATTGCCAGAAGGATGGGTCTATATCGACGAAGTTATCGAAGACTGCATCGTTGACGCCAAGTATGCCTGCAGCGAGAATGTCTTCGGGAAAGTGATAGACGGCTATTTCCAGCCGCTCGTCGTATGCTGCAAGGAAGTCGCCGAGGGCTGCAGGAAGGCCGCCGACATCCTCCGCCCGATGGGCTACGTCCTCAAGTTCTACGATTCCTACCGTCCGCAGCGCGCCGTCAACGATTTCTGCGCCTGGGGCGAGGACGTCGCCGATCAGCGCAGAAAGCCGGTCCACTATCCCAACGTCGAGAAGAAGATGATGTTCGAGCTCGGCTATATCGCAAGGCGCTCCTTCCACAGTCGCGGCTCCGCCGTCGATCTTACCATAGTCGACGTAAGGACCCACCAGGAGCTCGACATGGGCTCGATATTCGACTTCATGGACGAGCGCTCCCACCCCGACTTCCAGGATCTCACCTATGAGCAAAAGAAGAACCGCCAGCTTCTCCGGGAGACCATGATAGCCTGCGGCTTCGATCCGGTCGATACTGAATGGTGGCATTTCAACATCAAGAACGAGCCCTACCCCGATACCTATTTCGATTTCCCGATCGAATAAATACAGACTCGGCCGCCTTGCGACGGCCGGCTCCATATTGCAGTAAATGTGGTGTAATGTCAGCGACAATTGTTACTAAAACGGAGGTTTAGTATGAACATTACTACAGCGGGTATCCCCAAGAAGGGGCTGCCGGAAGGCTTCGCATATCTCGACGAGATCATCGAGGACGCTCTGATCAACGCCAGATACGCGGGGACCGAGAATGCATTCGGAAGACCGCTGAAGGGCTACAACAAGCCCCTCGTCGTCGTGAGCAAAGAGCTCGGAGAAGGCCTGAAGAGGGCCGCTGACATATTGAGACCGCAGGGCTATCTCCTCAAGATCTTCGACGCCTACAGACCTCAGCGCGCCGTGGACGATATCTGCGTATGGATCCAGGATTTCGAGGATCAGCGCAGAAGGCCCTTCCAGTATCCGGACGTTCCCAAGGAAGAGATGGTCGCGAGGAATTACATAGCGCCGCGCTCCTTCCACAGCCGCGGAAGCGCCGTTGATCTCACTCTGGTCGACAGGAGGACCTGGCAGGAACTCGACATGGGCTCGTGCTTCGACTTCCTCGGAGAGATCTCCCATCCGGGATATCCCCTTCTGATGCCCCACCAGCAGAAGAACCGCGACATCCTCAACAAAGCGATGTTCGAGGCGGGCTTTGAGCCTGTAGACAGCGAGTGGTGGCACTTCAATCTCAAGAACGAGCCCTACCCCGACACCTACTTCGATTTCCCGATCGAATAGAGCTCAAAAAAGACTTCGCCCGCTCCGTTTTACCGGAGCGGGCTTTTTGCTTTAATAATCGTCGTCCTCGGTGTCGTCGAGGAACTCGATGAAGTCGTCGTAATCGCTGTCGATGAAGTCCGCGAGAACTGGCTCCGGGAAGGTGTAGCGTTCCGTCCCGCCCAGCGTTCCGTCCTTGACGAGGTCGTACATAAGGGATTCGGCGAAGGAGATGCTGTCCTCGTCGCGGCTGACCACGAGGAGCTGCGAGGCTCCGGTTATGAAGAAGACAGCGAAGATATCGCCGCTTATCGCGAAGTTCTTCTTTTCGACGTGGTCGTTGTCCGGGTTCATGGACATGAAGAGCTCGCCGGCGGCGTGCTTGAAGGACATACCGCGGCCGGAGAGAGCCTCGAGCCTCGCTCTTAAGGGCTTCTGGTCGTCCTTGAGTATGTCGTAGTAGGTAACGTATTCGGGGACGGAGAGTATCATCGCGCTCTCGAGGAGGCTGATGCGCTGAGAGCGGGTCGCCTTCGCGGAGACGACGCGGCCGTCCTTTACATGTACCTCGCTGAGAACGAGGAGATTGCCGGAGGCGTCCGTAACTATGGACTCGTTGAGATATACCCTCGCGCCGTCTTCCGAGGGCTGTTCGAAGTCCTCGACGGTGTTGCGGAGGAGATCCGCGGGGCCTCCCTTCCAGACCTCGTCGTAAAAGCTCCTGTCCGCCTCGAGCAGCGAGGCGCCCTCGCGGTCGGCGGAGAAGCAGCGCATGAGATAGTAGTTCACGACGCCGTAGTCGGTCTTTATGTCAACGCAGAGCTTGCGCATCAGCGTTGCCTTCTCGACTAAGGAGAGTACGACGGGAACGTTCGTGAGTATCCTCAGAGCGCTCTCGTACTCGCTTATATCCTTTCCGGCCTTCTTCGTCTCGCTTACGAAGAGCCTCCCCAGGTACCTCGCCTGGCGCTCCGTGAGCCTTACCATCTCGCCTCCGAGAGAGCCGAAGTACTCGTGTATTGCCTTTGCTATGGCCTCGCGGTCGGTCCCGGTCGCGACGGCGATCATCTCCAGACCCGCGGGGACCACCTCGTAGCGGAAGAACTGGTGGACGTGTTCGGTGTGGCCTTCGGGGCCGGGGACTTCCCAGTGGACATGCATACCGACAGCACCCATGAGGCGGGTGTTGGTGGCGTCAGCCCGTACGAAGCGGGCGTCTTCAAATGTCAGGCGGGAAGGGTCCATGATGCTCCTTAAAGATTTAGACCCGGCTTTTTGAGCCGGGTCTCTTTTCGAATTACTCGATATTGAACTTTTTCTTGAACTTCTCGACGCGGCCGCCGCGGTTTATGACCTTCTGCTGGCCGGTGAAGAAGGGATGGCACTGCGAGCATACGTCAAGACGGATCTCTTCTTTTGTTGACTTGGTCAT
>JAEEGL013455191.1_pt1 | contig 10870 bp, 8 predicted proteins | sample 9134231 | NCBI WGS metagenome assembly JAEEGL01 (sample SAMN16246548, study PRJNA631951) | gut metagenome | biome: gut microbiome; feature: rumen; material: fiber-attached | host: Bos | place: Iran: Karaj | collected 2018-10
ATGAATATAACATTATTAATTGTCCCACTACCAATACACTATTTGAAACAAGCATCTTAATAGATGCATCAAATGCAGGAATATATACAACAAACGACAAAATATAAAGCGCTATGGCAATTCCAAAGTAAGTATATTGTTTAATTCTAGCTTTTTTCTCCATAATATTCCCTCACAAAATCAGCTTTCAATTAACATTCTCGCTATCACGTTCAACTGTTGAGACAACTCTGAGAATTCACGATTAAGATCCAAGGTTTTCACGCTTATTTGATTCCCATGCATTTGATATGTCATATCAGGCTGTATACCATTATCAGTCTTTGCATAAAGAAGAAGTCCGGCGACCTTATTATTCTGTACAACAGCCAGGTTCTTTACATAGGTAAATATCTGATACAAGTTATTGGACCTAACAGTCTCTACGTCGTAATTCTTCTGCATTATCTTACTGTAGTACTTAGCATCAATAACCATAGTTCTGTCTCGATATTGCAAAACTATATCGCTTTGCATACGCGGTAACATCGTACCTACACCATCATCAAGTGCCCAAGGAATCTCAGGAGCTGCCGCCTTCAACTGAGGCCACTCTTTAACATAATACTCAAGAATGAACTTTTCATACAACCTACACATCCACTGATCATCAATAAAAGACATCAGCTTATACTCACCAGCTGTAGTAGATAACAACATCCCTTCGAGTATCAACTGACAAATACTGATAAGCAGCCTATAGGAGATATTATTCCTATGAAATCTTATTCCTGACCACTTGATTTCTGAGGGTTCGATTGTGTCAACCACTGAAAAATACAGAAGCATTTTCTTCAAGTCATCTTTATACTCCGAGCGAACTTCCTCATGTCGTATAAGGAGTATAACTGTAGTTTTCAAAATCTTATTGAAAAGATTATTCTCAGATAGTTCATCAAATTCGCACGACAACTCTCGTTTTTGCGAAGAATACAACTTAACTGTACCAGGCATATCGATCTTACCTCTTAAAGATGAACGCGCTTCAACATAAGAGGTATACTCTCGATATAAACCTTGCTTGATCTGCTTTCCTATTCCTTTTGATAGTATTGAAGCGAACAGATTATGAACATTCTCAAACTCTTCTTTTTCCACATTCTCATAAACGCCTTGCCTTAACTCTTTGAAAGCGTACGAAAGCATGTAATAGATATTTCTGATGAAAATACTCTTATCCTTAGTCACTGAATACTCCTCGTAATGTATTCTCCCATCTCTTTAATTTTGCTTCATCGTCAAACCAATACTCCTCCAACATAGGAATAATCTCGTAATCAACAATTGAACTAAGTGCATCATCGCTGTAATCATTCCCGGTGCAGAAATAACTGTGACCGATGCAAAAACCTCTACCTAACGAACTATCAGTAGTGATTTCCTTATTTAACTCCTTTATTCTGGAAATCAATTCATCGAACGTATCACTACCTACATTATTCTGATGCTTAATAAACCCTTCCGAATCAAAGCCTGGTTGCACCTCAAAGAAACTAAACCTCCTACGAAGCGCATAATCGATCATTGCAAGACTTCTATCAGCTGTATTCATCATTCCAATAAGATATAGATTGTCAGGAACAGCAAAAGGCATACCACTGTATGCAAGTGTTATCTTTGTTCCACGATACTCTTTTTCTATCAACATGAGTAATTCTCCAAAGATCTTGCTCATATTGCCTCTGTTAATCTCGTCAATGATGAAAAAGAAATCCTTATCAGGCTGATTCGACGCCTTTTGACAGAAACGGTAGAAAATACCATCCTTAAGCTCAAATCCTGTCTCTATAGGTTTATAACCCATTACAAAATCTTCATAAGAATAATTCTGATGGAATTGAACAAACTCGATCTTGTCTTCATCCTTCTCCCCAAGAATAGAATATGCCAATCGTTTAGCTGCATATGTCTTTCCAACACCTGGTGCTCCTTGGAGGATAATATTCTTTTTATTCTTCAATACACTTACCAACTTATGGTATCTATCGGAAGAGATATATACTTCTTTCAAGAAATCCTTCTCTGTATAGATATCTTTTGAAGTTGCATTTTCCTTAGGATTTGTCTCTCTGATAATATCCATAATCGTTGAATATTCAGCCTCAGTAAGCTTAAAGAGACTTCCTTGAGGACTTTGCAAATACTCCATCTGTGATAATTCAGAAGTATCCTTTATAGTCTTAAAATCTACCGGCAACGGAAGACCTTCCACTTTTCTAAATGTGATAGTCTTGCCATTTTGCTCTTCCGCAACTTCCGCCAAAGCAACTATCTGCTTTCTTGGAGTAGACTCATATCCTATAACTTTATCGCCTACTTTAGCATCCAAGAAATTTTGGAACACTCTACGTTTATTACCATTATCGTTGTACAGCTCATACGATTGGCAATCACCAACAGATAATTCATAGAAACTCCATATACGCGGATTAGCATTAAGCCACCAATAATGACACGTACCATCTTCAACAGCCCATTCATATCGTATTATTCCAAAATCAGTAAGAGCTTCGTACAATTCCGAACGAAGTCTCCAAACAAACTCACCAGGAATATCACTACCTGCTTTCTTTCCTTGAAACAAAATAGGCCAATAACGTTTTTTGCCATTATCACGAATTGATAACGGACATTGAGTTTTCTTATATATTGCCTTTGCTAATTGTGTACAACAACCGCTTATTCCTGAGGGATTCTTTTTATACTTCTGAGCGATTTGCGAACAAGTAGCAGATCCTCCAAAACTATAAAATGCCGCCAATACACCTCCCCAAGCAGGCCCAATAATCGTTTTATCATTAAGAATATTCATCCACTGTTCTTTCGAAATTCCGGGTGTATACTCATCCAGCGAAGGCATCCATTCATCAGATAGTACATCACACTCCATCTCATCCAACGCATCTTCGTTTTCGGAAGATTCATCAAGTGTTTGGCCATAGTATTTGCTAATAAAATAACAAATATTTCCTGCCATTGTATTCATAAATGGATCCGGATAAAACTTCTCAGCGATAGCATTAATAAGCAATGCTTTCAACTCATTATCTGACTGCACTACAGTTTTAATCTCATTAAACAATGTTATGTAATTACGTAGATTCTCTGAATTAGCTCCTTTCTTAAAACGCAACGAACTATTAAGTCTTTCAGAGACATCCTTGAACACCGAAAATTTGTATATATAATACTTATCCGGATATCTAAGCCAGAGGTAAGTAGTTATTGCATTAATATTCTGATAATGTACTTTTGTTTCAGTAATACCTCTAGCAGCCATCCATTTCGGCAACAATTCATCCGCCTTATCGTGGAATGCTTGTACTCTTTCATAAAAATCCTTACTTTCATCGAATAAAGATATAAACATTCCTCGCACATCATCAGGAAATAATACAGCATACTCAAGAATCATTCCTCGAGCAAAGCGTCGAGATGCTGTTAGAAGGTTATCTGTCAATTTAAGAGATTCATCCAACATTTTTGGAAAATCATCTGCTTCAACATTCCAATTATCCTGAAAGCACTTAATAGCTTCCCATTTATAATTTTCATTAGCCCAAAGTTCATCAAAACGCGACTTATACTCGGATAATACTAACTTCAAGCAATCAATTTCAAAACTCTTATTGCTTAAATCATTCATATAAACATCCTCCTAACGTACATACCACTGTCAATTGTCCACAATTTGCTCGGCACACTATAAAAATGTCTTTATTCAATCAACTCTTTAAAATCTAAAGTGTTTTGCGCATTGGAAATCTGCAATTCAACATTCAATCCAGACGAAGATTTCAACACAACCTTCCCATATAAACATACAGGTATTCGAGTATTATTCTTGTATCTACGATCAGGAGTACCATTCACATTTACATACTGCCACGTGTAATCCACTACCTGTGCATCTCTAGGCACTCCTCCTGATTCAATAAAACGTATAGTAGAAACATCTATTGATAAATCCGAATAGTCAATTAATCCAACTTTACGTTTTCTAACAAAGAACACCTTATCAGGCAATATTATCAATTCTTCTTTGTGCGCCAGTTTAATTGTAACTGTATCTACATTAGTCCGAATGAAATATGGATGTCTTTTTTGGATAGAGCACACAGCTCGACTGATAGTACTACCAGCACCGGCATGAATCTTTTGATTTGTTGTACTCTCTCTAGACAGTATCTGCCACTCTTTACGCCCAAGCGCGAGAAGCTCCCAAGCTCCGATTCTTCTATTGTATTCATCTAATCTTTCAGAATCAAAACTATATTCCAAGTTAACAGGACCAATTGTATACACCAGTACTTTTAGAACTATCCCCAATACAGGCAACACTATCAATGAAGATCGAAACAAAGCTAGGAATACACTCCATATTAGAACATTGCTCAATTGATTCATCCATAAAGTTCTTTCAATAGCAACCGTTATCTCATCGGTATCCGAGTCCTTAAAGTTATCTATACTTGCGCTCGCAATTGCACTAGGCACAGCTGTATTTGCCAGTTGGTATCCATTCTCGTTTGATTGCCAATTATTGGCAAATGTATTATTCCGACTATATGTACGATTAGATGAACTAGTACGTTTTTTAGATGATCGTTTTTTACCGCCTGATTCGCTCACATAAGATATCCCGGTTCCAGGGATAGAAAACGTTTGTCTAGTTTTTCCTTTTGCGGTTCTAGTGACTCTGTACCCCTTAGTTCCCCAACTGTATCCTATCCCAGTTTTACTGAGATTGATTTTAAAACCACCGCCAAGATTAATGCTCTTTCTAAATCTGAATCCCATGTCATCCCTCCTGTAAGCATACAAGAACAGCAGTCATATCGTCATCAGAACCAGCAAAAAGCGCAGCGTCTCGTAACTGACTGCACTTTTCTTCATTACTAATGTCAGAATCTACTATATCCTCCATATCATCAATATTCACATATTCATGAATGCCATCACTTGTAATCAAGAGAGTAGCTGCTGTCTTAATTGTATTGAAATACAGTTTTTCCAACAGGCGCTCGTCTCCACCGCCGAAACAATTAGTTATCTCATTTCTATTACACGATGCAGCTTCTTCTATCCGCCCCACGCTTTTAAGCCAATTATACACAGTATGGTCAGGCGTAAGTTGTTTAAGGTAATGACCTTGCTTTACATATATCCTTGTATTACCAACATGGCATAGTTTTATAACATCTTCGCAAATACAGATACCCGACAAAGTAGTAGCCATCCCCGATAAAGAAGAATCACTTCTACTTTTATCTATCAGACTCTTGTTAATAGTTATTAGTTTATTCTTCACTAGTAGATTATCTGACCATTCGTAATCAACCAAAGATTTCAGAACAAATTCCGAAGCTACTTCTCCTGCATTATTACCGCCGACTCCATCTGCGACACAGATCATTCTTCCATAAGGAATCGTCAATATTGCTGTGTCATTATTGAGGAATTCATCACCAATGAGAACAGCATCTTCACTAACTGTTCTGCCATGTCCAGCTCTAGTCATTACATAAATCATTTATTTGCCTCGCAGGTACATTCAATTGAATAAGGTGGATTCTCAGCATCAATATCCAGTATTGTCAAAACGCAATCAGACATAATTCCATTGTCAAACATATATCTGGAAAGAGGATTTATCAACAAGCTTTCAACAATGTTTCCAATTCCTCTGCCGCCATTACCGAGATTCTCCAAACTCTTGCTCAATAATTTACTAAAGGCATTATCTGTCAGCTTGAGTTGCATTCGCTTTTCAACCTCAAGATTGTTAGTGATCTTATCTATTTGTGATTTCAAAATAAGTTCAGCCACATCAGGTCTGATAAAATCAAATACTACAATATTCTCGCCAATTCGATTCAAAATCTCAGGACGACCTAATTCAAGTTTAAAATAGTCCTCAATTGCCTGTCTTACTCGCTTTTGTACATCTGCGTAATCCATATCAGGAGTTACATTAGCTTCTCGAATCCCTGACTCGTTTCTGGAATATATGCCAAGATTACTAGTGAATATAATAATACACTCAGAGAAGTAGACTGTATTGCCTTGTCCATCGGTCATACGGCCATCTTCTAATATCTGTAAGAACTTATCGAATATTGACGAATGCGCCTTCTCAATCTCATCAAATAACAGAATTGAAAAAGGGTTGTTTTTTACAGCATTAGTAAGCTGACCTCCGGATTCATAACCGACATAACCAGGAGGAGCTCCAAGTAATTTTTGATCACTATGAGATTGACTATACTCACTCATATCGAAGCGAATACAACGACTCTCATCACCAAAAAGCTTTTCTGCCAATGTTTTAGCAGTCTCTGTCTTACCAGTACCTGTCGGGCCAGCGAAAAAAAGAATTCCTTTAGGCTTACCATGTGCAGAACCTTGCAATCCAGATAATCCGGTAACAGATCGCTTTATAACATCCAATGTTTTTACTATTGCAAAATCTTGCCCTTTAACTCTCTTTTGAAAGTCTTCTTCTGCTGTTTTCAATTCATCAATATTCAGCGTATCCCAAGGGTTTTCTCTGACTCCATAACGATACAAATCTATAACAGACGACATATCTCGGATTCTGGTCTTTTCATTTTTACAAAGTTTACGAAGACCATTAATCTCTGTAAAACTAAATCCTTCAGTCAAGCCTACAAACTTGTCTTGAACTTTTTCTAATTCATCAGCATGTTGTTCATAGTATTTCATATCCTCTTCGAACACACCTGCATCAAAGAACGATATGAAATTCTCACCTTTGACCAGCGACTCTCGTTCATCTTTCGATGGCGTCGAGATACTTATCGTCTTCACATTAGGATTATCCAAGTAAAACCAGGCCGGAATATCATTAACTTTATTGACAATCATTACTATGATATTTTTTAATGTACCATTATCGCTTCTTACGTCCTTTCCTTCCAAAGAAGCTAACAGCAAATTGGTATAACTATCCACCTCAGATTGATCAACACTATCAGGCGATGTAATATAGCGAGATGCCAAATTCATAATCACAACTGTTGATTTATTATTTTGACTAACAGCTATACGTGCAAGAGCAGAAGCCGAATTCGTTTTCCCTTTAAAATCGCTTCTTATACTATTACCCTCTACTCGTGTATTCGTTAATTCCGCAAAAGATTCAATCTGACCATTTTCACAAGAATTATAATAACCTTGCATCCCATCGTAAAAAGCAATCGTCTGATAACCTAGATTTTTAAAGTAAAAATGCAGATACTCTGGCAAGCGAAGAATAGCACCATCTGTCGGATAGCGATAAACATCCAACACATTTCCCTCAATAATTATCAACGGCTTTATCCTGCAGAATATACCTAATTCTCGATGCCATTTTGCGATATAGTCACCCATAGCCATTCTCCTTCTGTTTATTTATCATCCTTAAGAAAGTCACTTCTATGTATCCCTACAGATACCACTCCATCTGATGTTACGAAATTTTGTATTCTATTATGGTTCGAATTCAGATAATCATTGTATTCATTAGAATAAGCAGAATTTAGTATATGAATTCTCTGATTGTCTGATCCTCTAAGCACTGCATTATTGTTTCTCTCTTCTTGGTAATCACCATCAATCAATACTGCTATCGAATTCAGAATTTCAGAAGTATCAGCATCCTCTCTCTCTTTTAGTTCTTCAATTTGGTATCCGGTGTACACCAGGATGTCGGTTGAATATCTAGACAATCGTTTTATCAATTTATTCAGCTCAGAGACTTGATCCATAGGCTCGCCTCCACTGATAGTAAAACCATCTATATGATGATTACTAGCAACACGTTCAATCAGTTGCACTATTAGATTAATGCTTACCTCATATTCCGCTCTTTGTTCCCATAACTCAGGATTGCTACATCCTAAGCAATTTCGTTTACAACCACAAACCCATATTCCAATCCGCTTTCCTGGACCGAGAACTTCGACAGGGTATAAAATCCTAGCTACATTCATTTTCGTTCACTATAAATAAAATATGCTGCATTCTTCTGGCGAGTTCCATTTATCTCCATGCCGCCAAGTGCCAATTCATCACCGTCATTTAAAGGAGAAGGAGTATCACCTTCTATTCGATGATTGTTAATGTATGTATGATTTGTGCCACTTAGATTTTCTACGAATACCTTTCCTTCAACAATTAGTAATTTGGCATGGCGCCTACTTACATATATCTTGTCACTGAGATAATCACTCAGTAAAGCCTCTCTGCCGATTTCAGCAACAGGACGATCCAATACGATTGAATAATCATCACCGATAGCTTTAAGTTCATACGCAAAACTGCTGACATCAGATATCATAGTCGGAATCACATCTGATATATCCTCACCGCATTTTTCACATTTTCTGAGCTGTGGTGGATTATGATTTCCACATTCGCATATTCTAACTGGTGAAGATGTTACTCCATCGGATAACGCTTTACTGTAATCGGCTGCATTCTCTTTCGTTTGAGTTTCAGTTACGCTGTCGACAATCTTAACCCCAGTCAGATCAGCCTCACATTGTATACACTCCAACCGGCTGGGAGAATTGTGCGCACCACACTCTGGACAAACTTTATATCTCTCAGACATTGTTACTCTTCCCTTCTATACATTTTCACTTCTTTTTTCCGTTTCTTTTCAGCATTAATCTCAGACACCTCGATCTTCGACTCAAGTTCATAATCATTCAGATTAAGTATCGTTGCATACTCAGGTTTCGGAGGAAGAAGTGCAATACGCGATCCAACAATAACACCCTTCTCCACTAATCTTTTTTCAAACTCCGAAAAAGCACTACAAAATGATTCCATCTCACGAGTTAACGCCGAGGTTTCCTCACTTGAAGGGACTCTATCTTCGTGCGATAAGCCAGCTATTTCCATAGAAATGTTACCTTCGGGCGAATAAGTTACATTAACTGCAGTGCCATCACTAAAATTGAACAATTCATTTCGAAAATATTTACCGCTCTTCTTTCTAACATCTCTTTTACCAATTAGATCATATCCCATATCCTGCATCACTTCGTCGACACAGTCCGCTATATATCTTTGTTCAATTTGTTTTGAAACTATCTCCTCAATTTCTTTTACTGTTTTCTCTAGACTTTCGTAGTTTTCGAATGCCCTCGGTTCATTTACTGTAATCCCGCCGCGCTCACAAAGAACATAATAACGCTGAAGTAAATCATCAAACCGACGCTTTTCAAATAGAACATTTTCGTGATACAGCTTTATATCACTTTCGATCTTTTTAAGCGTAATACTCTTAAATGTCCTCAGTGCTGACTCTTGCGTTATTGCCTTCAATCTATCGATGGCCTTATGTATCTCATCTACAATTTCCTTAGAAAGATCATCATTCAGTAATCCCAACAAATAACTATTAAGAGCCACTTTCGAATTATCGAATTCTCTATTCTGTGAATCAGATTCAAAAGCATCAAAAGAATAAACACCACCTATGATCTCTGATATCTCAGTTGTGCTCTTTTCCAATTGAGAATAATTAGTTTCAACCGGTATATCGGGTTCACTCATTAAACACTCAACTATTTGCTGTTGGGCATCACGCTGAGCTGTTTTACCAGCATTTTCAATTTTCGAAACAATCGATTCAGCATCACGCTTTATCTTTTGAGTTAAGTTCAAGCTAGTTTGAACCTGTCTTAGTACTCTTTCCTGCTCAGGTATAGTACTAGTCATGTAATCAGGAACTGTTATTGATTGCGTCTTACGAATCTTAACAAAGGAATTCAGTAATTCGTTTTTAGAATCAGTTGCCATTTTAGATAAGTCTTCATAGCCACCACGAAGCTCTTGCAGCCCCGATAGCACATGCAATGAATTCTCCAATTTCTTGTTCAACTCTTCACACAGCTGAACATCATGATCAAGCATTCGAATTTTAACTCTTATCTCATGATCATTATGCATCCGCGCAAGTAGCTGCTGACGCATATGAGAGCTAAGTGTGTAACTAGATGATTTAGGTCCACTCATTATCGTTCTCCTTAACCGTTAAGTGAAGATCTCCACTCATCGATTTCCTTCTGTTTTCCAATTGCTATCAACCAAGTTTCCAACTGGAAATCCAAATTACCATCGTAATCAACAAGCTGATGGCATAATGACTCGAACTTATCTACTGATTCCTCAAGAACACCTTTCAGATATTCTGCCAACTCCCCTACAGTTCTGATTTTCTCTCCATTCAAGAGCAATAATTTCTGTCCTGACAGTGAGTACGCCATCAAATAAAACGTACGCATCATATTGGTTCCATTAACCTTTTCAATGTTATATGAATTTTCAATAGCTTCAGCAACTCTCTTCAATTTTTCGTTACTTGAATATTTCAAATTAACATAAGCGGTCAATACTTTTTCTTCAAGGATACTCAAATAGAAAGAATGCAAAGAATCATCTTTATCCCACAAACGATCCAGCATATCTCGACCAAATGCAGGAAGACTCTCATAAGTTTGGCCTTTCCAATAGAACCCTTTCAACGTCGGATCCATTTGATAAAGAAGTTTCCAAAAAATGATATCGTCTTTTCCGTTTTGAGTCTGGGCTTCCTCTTCTGCAGCTTGGCATTTTCTAGCTAAATCCATGTTATTAACACTTCGAAAATATGTGGTCACATAACTTCTAAGCAGCTCCTTTTTGCCCGCCTCCCAATTCTTAGCAAAAGCCAAAACCAGGGATGAGGTATCAGTATATGATTCACCAAAAAACTCATAAGGCCGAAGATTGCGATTAACGGAATTACCTATGCCTTCACCAGGAATAATCAAAT
>JAEEGL013912610.1_pt1 | contig 10870 bp, 8 predicted proteins | sample 9134231 | NCBI WGS metagenome assembly JAEEGL01 (sample SAMN16246548, study PRJNA631951) | gut metagenome | biome: gut microbiome; feature: rumen; material: fiber-attached | host: Bos | place: Iran: Karaj | collected 2018-10
AAAATATCCCAAAAGCGATATTTTAAAATATACTAAATAACACAAAAGCCCCATTTAAATGAGGCTTTATATTATTTAGTGCGAAAACAAAATCATTAACCAGTATCTCGCTAATGTTCCTGGCAGAAAGTAGGCAAGATACTTAACATCACAAAAGTGGAATCACTTCTGTTTTGTTGTGTACATCATATCATAATCAAACAGTTTTTTCCACTTGTTGAAATTATTATATGTAATGGCTTCAATAATTGAATTCTTAGATAAAAATAGTGATAATAACGTTCGCTTTCATAAAACTAGAAAATTTTTCATAGATGAAAGCAAAGATGACGTTATTGCAGAGAACTCTGATCAAGACAATGTTCCGAATGATACAAGAGGGATAATAGCAGAAAGCAATACCAGAAGAATTCCCGTAGTTGATTTACCACAAAAATTATTAACATCTAACACGACTTATTTTACTCATTTTTTAGATGGTTCAAGAAGAGTATTTAAAGTTGATGATGTTGAAATCGGTAATAAAATTCTTCCTATTATGGCTGGTCAAATAGTTGTTGGTTGTTGTTATCGTAAAGACAGAGATTCTTTTAAAAAGAAAAAACTAAAAATCTTTAATGTCATATCTGTCCCAAAACAGTTAAATACAAAAGGTAAACCAGAAGATTTTTCTCGGGATTATTGCAGTAAATTGAATCTATATTTAACTAAGAACAATAAATTTGTTAATGAAAGAAAAATAAAAATAGATAACCTTGTTTTTTATAAAACAGATGGTTCTTCAATCAAAGATCCTTTTGATAAAAATAAATATAGGAATAGTGCTATAGCTCAAATTCAAAATCAAATGGTTGATTTAGAGCAATATATGGTTGATGAACTTTGCCAAGATGGGGCACTTGATGATAATAACTGGTTAATAAAAGATGGTTCTATTCAATATAATCCTAGTTATTCAAATATAGATAAAATAGCTTGGAATAACATGAGAAGAAACTATAAACATGTTCTTGGTGTTTCAAAATCATTTGATCCAGATTTGTTAAAGGATTTTGAACACAAAAATTTATCTCAGACTATAGCCGATTTAAAACCTTTTCAAAGAACAAAAGCTTATAAATATAAATCAAATCAATCAGATAATTATTTTGCAATTTGGTATTTACGTTTAAGAAAGGATAACAATTTTAGAGAAACTAGATTTTCAGATGTTGTAAAATGTGAACTATTAATGATGGACCCATCTGAGCCTATATCTACAGACTTAATTAATGCATTAAGTTCTAGTTTGGTAAGAGAAGCATATCCAGTATGCTATGGTAAAGATTCTCGATGGGCAAACCACCTTTACCCTGTTTATCTAACAGAAACATTTTGTAAATCTCATTATCTTAGTAGTGAAGTTTTTCTAAAACTATTTTAAATATGAAAGATAGAGTCATTGGTAAAGTTTCTGCAACAGAGAAGTTTCCCTCAACTACGGATGAATTTTATTTTTGGACGGATAAAGGTGAAATATTAAGTCCTTTTGATGTTGTTAAAGTAAAACATCTTCCAAATAATGAAACTATTACTTATGGGATTATAGAAGAAATAAATCACGTTACTGATGCTGCAAACCATTTTACCAGCTATATTTCTAACGATTTCGGTGATAAAAACGAGATTGTTGGAAATATGAACAGACTGGGAATCAATTATGTAAAAGCTAGAGTTGTATGCAATACAAACAATATTTATTCCCCTGTATTAGACGGGAATCAAGTTTTTTTGTGCAATAAGGAAGATATACAAATCGCATTAGGTTTGAAAAATGTTAAGAATCCTATTGTTTGTGGTTATCTTGAAATGTACAGAGGAGAAGAACAACAAAGAATAAAAGTAGAATTAAATGCAAATTTTTTGATTGGTCCAGAAGGTGCTCATTTAAATGTTTCAGGTATTTCTGGGTTAGCAGCAAAGACTTCTTATTCTATGTTCCTTTTAAATGCTATTCAACAAAAATTATGTATAGAAAATAAAGAAGATATAGCCTTTGTGTTTTTTAATGTTAAAGGAAGAGACTTGTTAGCTATAGATGAACTAAATGAAGACTTAAAAGCAGAGGATAAGAATCTATATAAAGAATTAGAATTAAAAGATAAACCTTTCGAAAATGTAAAATATTATTATCCTTATTATGACAGTAAACCAGAAAGAGTTTCTACCTGTGCTTCTATAAAAGATGTAAAAAAACAAAAAAGTAAAAATAAAGCTTTTTGTTATAAATTCCCTCTTGCTTCAGGTTTTAATGACAAATCAATAGAAAAAATAGATTTATTACTAGCTAATGAAGAAGACTCAACAGGCACAATGGAAAGCTGTGTAAATCATATTATTAACAGGCAAAGTAATTTTAAAAATGTGGAAAGATGGGATACCTTAATAGAAGAAATAGAGAAAAATGCTTTATCTAATTCAAAATCTCCTGACAAAAAAGAAATATTACCATCTTCTTGGAAAAAATTTCTTAGAATTATAAAAAAAGCAGTAGATACTCATGGAATATTTAATGATGACCTTGCCAAGGATGAAATAGATCTAACACAAGAAATTCGAAATAATCTCAAGGGTGGAGATGTAATGGTCATAGATATGACTTTGTTGGATGATTTAAAACAGAGTTTTGTCTTTGGTAACATTGCAAGAGCTATTTGGGATATGAAATTTGATACGGAAAGAGACAATATTCCAAAGAAAGTTATTATATTTGTAGATGAATTAAATAAATATGCTTCTTCTGATACCCCTAAAAATTCACCTATTTTAAAGCAACTTTTAGATATAACTGAACGTGGGCGTTCTTTAGGTATTATTTTATTCTCTGTAGAACAGTTTAGAAGTGCTATTCACGACAGAGTTAAGGGTAATTGTGCAACTTCTGCTTATGGAAGAACTAACGCTATAGAAGTTTCAAAATCTGATTATAGATTTATTCCAAAGGTTTATCAAAATATGATGACTAGATTGCCTGCTGGCGAATACATTATTTCAAATCCAGCTTTACGTTCTTTAATAAACATAAAATTTCCTTACAACACTTACAAACAATTTCCAAACGGGTAAAACAATATGAGTTACGAACCAAAAATAGGTAAACAATTAGTTAGAATGCTAATGTTTCAACTTTATCCTGAAGCTGAAACAATTTATCGTGAATACTTACAAAACGCTTGTGATTCAATTCTTAAAGCTATTGATATTGGCTTTTTAAAGCCTAATGATGCTTGTATTGACATAAAAATAGATGCATATAAAAATAAAATTGAAATACTAGACAATGGTACCGGTATTCAGTCTTGCTTTGTTGAACAAGTATTAAAAGATGTCGCAATATCTCAAAAACAAAAGGAAAAAATGTCTGCAGGACAATTTGGTATCGGTCGCCTTGTTGGTGGAGGGTATTGTAAACATTTAATTTTTGAAACTTCTTACGAAGGAGAAGATAAAAAATCAATTTTAATATTTGATATAGACAAAACAGATCTTTTGCTTAAAGAAGAAAACAATCTAGATGCCTCACAATTAATAAATGAAGTTACAATTTTAAAAACAGAACCTTATCCAAAAGAACATCGCTTTTTCAAAGTAACTTTAAAAGATATAAAACCAGAATACAGTGAAATATTATTAAATGAAGAAAAGATAAAGAATTACCTAGTTCAAGTAGCTCCTTTATCTTACAAAGCTGAATTTAAAAAAGAATTATTAGATAAAGCTATAGATAAATTAGATATAGATGATAAAAACAAATATTTAGAGAGATTAAACCATTTAAATCAAGTTAAAATCTGCTTAAACGATGAAGATATCGTTAAGCAATATAGTTTAAACATTGATGGAACAAGTGATCAAATAGAAGAACTAAGATTATTTGATTTTTATGATCAAACAGAAAATAATATAGGAGAATTAGCCTGGGGTTGGTATGCAATTAGTAAGTTTTCTACTCAAATAAGTGATTTCGATATAAAACAGGGCAATAAACCTGTTTTAACGAGAGGAATACGTTTAAGAGATCATAATATTCAAATAGGTAAACAAGATTATTTGAACGAATATTTTAAACAAGCAAGAAGTAACTTATACTTCATAGGAGAAATTCACATAATAAATAACGGAATAAATCCTACTACAGATAGGTCTGGCATAGCTCCAAGTTGGCAATCTGTTGAATTAGATAGACAAATTAGTGATTTTTTTAGAAAAGAGCTTGAATCATTATATCAAAATGCAAATAAATTAAAAAAAAGTATTGAACGAAAAGAGAAAGCTCAAAATGATTTTGAGGAAATCTCTAAAAAAGAAATCAACAAAACTTATACAAAAGAATTAAAAGAAAACGACTTAGATAGCTTAAGAAATTCTATTTCAAATGCAGATGACGAACTTTTAAATTTCGTAAAAAAATCAGAAAAAAATAATGTTTATAAAAGTTTGTTAAATGCTTACAAAGAATCAAATAATGATATTTTCCCTGTAATTGAAGAGCCTAAAATCGATTATAACGCTGGAGATAAAGGCAGCAACAAAGAAGATAAAAAAATAAAGTCACCAAATATAGTCGCCCCTAACCCAACTAATAATAATCAGACAATAGAAGAAAGAATTGAATTACTTAAAGATAAATTTAACCCAAAAGAATTCAATATTGTTACGAATATAGTCAAAATACTAGATACTTGTATTACAACTAAAGAACAGAAGAATAAAATATTCACAGAAATAATTAAAAGCTTATTAAAGATGAAATGAAAAAGAAAGCCTTATTAATAGAACCTAATTATTCAAATAAATTTCCTCCTGTTGGTTTAATGAAGATAGCAACCTATTTTCGTAATTTAGGTAATTGGGAGGTCGTATTTTTTAAGGGTGATTTAAAAGCATTTGTATTGGAAAGAATAGTTGATAAATTAGTAAACACCTTAAATAAATTTGAAAATTCTGAAATAGATTGGTTTAGTTATAAAGATGTATTGTTTGATTATATAAAGCTTAGAAAAAAAACAATATTAGATCAACTGCCGATAGATAAAAATGAGATAAATCCCTTTTTATTAGGTTATATTGAAGAAGCAAAAGACTACTATATTAAAGGAATGTGGGAACAAAATCCTGAATGGGATTGGATTGGAGTAACAACCTTATTTACTTTTTATTGGGATATAACCATTGAAACGATTAAATTTGCAAAGAAACTAGTTAAAGATGAAAATAATTTGATGGTAGGCGGTGTATTAGCATCAATTCAGCCGGATGAAATAGAAAAAGCTACAGGAATTAGACCTCATGTTGGTATATTGGGACCAGGGGATATACATAAAGATGACCAACAAAACATTGATGAATTAGAACTAGATTATTCTATTCTTGATGAAATAGAATATCAATATCCTATGGCAAATTCCTTTTACCGTTACACTACAAGAGGCTGTGTTAGAAAATGTCCATTTTGTGCTGTTCCTATACTAGAACCCAAGTATCAATCTTATATACCTTTAAAAGAAAGAATAGAGAGTATTAGAGCAAAATATGGCGACCAAAAAGATTTGCTTTTGATGGATAATAATGTACTAGCTTCAAAAGATTTTGAGAAAATTATAAATGAAATAGTTGAATGTGGCTTTGGCAAAGGAGCAATCTTTAAAGAAGAAAATCCTCTGGCTATTTCCTTCAGGAATTTAACAAGTGGAATTAACGATAGAGCTTATATAAGAAAAACCTGGAAAATATTAGATGATTTCTATTTTTCTTTAAAAGGCGATGATTCATACTCTGTTTACTTAATTAGAGAAAAGTATCATATTGGGAAATTAATAACTACTACAAAAAAGAATTTAATCAAAGCTTGTAATGAATTAATGGATTTATATAATAAATATTTTAAACCCTCAAAAGGAAAGCTTAGAATAGTAGACTTTAACCAAGGCGTAGATGCCAGATTATTTACTAAGGAAAAAGTTAAGTTACTAAGTAAAATTGCTATTAGACCATTACGTATTGCTTTTGATGATATAAAAACAGAACCCCAATATGTAGAAGCAGTTAAAATGAGTGTAAAAGCTGGTTTAAAAAGTTTTTCTAATTACTTACTTTATAATTTTAATGATCACCCTGATGAATTATATATGAGATTAAAAATCAATGTTGAATTAGGAGAAGAATTAGGAGTTAGTATTTATTCTTTTCCGATGAAGTATCATCCTATAAGAAAAACAAACGATATGACAGAAGATTTTTCTCATAACAGAGATTATATTGGGAAATATTGGAACAGAAAATTTATTAGAGCTATTCAGGCAATATTAAATTCTACAAAAGGTAAAATTGGAAGAGGAAAATCCTTTTTTGAAAAAGCTTTTGGTAGAGATATTGAAGAATATAGGAAATTACTCGTTATGCCTGAAGATATGATTATTTATAGATTTTTCTTTGATTGGCTTTCTTTACCTAAGGCTAAAAAGATAGCTAAAACCTTATTTAATGATACTAGTATTTGCAATTATTCCACAGAAAAATGGTGGAAAATATATTGTAAATGCGAAAAAGAATTACCTAAAGAGGACTGGGAAAATTTACAAAAGGTAATATTTCAGAATGATTATAATTCAATAAATTTAGATAATTATTCCGGTTTAGCAAAAGAATTACTTGGTTTTTATACAGAACACAGAAAATCAAAAATGGAAAAAGGCACAGATTTATATAAAATGAAAGTTGAATATGAAAAAGACCCTATTCAACGAGCTAAGCGCAAGCATATTTATGGGCGAGAAGAAGAGTAGATGTTATAAAAAGGCAATGCCTAACCATCACTCACTAAAAAGCTATACCTTTAAATCCTGAAATCAAGGCAACCACATACCGCTTTTAAGATATAAGATTCAAAACCTAAAAACTAAATTAATCTATTTCCCATAATTGAATCTTTATGATTCAATTAAATGAATTAACCTTAAATATAGTGCTTCGCTGATATATCTTCCTGATTCTTTAAGTATTTTAATACTTTCTATTATTTCTTTTTTACTTATAAAACCTTCTTTAAAAGATTGAATAAGTATTCCAATTGTTCCTGTAATTGATAATCCTAAATTTCTAGCAACAGTTCTTCCTTTTTGTTCATCCATAAGTAGCAAATCAGCTTTTACTAACTTAGAATATACTATAGCTTCACTTTCACCTATATCAAGTCCAGAATTGTATTTTAACTCCTCAACTTTTTCTTGATTATCTATCTTTACAATTGATATATAAGAGCTATTATAAACAATAGAAGCTTCACTAGCAAATCTTGGGTTACTTACCAATTCGTAATAAACAGCTTGTGGTATAGTAACTTTCCCAAATAATTTTTGAAGAAGCTCTAGTTTATTAATTTTTATTAAAGAAATAATTGGGGTTGTATCTGATATTACAATCATATTTAACTATGACGAATCTTTTTAATACTTTCTATATCCTGATTAATTTCATCACTGTCTAAATCAAAATACGGTAAACCTAGATTATTATATAATTCTATAAGATCAAGCTTGTTTATTCCTAATATTTCAGCAGCTTTACCATTAGAGATAGTAAGATTTTTTATGTATGGATATAATATTAAAGCATTTCTTTCTAATTCACTTTTTTTGCTATTTGTCGAGAGATAAAAAGCTACACCTTTTGGAACACTTAATTCAATATTTGTTATTTCCATTTTTATCTCCTAATTATTCATTTTTTAGCATTCTATATTATATCTATTTTATCATATATAACCAAAATCAACATCACTATTTTTCATTTGCAGTATCTTTTACATAAGAACCAAATAAAAAAACACGTTTTAAACCTTATTTTTTGCTATATGTTCAATACAATTTTTTATAAAAGTTATGTTTGTCATGACCGCCTACTTAAATTTAATTATGTTAATTTTACATAATATATAAAAAAAATGACAAGTTTTCAAAGCAAAACATTAAGATTTCTTTTCTAGATTGTCACATAATCAGCCTCCTCAGTCAGCGCGATGACAGCTCTCCCACCATTCGTGGTGGAGTTTATTCGGCTCACAAATAACATTTACAGCAAAGACGATTTAGAATATAACACTGTTTAGTATTTATATGTCAAATTATTAAATAAGAGAGATTTTCTTTCCCAAATATACTCCTAGAATACAACAAATTAAACTCAAGATTATATATAATCCGCCATAATAATAAGATTTATTTTCTATTAGATTTAAAGCTTCTAAGGAAAAGGTCGAAAAAGTTGTAAAACCTCCGCAAACTCCAGTTTTCCAAAATAATATAGTGTTTGGAGAAATATCCTTTCTGTTGCTCGCAACACCCACTATAAAACCAATTATTATTGCTCCGATAATATTGGTTATCAATGTCAAAATTGGAAATTGAGTTTTTTCTGGAATTAAGCTGATTGCGTATCTGCTTATTGCACCTAGTGCCCCACCAAGACCTACGTATAAAAAATCCATATATTCTCCAGATATTTTCTCAAGGAATTAATCACATTTAACCAATGATAGTTTTTAACAGTCAATCACAAATTTCAAACGAATATTCTTATTAATAGTGCAGCATAAAGAAAAAGTGAAAGGTAGTCGTTTTTTAAGAAAGTGCTTTTACCGCTTCCATGAATACCAATCATTATAGCCATCGTATTAATAAAATCTTAAATGTTATTTTCCAATAACCAATCTATCAAATTAAGATTTTTGATTCCTTCGTAAGAATTAATATAGTTTCTATCCAATGATAAAATTATTTTTTCATAATTATCATTTATCATTTGTAAAGTTCGAAGTTCACGTTCTGCAGTTTCTTTTGTAAGCATACTCTCGGTAACTTGAATATATATTTTTTCATTAGCTTTTTCAGCAATAAAATCTACTTCTTTTTCACCTATTTTCCCAATATAAACCTTATAATTTCTGCGAAGAAGTTCTAAAAACACTATGTTTTCTAATATATGACCACGATCGGCATCTCTATAACCTAGTAATATATTGCGAAAACCAATATCTATTATATAGTTTTTCTCTAAAGTTTTTAAAAGCTGTTTTCCTTTAACATCATATCTTCCAACAGAAAAAAAGAAAAATGCATTTCTTAGATAACTTATATATTTTTCAACTGTTTTACCCACAATGTTGTTTTTCTTACAAACAATATTCCCTTCCGCCGATAACACATTTCCTATATTATTTGGGGAAGTTATACTGCCAATGTTTGAGCATAAATACATTATTATTTTCTGCAAAGTATTTTGATCTGCTGAACTAACTCTTTGTAAAATATCTTTAATTAATATAGTTGAATAAATACCTTCTAACACCTGATTGCTCATTAATTCATCAAAGTTATACTCACTTAAAACAGGCATTCCTCCGAATTGTAAATATTTCTGGAATTTTTCATCAATAGTTATGTTTGTTGAAAATTTATTGAAATTTAAAAATTCATTAAAAGAAAGAGGCATTACTTTTATTTCCACGTATCTACCAGATAGAAGTGTTGAAAACTCTGTAGAAAGTAAATAAGCATTTGAACCTGTTATATAAATATCAACATTAAAATCTATTCTTAATGATTCTATAGCCTTTTCCCATGATTCTACTGATTGTAGCTCATCTAATATCAAATAAGTCTTCCCTTTTTTTGAAATCTTCTTGGCTATATAATCATAAAATGAAGTGTAGTCTTTGAAATCCCTATATTTTAACGATTCGAGATTGATATGAATTATATTCTTTTCTTTTACCCCTGAATTAATAAGATACTCATGAAATAAATCTAATATAGAAGATTTTCCGCTCCTACGTATACCTGTGATTATTTTGATCAAATCTTTATCTTTATGTTGAATTAATTGTTCCAAGTATATAGGTCTATTTATAAGTTCACGCATAAAAAACTCCTATTACTTAGATTATATAAAATCATAGCATTTTTATCAAGAGTTTTAGACTTGCAAATCCAAAAGTTTATATTTCAATATAATTTCTGACTTGCAAGTCTAAAAGTTTATAAGCAAATAAAGTTTCAGACTTATAATTTCAAAACTTTATTATAAAAAAAATGCCTCATAGTAAATAACTCTAGCAATCTTGCACCTTCATTATATACTATGAAGCGCCCCAAAAGAACATCGCAAAGAGGATCCGGCAACAGTGCACCTTCGCATTTAAACGATGCTCTTTTATTTAAGCCAGTGATATATGGCCTTTAGCCAATTAAAAGGTGATATAGCATCTAGCTTTAAAACCAAAATAAGAAATTGCAGAGAATAATCAAGAACAGTTCGACCCAGATGTTACCAATTACACCACACCACCAACCATCAATTGGCTATGGAAGGATTCGAACCTTATCCTGGGTTAGAAGTAACTGACCTTTTCACTTCTGCAATTTCAAATTCATATTTTTATTATAACAGACAATTTCTAAAATGTTGTCGCCTATCAGGCGACATTTTTTAATTAATTGTATATTTTATAATAACAAGTTTATTAAATTTTACAAACAGCATAGAGTGGAATATTTGTCATCCAGGATTGTTTTTCGTAATCTTTCATTGAAAATCTATAAGCTATTTGAGGTTTATATTTATCACAATAGGCTTTGAGACTTTTTGATTGCAGATTTGTCTCGGCTTTAACTTCTATTGGCACAATATTTCTTTCTTTTTGAATCATGAAATCCATTTCAAAGGTAGCTGTATTTGTGCCATAATAATATAATGAATATTTATTTTCTGATACTAGTTCCTGAAGCACATATTGTTCAGCCATCGCCCCCTTAAATTCAACGAAAACTTCATT
>JAEEGL014032644.1_pt1 | contig 10870 bp, 7 predicted proteins | sample 9134231 | NCBI WGS metagenome assembly JAEEGL01 (sample SAMN16246548, study PRJNA631951) | gut metagenome | biome: gut microbiome; feature: rumen; material: fiber-attached | host: Bos | place: Iran: Karaj | collected 2018-10
CATATAAGAGAGATACCTTTTGACGCGATCCAGGTTGACCAGTCTTTTGTAAGAGAACTGGCTACGGATGAATATCACAGATCATTTATAAGGATGATAGGCGAACTGGCATATGCGCTTGACGTGGATATATGTGTCGAGGGTATAGAGAGCAAGGCTCAGTATGAGGTCCTGGAAGGTATGAAAGTCCGCATGATCCAGGGTTACTATTTTGACAAGCCGATGACCAGAGAAGAGTTTGAACAAAAGTATCTGTGACCGGATATGTAACAGTCGTTTCATACAGGGGAATGATGCGACGGATATTTGACTAATACGCCTTTTTGGTAATAAAATAAATCTACAACTCGTTCAGGAGAATATATATGAGTACAGAGAGCAGAAACTTTATAGAGCAGATGATCGACAAAGATCTGGCGGACGGTGTGTATTCCAAGGTGGTTACGCGTTTTCCGCCCGAGCCTAACGGCTATCTGCATATAGGACATGCCAAGAGCATACTTTTAAACTACGGATTAGCCAAGCAGTACGGTGGCGATTTTCATATGCGATTCGATGATACCAATCCTACCAAGGAGAAGACTGAATATGTCGAATCCATCAAGGCTGACATAGCATGGCTTGGTGCGGACTGGAAGGATGATCTGTTTTTTGCCTCTGATTATTTTGACAGGATGTATGAGGATGCGATCACACTTATCCGCAAGGGCAAGGCTTATGTATCCGACTTAAGTGCCGACGAGATCAAGGAATACAGAGGAACCCTTACAGAGCCCGGCAGGGACGATCCGTACAGAGAGCGTTCCGTAGAAGAGAATCTCACACTTTTTAACGAGATGAAGGAAGGTAAATATCCGGACGGAAGCAAGGTATTGAGAGCCAAGATCGACATGGCATCACCCAATATCAATATGCGTGATCCGGTAATATACAGAGTTGCCCACTTGGAGCATCATAATACAGGCAATAAGTGGTGCATCTATCCTATGTATGATTTCGCTCATCCCATTGAGGATGCGATAGAAGGGATCACCAATTCCATCTGTACGCTTGAGTTTGAGGATCACAGACCTTTATACGACTGGGTACTGATGGAGATAGGATACAAGGACAGTCCCGAGAAGGCACCCAAGCAGACCGAGTTTGCCAAGATGTATCTTAAGGACGTGGTGACCGGTAAGCGTTATATCAAGAGGCTTGTTGAAGAGGGAATAGTTGACGGCTGGGACGATCCCAGACTTGTGACCATAGCCGCATTAAGACGTCGCGGATATACACCGGAATCAATCGCCAAGTTCATGGAGTTAAGCGGTGTTTCCAAGGCCAATTCCGTATCGGATATGGCAATGTTGGAATACTGCATAAGAGAAGACCTCAAGGTGAGCAGACCACGTATGATGGCCGTGCTGGATCCTATCGAGCTTGTTATAGACAATTATCCCGAAGGAGAGAGCGAGGAGCTTGAAGTGCCCAACAACTTAGAGAATGAGTCTCTGGGATCAAGGAAGGTTCGTTTTTCGGGAAGCCTCTATATCGAGAGAGATGATTTCATGGAGGAGCCGGTGAAGAAGTATTTCAGATTATTCCCCGGTAATGAAGTAAGGCTCATGAACGCTTATTTCGTTAAATGTACTTCATGTGAGAAGGATGATTCGGGCAGAGTGACAAAGGTTCATTGCACCTACGATCCCGCGAGCAGGGGCGGTAACAGTCCCGACGGACGTAAGGTAAAGGGAACGATCCACTGGGTTGATAAGGCATCGGCCGTTAAAGCCGAGTGCAGGTTATATGAGAACCTTATCGACGAGGAAAAGGGAGTCTACAATGAGGACGGATCCCTTAATCTCAATCCCAATTCGATCGAGATAAGAACGGAGTGTTACCTGGAAGAAGCGCTTAAGAACGCTGAGAGTGAAGACAGGTTCCAGTTTGTGAGAAACGGATTCTACTGTGTGGATTCCAAGGATTCGACCAAGGATCATCCGGTATTTAACAGGATAGTCTCACTTAAGAGTTCGTTTGTTCTTCCTAAGACGGAATAGATTATAAGTTTATCAAACAGAGGTATGGCGAGTATGGATAGTAATATTTTTTCGGGGTTAGAAGATCTGGGTCTGGACGGACTTTCGGGTGCAAGTCTTTTTGACGATAATAAGCCTAAGGCCGGTATGGGTCAAGGTAAGGAAGAAGCCAAGGAGGAAGTCAAGACTCCTGAGATGATCGAGCAGGAGATGCTGCTTGACAAGACTCATGAGTGTCCGATATGCTCCAATACATTTAAGAACCGCGCTCTTCGTACGGGCAAGGCAAAGATGGTGAGCATGGACATGGATCTCCGTTCCAAGTTTGAAGGAATAGAGCCTCTTAAGTATGACGTGGTTTCATGTCCCAAGTGCGGATTTACTGCTGTTACAAGGTATTTTAAGCCTGTGACACCGGTACAGCGCAAGACCATTCTTGATAAGATATCAGCCAACTACAAGCCGCAGCCGGAGCCCCAGGGTGTATATCCTTATGATGTGGCTCTGAGCAGATATAAGCTTGCGCTTGCCAATGCTGTGGTCAAGAATGCCAAGGCCAGTGAGAAGGCATATATATGCTTAAGAGCAGGGTGGTTATGCAGAAGCTGGGCTGAAGAGCTGGAGGCTTCTGATGAGGCAGTGAATGCAGCGATAGAACAGGCAAGAGGTTTGGAGAAAGAATTCCTCAAGAATGCCTATGACGGATTCATTTCCGCAAGACAGAATGAGTCATTCCCTATGTGCGGAATGGATGAGGCTACCGTGGATTACCTGATAGGCAGCCTGGCAATGCAGCAGGGGCATTTTGAGGTCAGCGCCAAGATGATAGCGACTCTTCTTGCATCGCCTTCCGCAAGTCCCAGGATCAAGGATAAGGCCAGAGACCTCAAGGAAGAGGTCGTAAGGGCCATGAAAAACAGCAAATAACGTTTAGGCGAATAAATTACCGCCCGGACGGTCAAAAGGGCTTAAAGGGCAATAAAACAGCACCCGTGAGGGTGCTGTTTTATTGTTCGTAAGTACTTATATATTCCCGTATCATTCAGGGAGCGTAAGCTTGGTATAATGACGCTTAACAGGCTCGTGCCTTACGGCTGTCCTTGTGTCCTCGTCAGTTCCGGAAGTATCATCCGTAGCTAACAGGAAACGTGTGATACAATATGCCGCACCTGCGACCGTAGCGATAACGGTGAATATTATAAGCAGTTTCTTGATCGTTCTTCCCATTGCTATTCTCCTGTATGAAAACCACAGTTCACGATACAGATATTTTACAGCATATTCCCGAAAAATACAATATATATTCGGTTTCGTACTCCTTATATGTTATGATTAAACACTATATATTGTGTAGTAAATCGTGAATTAATAAAAAAATTCACAAAATATAGTGGTTTGTCCTTGACGGGGCAGATAAATAAATATACTATATGTAGAGATTAAAACATGTATTCAAGGTTAGGAGGGAGCAATCAATGAGTACAAAAGAAAAAGCTATACCCGATGCGGTATATGATGCAAAATCCCTTGGAACTCCCAAGGTAGTTATGCTGGGTCTTCAGCATATGTTTGCGATGTTCGGAGCGACAGTGCTCGTTCCGGTAATAACGGGACTTGATGTTTCGACAACGCTTCTGTTCGCAGGTCTGGGCACGTTACTTTTCCATTTCTTAAGTAAGGGTAAGGTTCCTGCATTCTTAGGATCTTCTTTCGCTTTCCTTGCAGGTTATGCTGCCATAGCACCCGGAGGAGAGGCAGATCTGCTTCCTTATGCATGCTTCGGCGTTGCATGTTCGGCACTTCTGTATGTGATCCTTGCAGCTTTGTTCAAAGCTTTCGGAACATCCAAGGTAATGAAGTATTTCCCGCCCATCGTTACGGGCCCGATCATCATTGCCATCGGTCTTAACCTTTCTGTATCAGCTATCAGCAACTGCTCGAGCAACTGGTGGATAGCTCTTCTTGCAATAGTTGTTATCATCGTATGTAACATCTGGGGCAAGGGCATGATCAAGATCATCCCCATCATACTGGGTGTTATAGTTTCATATGTTGTTGCAGCCATCGCAGGACTGGTTGATTTCACACCTGTTAAAGAAGCGGCATGGATAGGCGTTCCGATCCAGTGGAACAGAACAGTATTCTCTCTGGCAGGCAACGCAGATACGGCTTTACTCATTACCGCAGCCATCACCATAACTCCCATTGCTTTAGCTACAATGGTAGAGCATATCGGTGATATTTCCGCAATATCTTCTACTGTAGGCAAGAATTTCATCAAGGATCCCGGCTTACACAGAACTCTTTTGGGAGACGGACTTGCTACAATGGTTGCATCCCTTTTCGGCGCTCCCGCCAATACAACATACGGTGAGAATACCGGCGTGCTCACACTCACAAGAGTGTTTGATCCGCTTGTTATAAGACTTGCAGCTGTATTTGCCATAGTATTCTCATTCTGCCCCAAGCTTTCGGCTCTCATAAGCTGTATGCCCGCAGCCACCATGGGTGGTGTATCCCTCGTGCTCTACGGTATGATCTCCGCAGTCGGTGTTCGTAACGTGGTTGAGAACAAGGTTGATTTCTCTAAGAGCAGGAACACCATCATAGGAGCATTGATCCTGGTTCTCTCAATCGGTATCAATTACTCCGAGGCAGGTTCCATCGCTTTCAACGTAGGAGAGATAACCATAAGCCTTTCAGGACTTGCTATAGGTTCCCTGGTTGGCATCCTGTTAAATGCAGTACTTCCGGGTAAGGATTATGATTACCAGGAGGACAAGGCCGAACCAACGGGAGTTAACTTCGAGGTATAGGCAGTAACGATCGAACGATCATATAAAAGAAGCCCGACAGCGGTAGTTACCGATGTCAGGGCTTCTTTTGATATATGCTTCATGCTCAACTATACGGTTGAAGTCAGTTTCTTAAGAAGAGAAATGTATTCCGAGATATTGGAATATAACTGATCCGGATCGGGTTTTGCCGAAGATAGCTGCTCGGCGGTAAGCCCGTCGATCGTATACTTGATCAGGGCCTGAAGCTGGGATGTTGAGACACCGCTCCTTAATGATGGGGTTACCAGCTTGCTCTGATAGGCATTTACAGCCTGTGAATAACGCTTGAGTGCATCATCACTTATCGCTTTGATATCGGGATCCGTCTCCTTGGTACAGCGGTCGATAAACTTGTACATGTAAGGATAGTTGCGAAGGACTCCTGCCTTGGCACCCTCTATCTTACTCCAGAAGGCGAAGTAATCCGTCTCCTCGCCGATCTCTCTTTCGAACTCGAATAACAGATATTTAACGCTGTAATCCACAAGGAAAGAGTACAGACCTTCTTTGTTGATGAAATAGTGGAAAAGCAGACCTTTACTGATACCGGCCTCTCTTACGATATCGTCGGTGCTCGCATGTTTATAACCGTTGTCGGCGAAAAGATGCAGAGCGGCGTTGATCATCTTGTCCTGCTTGTTGCTCTTAAGATCAAAGAATTTTTCGTTCATTAGGTTCTCCCCAAGTCCTTTTGACGATTTTGTTGACTAGATTGGACAATAGTCAATATACCACAGTTTACGGGCTTTTCTCAACCGCTACATATGGTATGATGCGGAAAAATAAGCACAAGAAGGCGTATATAAGTCGCCTTGTATATATATAAAATAAGCCCGATCTGTGTTATACTTGTGATAACGGGCTTTGTAAGGAGAAGCGGATGGTAAACAGAGCGGACAAATTCGGAATATTTAAGGACAGAGCGGCCAGGATCCTGCCCAGGATCTCGCTTGTCATGTTCGTGGCCGTTATTCTTTATGCTTTTATCTTCAGCCATAATGAGAACAGCATGATAACCTCCGATGCGGGTATCATAGCTGAAGAAACAGTGGAGATAGAAGGCATCGGAGAAGTCACAACGCCTTATTCGTTAAAAGCCAAGGCTAATACCAAGTATGTGTTTAAGGACACTCTTCCCGAGGAGATCCCCGACAGATACGGTATGATGTTCTATTCAATGTATTCTTCGTGCAGAGTCTATTCCGGAGATTATCTTATGGGGTCTTACGGCACCAAGCTTCCTTTGGGTGTCGGTAAACTCATCGGGAATATCAGGGTTATCGTTCCCATAGACAAGTCTTATGCGGGCAAGGATATCACTATCATACTGATCCCCTATTATACGACCAATATGGATATAACGCCCATTACATACGGGTATCTGGACGATCTTAAGCTCAATGTATTGTTTGACAATATGCTGCGCATCGTTGTAGTGTCCATGTTATTTGCCATGCTTTTAATGGCAATGTGCTTCGTTATATATCAGCGGGCTCACGGGACTGCACTCAGTAAGAACCTCATCGTTTACTTCTGTCAGTTCGTCGGAGCCGTAATGATGTGGATAATATGCAGCTCCGATATACCGCAGTTTTTTACCAATTGCAACGAAGGTGTGAGTCTTATATCGTTCTTATGTCTTGCTGTCATGGGAGCGATGTTCGTGGGATTTGCAAAGAATGCCCTGACCGTGGGTAACAAAGTCCTTGAGGTCATCTATATCATCGGATGGATACTTCCGATCCTGAATATCGCATGCTTTATATTGAGCATATGCGACCCGATGACGTTACTTCCGATCACGCACGTCTATTTCGTAACGGGAACGGTCGTAACTTTAGTCTATTCCGTAAAAGGTGCCAAGAAGTCTACTACAGCCAAGCTCATGGTCCTCAGTACGTCCATATTGCTCTTATCAACGGCAGGAGGCCTTGCGGCATTCTATGTAGCTCCGTCCAAGGGTTATGATGCAGTCATATTCGGAATAGGCCTCACACTTTATTTCTTCTCTCTGCTTGGTATCATCATGCACAAGATAGTGAGATTTGCAGAGGAAGAACAGTATATCGCCACATACAAGGAGATGGCGTTTAAGGACATGCTCACCGGGCTTAATAACAGACAGAGCTTTGAGCGTTTCTTTGATGATATAGAGAATATGAACGTTGAGGGCAAGAGCGTCACGCTGTTCATGTTTGACCTTAATTATCTCAAGGTAGTCAATGATAAGTACGGACATCAGGCCGGTGACAAACTTCTCGTAGGCCTGGGTAAATGCCTTGATAAGACATTTAAGGGTTTCGGTGAAGCATACAGACTGGGTGGAGATGAGTTCGCTGCGGTAGTTGTGGGACATGCAGCTGAGATAATATCCTTAGTTGAGCGTCTTAAGAGCAATATGGAAGAATATAACAAGAACAATGAACACAAGTTGTCCACGGCTATAGGCTATTCTACAGGCAAATACAAGAAAGAAGACGTGGATTTCTATATAAGGCTTTTCAGAGAAGCGGATGATATGATGTATGCCAACAAGCTCAGAGTACATGAGCAGGATGGTATGGAAATGCGTGATAAACGCAAGGTTTGAGGGCAACATCAAATCATGATTTGACAAATTTCCGCACAATAATAACAGGAGTTTTCAATGAAGGAGAAGTTGTACAATATTCCCGTAAATGATGCCGTGAATGCAGGGAGCGAATGTCCCCTGTGTTTTATTGAGAGACAGATCGAACAGGACATGATGGATTTTGTTCTGGGATCAGGTTCTTCGTACATGGAGAGCGATGTACGTGAACAGACTGATAAGGCAGGGTTCTGCAGGGCTCATTTTAAGAAGATGTATGACTACGGTAACACATTAGGAAATGCCTGGATCATGAAGACCCATATGAAAAGGATGAATGATGAGGCTGCGAAGGCCTTTGACGGATACAGGACCACATCCAATAGTATTATATCAGGATTTAAGAAATCGGGCTCGCAAAGCCTTAATTCCGTGACAAAATGGGTCAGGGACAGGGAAGGAAGCTGCTATATCTGTAACGGATTTAAGGATCATTATGACAGATATCTCAAGACTTTCTTTGAGATGTATGACAAGGATCCGGACTTTAAGGACAGGGTTAAACAGGGCAAGGGATTCTGTATGCCGCACTTTGCCGATCTTTTGGAATATGCGGGTGATCATCTGTCCGAATCCAGACAGAAGGCGTTTGCGGATGAACTGATACCTGTCATGAAGGCGCGGATGGAGAAGCTTTACGGAGATGTTTCGTGGCTGGTGGAGAAGTTTGATTACCGAAATAAGGACGCGGACTGGGGCGACAGCAAAGAAGCTCTCCAGAACTGCATGCAGAAGTTAAAGGGCGGATTTCCGGCCGATCCGGTATATAAGGCCAAAAAATAGGTTCATCGAGGGATAGTAATGTCTGTAAAGATAATCGCAGGAAGATCAGGCTCGGGTAAGAGCACATATGTGTGTGATCTGGTAAGTAAGGCTGCTATGGAAGATCCGTGGCAGTCTTACTTAGTGATAGTTCCGGATCAGTTCACCATGCAGACCCAGGCTGATTTTGTCAAAAAGAGTCCCAGTGGCGGGATAATGAACATCGAGGTTTTGAGCTTTTCAAGACTTGCCCACAGGGTATATGAAGAGACCGGCGGCTTTACAAAGCCTGTTTTGGATGATACAGGTAAAAACCTTATCTTAAGAAGGTGTGCTGCAGATGTGATATCACAGACACCTTATCTGGCAGGGAAGCTTAATATGCCCGGCTATATTCACGAAGTCAAATCGGCAATATCAGAATTCATGCAGTACGGTATAGGGGACAATGAACTGGCGTCCCTGATCGACTATTCTCACAGAGAAAACAAGCTTACACTGGAGAGAAAACTGAAGGATCTGTCCGTGATATACGGACGGTTTAAAGACTATATCAGGGACAAATATATTACTACCGAGGAGTCGATGGATGTCCTCGCAGGCGAGATATATAAGTGTCATATCGTAAAAGACAGTACTGTCATATTCGACGGCTTCACAGGGTTCACTCCGGTACAGAACAAGGTACTCGGAGCGATAATGGATGTGGCAAAAGATGTGATATTTACACTGACGGCTGATCCGGACATACTCTCGACCGAATCGGTCAATGAAGGAGACATTTTCGCCTTCACTCATAAGACCTGTCACAGCCTGATGCGTATAGCTGCCGATCATGGAGAAAAAGCGGAGATCGTGCCCATGAAGAAGGGCCCGGAATACGGCGGAAGTGAGGAACTGTCTTTCCTGGAACGACATTTTTACCGCTATGACGGAGCTCAATACAATAACGAGTGTAATGATATTTTTCTCAGAGTTTCACCGGATATAAGCAAAGATGTCAGTGCAATGGCTTCGGATATAAGGAGGCTTGTAAGGGAGGAAGGGGCATGCTACAGGGATATAGCAGTGATAACCGGTAATCCCGATGAATATGCCTCCGAGATAGAAGAGATACTGGAACAGTACGATATCCCGGTATTTATTGACAGGAACCGGAGTATCGAACAGAACCCTTTTATAGAGTTTATCAAGTCTGCATTGAGCATTATCGCAAGAGATCATGATTATGATTCGGTCTTTATGATGTTAAGGACCGGATTTACCGATATTTCGGCAGAAGAAACAGATGCTCTGGATGATTACGTCACGGAGACAGGTATTAGGGGCAGAAGAGCCTATCTTAAGCCCTTTGCCAAGAAGACAAGACAGATGCGTCAGAGCGGGGAAGACACCGGGGTATTGGATAAGCTTAATAAAACAAGAGAGGCACTTGCTGAGATCTTAAGGCCCCTGACGGATGCCGTTAAGAGCAATAAGGCCGTTCTCAGTGCATCTGAGTATGTCAGGGCCTTGTATGAGCTTATCGTAAATAACGACTGCAGCAGTAAACTCACAGCCTATAAGGAAATGTTTGAAGAGGCCGGAAGGTCAGCTGACAGCCGTGAATATGCGCAGGTTTACAGATATGTCTGTGAACTCTTGGAACAGATCGATTCCCTGATCGGTGAAGAGACAATGGATCCCCTCGAATTCCTGAAGCTGATGGAGGCGGGACTTTCCGAGATAGAAGTAGGGACGATCCCTGCAAGTGTGGACCGCGTCATAGTGGGAGACATGGAAAGAACAAGGTTAAAGCCTGTCAAATATCTGTTCTTCTTAGGCCTGAATGACGGTTGGGTCCCGAAGAACACAGGACGCGGAGGGATCATTTCCGACGGTGACAGGGAATTCTTAAGCGGTCAGGACATAGAACTCTCGCCCTCGCCCAGGCAGCAGGCTTATATAGACAGATTCTATCTCTATACCAATCTGACAAAGCCTTCCTGCAGGCTATATCTTTCATATGTCTCGGTCAATAATTCACTTGAAGCCATAGCTCCTTCATATATGGTCAAGCATATCAAAAACCTTTTCCCGTCTCTTACGGAGATCGTACGTAATGAAGAGGATGTTGAAGAGATAGGCTCTTTGCGGGAGGCCAAGCGCATGTATGCCGGTTTGATCGGCGGTTATGCAGCCGGCCTGTTGACGGATGATAAGAAGGATAAGCTTAAGACACTTAATTCTGTGGTATCCGAAGATGCCGGATTTGCCGACAAAATGCTCTCTGCCGCTTTCCTGCGCTATAACAAGGCATCCCTTGAGGATAAGATAACAGCTATTCTCTATGGGAGCAGGATATATGCATCCGTAAGCAGGATAGAGACATATGCAAGGTGTGCTTATGCATATTTCCTGAGGTATGGACTCACTCTTAAGGAGAAAGAAACATACGGTGTGGAAGCCGCCGATATGGGTACCATATATCACGGAGTTTTGGAGATATTCATAGAACTGCTTAAGAGCAGGGGACTGAACTGGTTTGATTTTGATGATGAGACTGCAAGATCGCTGGTAGATGAGGCTGTGGAGCGTGAGAGCGTCAAATATACCGATGCCATACTCTTTGAGAATGAGAG